>Ga0126372_10001242_pt1 | contig 10218 bp, 9 predicted proteins | sample PanSoiMetaPlot_6_FD_92762 | JGI IMG/M metagenome (GOLD analysis project Ga0126372, IMG submission 92762) | Tropical forest soil microbial communities from Panama - MetaG Plot_6 | ecosystem: Environmental > Terrestrial > Soil > Tropical forest > Bulk soil | place: Panama | collected 2016-02-17
ATTGTTTTTGTCGCCGACTCGCAAGAAGAGCGGATGGACGCCAACCTTGAGGCCATGGACAATCTCATGGCCAACCTGCAGGAACACGGATACAACTTTGAAAAGATCCCTTACGTTCTGCAGCTCAACAAACGGGATTTGCCGAACGTTCTCGCCGTAGATGCTCTGAAGAAGGAACTGCAGCGGAAGAACGAGCCGGTGATCGAATCCATTGCCTTTCAGGGCGTGGGCGTCTTCGAGACGCTCAAAGAGATTGCCCGTCAAGTGCTGATCGAGCTGAAACAGGGCGGCTAAACTCTTTCAACCTGTCTTCTTCCCTACTTCAACTTCACCGACTTCAACATCTGCTCGAAGGTCGGACGCATCCGCGAGAAATCCTGGTCCGGCGCGATGAACACCATGTAGAGAAGGCTTCCATCTCTACGCGGCAGCGCCACGAGCCAATCACGCTCCGAGACTGATTTCCCGTCCTGCTTGATGGGCGAAGTGCCGACCAGGTCGATCGATTTTCCACCAACACCGTTCACCCGGATATCCTCGCCATGTCCAATCGCCCGCATGTCAGGATTCGATTGACGGAGTGAAGAGACCAGCTCGTTGGTCGCCTGATCTAGGTTGACGCTGCCTTCAGGTTGGTAGCCATTGACCATCACGCCGTAGGCAATCGCATTATCCGAAACTCCGCTGGCGGGAGCGATGGTGACGGCCGAATTCTGGTCCCCATATACCTTCCAGTCGTCAGGATAGGCCATCTGAAATTCATTGTGGTCGAGGGTCTTGGTGTTATGGCTCGCGGAAGGAAGCGAACCTCCGACTGCGCCGTTCGCCGTGGCGCCGAGTTTGCCCTCCTTCTGCAGAGCCGCGATCTGCTCCGAGGTGTAGGGATGCATTCCGCCCACTTCCTGCTTGATGCTGCGAAACTCGGCGCTATCGGAGCGATAACTGCTTCTTCGCGAAAGCGTCCTTACTTCTTGCGACACGGCTGCACTGCGATTCCCTGGATCAGGGTGATCGCTCAAAAATTGTGGGCCTCGCGAGCCTCCTTCTTTCTCCAGTTTTTCAAAGAAATCAGCCATCGCCTGGGGATTAAAGCCGGTGTCATACATGATGTCGGTACCCAGCAGATCGGCCTCCGACTCGGCTTGACGCGAGTTCTTCAGAAAATACGAGCCTACGCCAAAGGAAAGGCCCAGCTGCGCCATCTGCGAAAGCGCACCCTTCCCCATAATTCCGCCCAGAATCGCCAGCGGCAGCTGAGCCGCCATCTGCTTGCTCGCCGCGCGAGTTCCGTGGCGCTGCACGACGTGCGAGATCTCGTGCGCCATCACGCCGGCCAGCTCCGCCTCGTTGTCGGCCGCTTGGATGGTGCCGAGGTTAACGTAGATGGGACCACCGGGAAGCGCAAACGCATTGATCTCTTTTTGATTCACAACATGGAAGTTGTAGGGCCACTTCTCACCTGGGGCATGTGCCGCCAGTTGCGCACCCAGTTGCTGGATATACCTGGTGATTGGGCTTGAATCCGGCAGAAGCGGCAATTGCTTGCCCACCTGCGAAGACGCCTGCTGACCGGCCTGCAATTCCTCCTGCGTCGAGAACATATTCCAGCCATGGGTGGGCTCAACGCGCGCCTGTAGCAACTGTGGAGCAATCAGGCACCACACCATTACGCAGGTCAGCCACCGCTTGCAGATCGATTGCTTTTTCATGACTTCCCCCAAAACCCTGGGCAGGGTGAGGATTCCTTTTCAAAATACTAAATCAAATGAGTCCGGGCGGCAGCGCAGGATGAGCGAATGCACGACTGTCTTGCTTGGGGCGTCGCATCAACTTTTCAAAAGCTCGGATGACGTTTCTCGAGTGGAGGCCGACATCCCTTTAAGAGAGCGAAATGAGTTTGGAGTTGGGAGGTGCCAAAGGGAAAAGGGCGCCGATGAGCGGCACCCTTTTCTTCGTTCATTGACCAGAGGCCAAAGCCTTAAACGAAGCTACTTGTTTTCCGGCTGGCTGGCGCCAAACTCGCGCCGTCCTGCTACAGCGCGTGTAACCCTGGCAGTAGCGGGAGGCGCGGCGGCCGCACCATACCGCTCGAGCAACACCGGCACCATCGCACCCTCGGCCTCCTTGATGAAGGTAAGCTTGCCCTCAGGGCTCAAGTCGATACGCACGAAGTCACCCAGCTTCACCTGCCCGGTAGCCACCAGATTTGCAAGCGGGAACACGAGATTTTTCTCTATGGATCGCTTCAAATGACGGGCACCATACTTCGGGTCCGTGCCCTCATGCAGCAGGAACGACTTCACCTTGGGCGTGCACGTGAAGACAAACTGGTTCGCGCCTGCCGCCATCAGGATGCGCTGTTGCACCATCCCAAGCTCGATCTCAAGAATTTGCTGCAGGTGCTCGGAGCGCAGCGTCTTGAAAACAACAACCTTGTCGATGCGGTTCATGAACTCGGGCGAGAACTTGCGCCGTGCGGCATCGACTGCGGTCCGGCTGATTTTATCGTCGAATTTTTCATCCAAAACAGTATTGGCATGGGAGAATCCTAAGCCACCCACAACCAACCCGTTCATTTCGCTGGCTCCCAGGTTAGAGGTCATAATGATGACGCACTGGGACAGGTCGACGCGGCGGTTGTCACCGAGCGTGAGTGTCGCTTTATCAAGGATGCCAAGCAGGAGCTGCCACAGGGAGTCGGAGGCTTTTTCGATTTCGTCAAAGAGCAAAATCGAGAGCTTCAATCTCTCGGTATGCCACTGGTTCAAGGCCTCCTGAGTGAGCAACGGATGGGTCTCGCGGTGGCCGAGATAGCCCGGGGGCGACCCGATGAGCTTGGCAATCTCGTGCGAGTGCTGGAACTCAGCGCAATCGATCTTGATGCAGGCCCGGGCGTCCCCAAAGAGGGACTCGGCCATAGCCTCGACTACGCGAGTTTTTCCGGAACCGGTTGGCCCGAGAAACAGGAGGTTTCCCACGGGGCGTCCGGGCGGGTTGAGACCGGCCAGAAACATCTGGTAGATCTCGACTACCTTTTCAACGGCAGGTTCCTGACCAACGATCTTGCGGCGAAGGGCGTTTTCGAAGTCCCTGGCATCGCTACTACGGCGGTTGGGATCCAGGGTAGTGCAAAGTCCGGTTTTCATAGGGTCTGGCCCAGCTCCTTTTTGGGGGCCTCGGTCTCAAGCTGGGAGACGGAACAACTTGTCGCCTCGGCCATGCGACAAATTTTGTCACTTCCTCTCATCTCGCCCCCCACGCATGTACCTCAGTGCAAATGGGTCGCCAACTTTTGGACAATCTTCCAAGTGTCCATTTTCCAATCATTAGATGCCGGTTAGCCAAGTTGAGCTACAACACCCCGCTCCCGGCCAAGTGCAAAAGAGAAATTATTTGCTGCATACGGGAAGTTTTTTGGTCCAAGCGATGGGCATTGCTAATGCCTTGCTTTCTGATGATTGCAGCTGTTTGGGCTTGACCCGACGTAACTTTCAGGCGCGATCGATCGCGACTTAGTATCCAGCCAAGAGGGTACTAAGGAGAAAAAGTGCGTCGTACAGGGGCAATTTCCAGCGCAAATGCAGTCATTTTGACTTTGGGATCGGCAGTCTGGTTGGGAGCGCTCGCTCCCTCCATCGCAGCGGCGGCACCGACCCCACAATCGACACAGAATACGGCCAAGGTTACCGCGGCCAATCTGTCCACGAGTCAACTTCAGCAGCCGGTAGCTGCGCCGGGAACCGCTCTGTACACCGCCAAGCGCGGCGAGAGTGTCCCCCTCATCGCACGCCACTTTTTGTTAAAAACGTCATACCTGACATCTGCCGAGTTGGCAGATGCGATCCGCGAAGCCAACAGAAAACAGGGAAACGCTGTCAAGGCGAACGAGAATCTTGTCATCCCGGGCATCCTGGACGCCCCCATCGTCGAAAAAGCGATCTCCGTTCCGCGAGACTTCGAGGTGCGAGCCATTTATCTGACTGGGCTTATGGCCGGCAGTGAACACGGCCGCAACATCATCCGGCGGTGGCGCGAACTGGGTGGAAACTCGGTGGTTTTCGATATCAAGGACAGCGATGGCATCTTGAACATTCCTTTCGAGCATCCCTTGGCGACCGATAAGCGCCATCCGGTGATTCCTGATCTGCCAAAGTTTGTGCGTTTCCTGCACGCCCAGAATATGCATGCCATTGCCCGCATCGCCATATTTCGCGACGAGCACCTGATAAAAACCCATCCGGAATTGGCTGTCCAGTCCCATCGCAGCGGTCAGCCCTGGAGGGAAAACGGCAAGCTGGTCTGGACTGACACTTCGAATCCGAAGGTTCAGGATTACAACCTCGCGCTGGCGAAATTTGTTGCTCAGTCCGGGGCAGACGAAGTGCAATTCGACTACGTCCGTTTTCCGGCCGAAGGCGACCAAAAAGACGCGAGCTTTTATTTCCAGAAGGACCATCCAGCCTGGCATCGCACCGACGTGATTACCGACTTCCTGAAGCATGCCTATGCTCAACTTCATCCGGAAGGTGTGCTTCTGTCGCTGGACGTCTTCGGCGTGATGGCGTGGCAGCGTCCGGTGGACCTGGCCCACACGGGACAGGACATTCCCAACATGGCGAAGTACTGCGACGTGCTTTCGCCCATGATCTACCCGTCCCATTTCTTCGGGATGGACGGTTATGCGCATCCCGGGGATGCGCCTGAGCACTTTATCGGCGAGTCCATGGAGAAGTTCCGGCTGATCACCAAGGACACGGGAGTCGTCCTGCGGCCCTGGCTACAGGCATTCGCGTGGCGCACCAAGAGCTACTCGCCGAAGTACATCGAAGTCCAGGTCAGTACGTCGAAGGAAAAAGGTGGCATCGGGTTCCTCTTCTGGAATGCGAACAACAATTACAGCAAACCCTATGCAGCCATGCCGTCGATGAAGACGGACAAACTGTTTCGAGGGGACGAACTGCCGGGACGCACAATCGCTACCGCCGGCCAGTCGGCGCCTTCAGTGAAGCTGGTTTCGACGCCGGCCCACTGACACAACAGCCACAGCTGTGAATGTAAGCCATGCCCGGAAAGGAGCCACCGGCGCGTTCGGACGGCTCTCCGATGCCGCGGCCCTTATCATTTTCCATCCCCAAAACCGCTCCGCGCATCTGAGAACGTCGGGTATAATTGCACGCGAGAATTCGTGTGCCGTACCCTCTGAAAGCTGCGCCGTCTGCTTGAGCGGCAGCCGGAACCGCCCGCGGATCTGGAGGGCAGTAAGATTTATCCTCCATCTGGTTTTATTCAAGTTCTTGGCAAGGAGCACGCATGGCAATTCAGCAGACGGAACACATCTGGCACAACGGCAAACTCATCCCGTGGGATAAGGCACAGATTCACGTGATGTCTCACGTGGTGAACTACGGATCATCCGTCTTCGAGGGCATTCGCTGCTATAAGATCCCGGCAGGCCCCGTCATTTTCCGCGCCACGGAACACATTCAGCGCCTGGTGGATTCGGCCAAGATTTATCGCATTGATCTGGACTTCAACCGCGACGAGATGCTCGCCGGCATGCTCGAAGTGGTCGGCAGAAATGGCGTGTGGCCCTGCTATATTCGCCCGATAGTCCTGCGGGGTTATGGCGAGGCGGGAGTGAATCCTTTCAACTCGCCCACCGAAGTGTTCATCTGCAACTACCCCTGGGGCAAGTACCTGGGGTCGGATGCCGAGCAGGGCGTCGACATCTGCATCTCTTCCTGGACACGAATCGCGCCTAACACCTTGCCTGCGATGGCCAAGTCGGGTGCGAACTACATGAATTCGCAGCTCATCAAGATGGAAGCGATCGTGAACGGCTACGCCGAGGGCATCGCGCTCGATGCCAATGGATACGTGAGCGAGGGCTCGGGCGAAAATGTGTTCGTGGTGCGCAATGGTGTCTTGCAGACCGCCCCGTTGGGCAACTCGGTGCTCCCAGGAATCACGCGGGATTCGGTGCTTACCATCGCGCGCGATCTGGGTATCCCAATCATTGAACAAGGCATCCCGCGAGAGTTGCTGTATATCGCCGACGAGGTGTTCTTCACGGGGACCGCGGCTGAAATCACACCTATTCGTTCGGTCGACAAGATCAGCGTCGGAAACGGAAGTATTGGGCCGGTCACCAAGAGGATTCAGAAGGAGTTCTACGGTATCGTCACCGGAGAAAAGGTGGATCGTTTCCACTGGCTCACGCCGGTACCTGTGCGCAACAAGCAGCCGGTTAGCGTTTAGTTCGCAGTTTGCATTTTCAGGTTCTCTTGCTCCAAAAGTAAAGGAGCCCCCAGGGCTCCCGTGCGTTTCCCACCCAGCTACTCACTAAGGAGGAAGTATGGCTACACCCCAGGTAGGACCCAGCCCCGATTTCGCAGCAGGTTATCGTGACCTGATGCTAGACGGCTTTGCCCGAGAAGCAGAGACCACGAAGAGAGTCTTAGCCGCAATCCCCGATGACAAGCGCGATTATCGTACCGATCCCAATGCCCGCACCGCGTGGGAATTGGCGTGGCATATCGCCAACACCGACGTTCAGTTCCTGGACGGAATTGCAGACCTTCAATTCAAGATGGAAAGCCCTTCGGAGGAAGCTAAGCCCAAAACCGTGGCGGAGTTGGTCGGCTGGTATGACCAGAATGTTATCCGCGCTGCGGGAAGAGTGCGTGCCATGTCTCCCGAGCAACTGACAACCCCGGTTGAGTTCTTTGGCGTGTTCAATCTCCCGTCAGTGTTCTATCTGGGGTTTCTCAATAACCACTGCATCCACCATCGCGGCCAGCTGGCGGCGTATCTCCGCCCCATGGGAGCCAAGGTGCCTTCCATCTATGGCGGCAGCTACGACGAACCATTCCAGCCCGCGGCAAGCCAGGCCGCCTAGCGTTGGGATTTATTACGTTCAGCAAGTGATGTTAAGAGCCGCTTCGCAAGAGGCGGCTTTCTTTTGACGATGTAGCGACGGGCGTCTCCGCCCGTCTTCGCATCCCGCCCGCCCCCTAAACCCCATGTCCCTCAAGCCGTTTGTCCATTACTTAGGTCATCTTTTGACCCGTGTCGTTTCGCGCCATGATAGTCCTTGGACTCTAGGGAACCTGTGCAATGAACATTGATGATCTGCTTCGCATAGCCATGGAGCGTCGCGCCTCGGACTTGCACCTCAAGGTGGGTAACTATCCTCACCTGCGCATCGATGGCGAACTTGTGCCTCTGACCGACCAACCGCGTATCAGCGCTGAGGACATGCTTACGATGGCCTTCAGCATGATGTCGGCCCGGCAAAAGCAGAAGTTCAAAGAGACCACCGAAATCGACATGGCGTATGGCGTCGCCGGTCTGGGGCGCTTCCGTGTCAACGTCTTTCAGCAGCGCGGCAACGTCGGGCTGGTCCTCCGCGTCATCCCTACGAAAATCCGCGCACTCGACGAACTGTATCTGCCCAAGGTCGTCGAGCAGATTTGCGACATGCCTCGCGGCCTCGTGCTGGTCACGGGGGTGACCGGTTCGGGTAAATCGACCACGCTCGCCGCCATGGTCGATCGCATCAACTCGATGCGCGCCGAGCACATCATCACCATCGAGGACCCCATCGAATTCCTGCACCGCGACAAGAAGGGTTATGTTAATCAGCGCGAAGTCGAAGTCGATACGCCCAACTTCTCTGCGGCTCTGCGCGCCTCGCTCCGTCAGGATCCGGACGTCATCCTGGTCGGCGAAATGCGCGACCTTGAAACCATAGGTACGGCGTTGCATGCGGCCGAAACCGGTCACATGGTCTTCTCCACTCTGCACACACTCGACGCCGTTGAAACCATCAACCGCATCATCGCCGTATTTCCGCCGCCTGAGCAGAAACAAATTCGCCTGCAGTTGGCCGCTGTCTTACGTTCCATCGTCAGCCAGCGCCTGGTGCGCCGCGCCGACGCAGAGGGCCGCGTGCCCGCCGTCGAGGTCATGATTAATACCGCGTTCATTCGCGAATGTATTCTTGTCCCGGAAAAGACACGCTCCATTCGGGACGCCATCGCGGCTGGCACTTCGCAATACGGCATGCAGACTTTCGATCAGTCGCTCTGGGACCTGTTCCAGGCCGGGCTTATCAACTACGAAACGGCGCTCGAGAACGCCTCCAACGCCGACGATTTCAAGCTCCGTATGCAAGGCATCGCATCCACCGCCGACATCTCCCGCCAAGCCATGCAATCGGCGGGATACGGTCGCTAAAACACTCCCTCCGGGCAGCTAGGCGCGCGCAAGCGCGCCTTTTTTATTCCGATCAAGAATGGGCTTTGCCTCTCACGCGGAGAGGTTTAACGTTCACTTGTGCCCTTCCCGCGCCCTAAAAAGAAGGCCTACACGGAGAACGAACTCTACGACTACGCCGTAGGAGCACTGGCCCGGCGCATGCGCACCGTCGCCGAACTCAAGCGGCTGCTGCGCCAGCGGGTCGAGGCGGACACCGAGCTCGGTCGGACTCTCGTCGACCTCGTCATTCGCCGCCTCAAGGACCAGGGCTACCTGAACGACTCGCAATATGCCGCCGCGTACTCGTCCTTTCGCCGCGACAACGAGAAGCTCGGCCGCCGCCGGGTCGTGACCGACCTTAAGGTCAAAGGCGTGCACGCCGACATTATCGAGAAGGCTGTGGCATCGATCTACGACAACGTCAACGACGAGAAACAGGCCCGCGAATACCTGCGCCGCAAGCGGCTGAACAAACCCAGAAATCAGAAAGAAGCAGCCCGCATCTTCCGCCACCTCACTCGTGCCGGATTCGCGAGCAAAACGATCTTCACTATTCTCAAGAAGTGGGATGTGGACGACGAGGTGCTGACATCGCTCGAATCCGAAACCGAGAATACCGAGACGCAAACATAAACCCAAAGCGAATTTATTATTTGTATTACAAAGTATACTTTGTAGTACAATGGATGTCATGCGCTCCCTTATCCAGGCGAGGCTAGACTCAGAGTCGCAAAGGACATTGGCGGAGTTGGTCCGCCAGCTGCGCTGGAGTCCATCGCGGGTGGTCCGCGAAGGTTTGCGCCTGCTCGCCGCGTGCCACTTGGTAGACGGCCGCCGCAAAATCGTCGGCCTAGGGAAGTTCCGGTCAGGCATCAGTGACCTGGCCTTCAACAAAGCCCATCTGAAGGACTTCGGCCGTGAAGCCAGTTCTTCTCGACGCTAGCGCCATCGTCGCCTTACTCGACCGCAGCGAGACCTACCACGACGCCGCTGTCGCCGCGGTAGCCGAGCTCGCGGCTCCCCTGATTACCTGCGAACCGGTCATCGCCGAAGCCTGCTATCTGTTACGACGAGTCGATGGCGCCGGGGAAGCCATCGTCGAAAACGTCGAGACCGGCATTTTTCAGATCCCGTTCCGACTGGCGGAATCGGCACGCGAGGTGCGCCGGCTGATGCACAAGTATCGCGATCACGCTATCGATCTCGCGGATGCTTGCCTGATTCACCTCGCCAATGAGTTCGGCGCCGGGCAAATTCTCACCCTCGATCGCGATTTCCGCATCTTTCGCTGGGGCCGCAACCAGGCTTTCGACCTAATGATTCCCCTGACATGAGTCGCGTGCCCGCGCGCGGCCTCGACTCGCAACGCTCCTGCCCAAAAACTGGAGGACCGACAACCGAGACCGCTCCGTGATCCTCCGCCCCCCTTGTGGTTTCATTTAGAATCGTTTACACACACGAAGTGTGTGTAAACACAACATGACCGGTTCTGAAATTCGCCGCAAGTTTCTGGACTACTTCGTCCAGCACGGCCACAAAGAGATCCATTCCTCGCCGCTCATCCCTCAGAACGACCCGACGCTCTTGTTCACCAATGCCGGGATGAACCAGTTCAAGGACGTCTTCCTCGGCCTCGAAAAGCGCGACTACAACCGGGCCACCACTTCGCAGAAGTGCGTGCGCGCCGGCGGCAAGCACAACGATCTCGAAAACGTCGGCTTCACCAACCGCCACCACACCTTCTTTGAAATGCTGGGCAACTTTTCTTTCGGCGACTACTTCAAGAAAGACGCGATCGCCTATGCCTGGGAACTGATTACCTCGCCTGCCTGGTTCGCCCTCCCCAAGGAGAAGCTCTACGTCACCATCTTCAACGGTGAAGGCGGCGTGCCTCGCGATGCCGAGGCCTACGATCTCTGGGCCGCGCAGGGCGTGCCGGAAAAGCGAATCTACGGTTTC
>Ga0126372_10001244_pt1 | contig 10212 bp, 8 predicted proteins | sample PanSoiMetaPlot_6_FD_92762 | JGI IMG/M metagenome (GOLD analysis project Ga0126372, IMG submission 92762) | Tropical forest soil microbial communities from Panama - MetaG Plot_6 | ecosystem: Environmental > Terrestrial > Soil > Tropical forest > Bulk soil | place: Panama | collected 2016-02-17
CGATCCGTTCATGGCTTCTCGTTGCCTTTCAAGGAGCTCAGGTAGCGAACAAGACCGGTAAGGTCCTGGGCGCTCATCTGATTCGCATACGACGTCATGGGGTTCGTCGTCACAATTTCAAATTTGCGAAGATTCGCCTTCTGAAAAGACCTGAGCTGGCTGTTGCTGTCCATGATCTGAACACTGAAACCATCGTGCCTCAGAAGTCTTCCCGTAATCGTCTTTCCATCGCTTGTTACCAGCTCGACGCCCCGATTCTCGGGAGTAACATCTTTCTTCGGCGACACCAGCGAGGCCCGTATTTCCTCTCCGGACCGACTCGCTCCAATCGTGGTCAGGTCCGGTCCAACATACGATCCGGTGTCACCCACACGGTGGCAGGAGAGGCACCCTTTTGCCGTTAAAAGTTCCGTCCCTTTGGCAATCTCAGCTTCACTCAACGGCTTCTCATTGACCGCAGGCGCTGGCTTCGGCTCCACGCCGGCGGCGCCAGCCAAAGGTTTGCCAAAACTCGCCGTAAGGTAAGTCATCACATTATCCAGTTCATCCTGCGTCCCCTGCGCACCGCGCGCGACCATGTCATTGACTATCCTCGTCCACTCTCCTCGGGTCAGCCGCTGACTTGTTGCCATCGCTAAACTGTGACAGGTGCCGCAAATCCGCTGAAATTCCGCTCGCCCCCTTCCCTCAGGTAGAGACTGTGCTTGAACAGAAACAGCAAACGCCAAACAGGCAATTGGTCCGATACCGAGGATGCGTTTCACTCTGTATTCCCGATTCATTCTTCACCATCGCGCTATCTTACTGAGTAGCTCTGTTACCTTGCCTCCGATGCGGTCATCTGGCTGAGGCATCTGAGGCTTATACGAAATGCCATGCACTTTAGATTGAATACTCCCTAAGTGCGCGTGGCCTTGGGCACGTCTTGCAGGGTGTGATCACTAAAATGTCGCAGTGTACCTCCGCTGGATCGGTCTGGAGAACAGTATCCGCCTGACCCTGAACTTCGACTGTCTGACTGACGGCCCCGACCCGGAGTTGTGCATCGACCCGAACTGCGGTATTTGCCGTGACCACAGCATTAGTGTTCTCAAAGGTCTGAAATCACTTCCTTTCTGATGCTGACCCGCTAGGTACCTGCCGCCACCGTAGATCGTGTAGATGCCCGCCCTGGCTGTTGTAACTGTACGCGTTTCATTCGTCTGTAAACTGGTGATCGTCACAGTCGCGCCCGGGAGCGCGGCCCCGGTCGCGTCACTACCTGCGCCCACCACGGAGCCGAACAAGACTTGCGCCTTTGCCGGGATAGCAATGCACACCGACAGGCAGACAAAAAGAGACCAGACCCAAATCAACTGCCCCAAACATTTTGCGCTCTGCTTCGCTGTCACAGTCCCTCCGAGGGCTTGCGACATTTGAACACGGGTACAATTGCGCTGGATGTCCAACCCAACTTCTTTAGATGATTCCCTAATGAACTTATTCCGTTCGCGCGAACGCGGCGAATAGTAAGCCCTCTCCGAGAACGGTGTCAAGAATATTTTGAGCTCTGAAAATCCGCCCATATGGTCCGCTTTCAATAAATTGGAATCATGATCTTGGTCGCGCTCTAAGCGAAAATCCGGCTTGCTATCAATATCGAAAACGCTGTACAGTTTGGCCTCGACACAATCGAATATAGTTCATATGGGGACTGATAGAGAACGAGATCAGAAAGCCTGAGTCTTTGGGAAAAAAGACTTTTATGCGCGCCACAAGAGGGTGTTGTCTATAAGAACGTTCTACATCGGATGACTCAAACCACACCGACATGTCTGTGGAATGACTCGGCAATTCGGACGGAACTCACGATTGAAACATTGCAGACGAAATAGTAGCTCTAATAGAACAGATTGAAAGGTGAACATCATGATTTGGACAGCTCCGGTTTTCGAGGAAGTTTCTCTCTGTTGCGAAATCAACTCGTACGCGAGCGCAAGACTGTAACCGAGCCGGAAGCGATCTTCTAGCAGGAGGCGCAGGATCAGGTGCGCCTTCTCATGATCGTTCGTGGGCGTCATACTTTCGCAGCATAATTGAGGTTCCACCCGCGTTCGTTGAGGTTCGACCGTTCCACCCCGGTCACTTGCTGCTGTATCGTTTGCGCGGTTCGGCACACAAGTTCTCGATCGGGGGCTGAGTTTGGTCCGGCGCGCACCGCAGCGCCCGTCCAAGCTGAGGGCCCACTGCTGAGGGCCCACTCCTAAGGCTAAGAGTTGGTTGATAACTAACGCGTCTTCTTTTCCTCGCCGCCTTTGCCCCGATCACCGCGTCGAGTGCAATGGGGCCTGCACTGAATAATATAAGCACATATGCCATCGTGAAGAGGACCAGAGGGAACTCATATCCCCCGTTGCGATAGGCCGCCGAATACCTTGGGATATCCGTGCATAATCATGATGAGGCAGAACACAGTTCTAAGAGCCAACAGGCCCAGCGGTTGCAGACGGTTGAGATATCGCACAGTGCATTTCCTCCAGGAAAAGTCGAAGCAACTACGCGTCCACTGGCGTAGGCGCAGAACATCCGCCCTGTATTCGGTTTGGTTGATTTACGGTCAACAATTACACATCGCGGGCAGAGTAGTTCTTTTTCACACCCGCTCGCCGGCACGCGACTTCCCGAACCCCGAAATACGCCAAGGGATGCGCGACGCGCTCAACTAGCCAAAACCGCTCGCGACAACCAAGCGCATCGTCAACATATCAACGACCGACAGTCGCCTCGTTTATCGCTTTTACGAAAGCTTCTGTTTGCACCACGGTCCCGGTTCCGTCCACAGTATTTGCGAAGTTCTGGTTCCTCTCTTAGACGATGCGTCGCTTTTCTCTCAGAGCAACTCCGAATCTCATTCAAGAATGCATGAAAATGTTGCCATCGATTTGGAATGGTATTATAGTGCTTCCCTACTTTAAGTTAAGGAATAAGTTCGTATAGGAACTATAGCCCTGATAATGCCGACGGCATTATTGCCGGAGGATATTCCTAAGCATGAAAGCTCTCCTCAAGTTTGAACCAGGGGACGGAAATCTCGAAATACGCGAGGTGCCAGAGCCACTATGTGGGCCCGACCAGGTCAAACTCGAAACTGGATTCTGTGGTGTTTGCGGTACAGACATTCATGTACTCCATGATACATTCCGCAACTATCCCCCTGTTATCTTGGGACACGAATTTGCAGGCACGATCGTCGAAGTGGGCAAGAACGTCAAGGGCATTTCGAAGGGGGACCGGGGAGCAGGTCTGGGTGCCACAGCCGTGACATGCGGTAAGTGCCGATTCTGTCGTGCTGGCCGGTTCATTTTTTGTTCCATGCGAAGAGGTATGGGGCACGGAGTAAACGGCGCTTTCGCACGCTATGTGGTCTTGCGGCCTGACCAGTTTTACCGCGTACCGGCACATCTTACCCTGGAGGAAGCCGCCCTTAGTGAGCCATTTGCATCTGCCATTCAGGCTGTCACCGAAATTACGGATGTCCATTCTGAAGACACAGTGCTCATCTCGGGCCCCGGTCCAATTGGCTTGCTTTGTCTAAAGTTGCTGGTGGCTGAAAATATTAAGACGATAGTCGCTGGCACCGAGGGCGATGACTTGCGTCTTCAGGCGGCACGAGACTTTGGCGCATTTGCCACCGTCAACGTCTCCAGAGAGGATTTACTCGACGCTACTCGAGCCCTTACCAAAGGGGCCGGCGTGGATGTCGCCTTCGAGTGTGCCGGCCACGAAAAGTCCGTACGCGGCTGCTTGCTGGCGTTGCGGCCGATGGGTCTTTACACACAGGTGGCCATCTGCGGGCATGAGATTCAATTTCCCATGGATCAGATCTTTTACAAACAGCTTCGCGTGGCGGGTTCGGTTTGCTACACGGCACAGACTTGGGAAAAGATGATGACCATTTTTGCTCAGGGGAAGATCCGGCTCGCTGAACTCGTTACAACGAAAATTCCGATCTCTCGGTGGCAGGAAGCATTCAATATTTGTACAGACCGAAAAGGCATAAAAGTTCTGATGTACCCCGAGGACTAGCTAACCACAGTCGGAACTACCCTACCTGGCCGCGGCAGCCAGTCCTTGCCGAGAAATCTCTAGGAATGAGCGAACGGGCATTGTCCCAGGCTCTTTGAGAATGCTTAACTAGTATGCGCAACCCTGAACCTTACCAATTCAAGACCGTATAGGTCCGGGTGAGAACGAAACCGTTCTTTTGGTCGCTGGGGTCGGAGATGATCGCGCACAAAGCTCCCGCAGGTTTGGTCAAGTTCCTCCGGTCTCTACAGGCAAGATGCCCGAGAACCCGAAGCCATCCGGGAACGAGTGGTGCAAAGAGCTGTTATGAAATCTAAGTGCTTGTTCACGCTCTGCTGCGTGGTTGTCCTCATTTTGGGTTCCTCGGAAAAAATCAGGACACAAATAACAGGAGGCACCCCACGTAGAAGCACTCCAGTAAACGAATACGTCGACTCCCGGCTTTGCGCGGGTTGTCACAGTCAAATCTATGAAACCTATCGCCAGACGGGCATGGGCAGATCCCTGTTTAAGCCCAGCGCTGAGAACACAATTGAAGACTACAAGGGGAAAACGGAGTTCTATCACTCCTTGTCTGACACCCACTACTCGATGAGTGTTCGCGATCGAGCATACTACCAAAGACGCTGGCAAATCGGCTTCGACGGAACTGAGACGAATGTCGAGGAGATGAAAATTGACTACGTGATAGGTGCAGGCGACCACGCGAGGTCCTATCTGCACCGTACTCCACGAGGAACGTTGATCGAACTTCCCCTGGGCTGGTATACGGAACGGGGTGGATATTGGGGCATGAGTCCAGGATTCGATTCGCGTCATCCGCAGACCCGGCGACTGGTTTCGTATGAATGCGTATTCTGTCACGATGCATATCCTCAAGTGCCCTCCGGAACCAATCTTTCTGATACCGACCCGGTTCTCCCTGGGGACCTTCCTGAAGGAATCGATTGTCAACGTTGTCATGGTCCTGGCGGCCGACATATTCGAGCAGCTAAGACTATACCTGCTAAATTTTCGGACATTAGTGGCAGCATTGTGAATCCTGCGCGTCTAAGTTCAAAGCTCCAGATGGAACTCTGCATGCAATGCCATCTGGAGCCGACGACGCGCCGCCTCCCCGCTCTAATCAGAAGATTTGATCGCGGGATATTTTCCTATATTCCGGGGCAACCGCTTGAGGACTATCTCCTCTACTTCGACTATCCGGCTGGCACTGGATACGATGACAGATTTGAATTCGTGAGTGCTGCATATCGACTTCGGAAGTCTCGTTGCTTTCTAGAAAGTAAAGGGTCACTAACCTGCCTATCCTGCCATAACCCACATCGCAACCTTCCAGCAGGCGACGAAACGACAGAGCACTACTCCGGGGAGTGCCGTCATTGTCATGAGCCCGCCATTAGCACCTTGGTTGCTAGGGGCAAGCATCCGGACGCAGCTGATTGCGTTTCGTGCCATATGCCAAAGCGGAGAACTGACGACGTAGTTCACGGAGTCATCACGGACCATTTCATTCAGCGTAAAGTCCCAACCCGTGATCTTCTAGCAGAACTTCAGGAACGTCATTTGACCGAAGCGGGAGAATACCATGGAGAAGTGACCCCGTACTATCCCTCTCCCCTGCCGAAAAGGAACGACAATGATCTATATCTTGCCGTAGCGCAGGTGACTCTTCAGAATAATCTGCACAAAGGCGTGGCCGACCTAGCCCGCGAGATGAACCAACATCCTACTCGCGAGATGGAGTTCTACACGAGCCTCGGCGATGCATGGAAAAACACCGGAAATCCGAAAGCGGCCGTTGCCGCGTTTGAGCACGCAATTCGGCTCAGGCCAAACTCTGTCACAGCATTGCAGTCTCTCGCCGCTAGCTTAAAAACATTGGGGAAGGTCTCACAAAGCGAGCAGATGTTGAACCGAACGTTGCATTTTGCCCCTCTGGACGCTAGCGTCTGGTATCAATACGGCATGCTTGAAGCCGAGCTTGGGCGAACCGGTAGCGCCGTCGATAAACTTCAGAAAGCTCTCGCGCTCAATCCAGACTTGCCGGAGGGCTACATGAGCCTTGCCAGTCTCTTTGTCCGAGAGGCGCAGTTAGACCATGCCGAAACAGCCTTGCAACGCGCACTGAGCATCGATCCGTACGACGCGGCTGCTTACAATGTGATGGGCCGAGTGCTCGCAGGAAAGAATGAAACCTCCACGGCTCTCTATAATTTCCAAAAAGCAACGCAACTTCGTCCGAACTATGGCCCCTATCTCTATGACTATGCGCTGGCGCTGGTACGCGCTCAGCGATTAGACGAAGGGCGTGCACAAGCGCAGGCCGCGGTGAACGCAGATCCAAAGCTTGCTCAAAGCCACGCATTATTGGGTGGACTTCTCGCTAGAGACCAGCGATTGGCGGAGGCGGCGAGCGAGTATCAGTACGCAGTGAAACTACAACCTGATTTCAATCTGGTACACCTCGACTTAGGCTTGATTCTGGCCGCACAAGGAGATCTCCAGAGCGCGACGGAGCACCTACGCAAAGCTGCAGCCGACAAAGATCCGAATGTCGCTCGACAGGCAGCCCAGGCACTCCAGCGAATCGGTAATCGGTAGGCCACGGGCATAACCCACGAAGCGGTAGCTTCGCAGGCAATGCAAGCGGGCGACCTAGGGAACACGCAGGGAAAAGTACCGTCAGTCCGAACGTGTCGAACTTCCGAAGCGAAAATCCGTGTTTGCCGTAACGTCGTTTGCAGTTAGCGAATGTACCAAACACATCTTAGATGACAGGCCCGCCTCACTAATTCCCTTCCTCGGCCTTGGCATTAAAACGCACCTGCCATTTGTAGGGCGGCAAGATCATGACATTTCCGCTGATGAGTTCGCTCCAATGCAGGCACGCTCCCATTCAGTTCTACGGAACGGTTTCAATTTCAGCAATCATTACGGCAAGTCCAGGCTACCGTACGATTTCGGATATGTGACGATTCCCCACGGAAGCCTGAATCCTTCGATAGTTCTGACGGGCCTGTACGAGTCTGCATGGACTACGATCACGTTGTTGGACCGGCCGCAAGCCAATAGAATTTGCGAATCGTCTGGAGTAAACGTGAAATGCCAACATCTCTGCCCGATCGGGATTTCAGCCATCAGTTGCATCGAGTCTGCCGAAAACACCTGAAGCTTTCGGGCCATTGCAGCAGCGACAAAGATTCGCTTGCCGGCGCGGTCAAAGGCCAGCCCGTAAGGTTTGGCTCCGGTTGGTACAGCCTTGACCACTTTAAAATCTTGGTCCATCTCGAGCAGCGTACCCGACGCTTCCATCGTAATTGCGTAGCGATTTTCTATCGGAGAAGTTTTCACGCCGCGAGGCCGTATTCCATATGCGGTTAGGTCGATGTCACGCAGGTATGCGCCGCTGACTGCGTTGAAGATTCCAATGCTATTCTGCGCTTCATTGGCGACCAGCATCAGTGCTCCGTCACGTGAGAACTCAATACCTTCCGTCTCCTGACCCGCCGTCGAAGTTGGCCCCTGCCTCCAGTCCCTAATATGAAACGAGGCAATCTGAGCCGGTGGACCATTTGTGTCATTGTCTGTGTCCCCACCTGACGGGGGTTTTCCTGGTCCACCTGCTGAGCTCGGCTCGAAAGTTGCAAATATCCGGTCTCCGGATGGATTGAGCTTAAGAAATTCCGGGCTGCTTCCGAGACCTAACCGTTGCACCAAACGAAGCTTGTGAGTGCTGAAGACGGCTAGATCCTTGGTGTTCTTGTTCGAAGTGATGACGTATTTTCCGTCGACGGTGACAGCGAGGCCACGCGGTGCGATATCTTGCGGCTGAACTCGCCGGACTACGCTTAATGTTTTTAAGTCGATTACGCTGATGCTGCCGTCTTCCTCAGAGACGTAGGCTACATTGGTTGGAACTTTTGAACGATACATCCACCATATGGTGATGACGGCGACTGCCAACAGCAACAAGATCAGCCACAATGATCGCGCTCTTGATCCACCCATAGTTTATTCCTTCTTCTTCGACCCACGACGCTGGTCTGACGGAGGCACCTCCCCTGCGACCTGCGTCGTCATGGCAGCAGCCTCTCGCAGCATATTGGCCGCTAGTTTTACGTTGATCGCACCCCAGGTCTCAGTCGCACCAGTCTCGGCCACCATCACGGCAATGAGCTCTTTGCCCCTGCGCTCAATGGAATTCGCACCCCTCAGCAATAGTGTTCGGCGCCCCATTTGCGACCAAAGCCCAAATGCCTGCGTCGAGGCGTCGACGGCCGCCGCATCATTTTTCAGAGACGCCGCGGCTGCGTAGGTTACCACGGCTCCAGTTACGGGATTTCGGCGCTCGAAGACAGCACCGTTCGACGCTACTAAATCCTAGTTCGCCACTATGAGCTGGGCTTCCATTCGGACTCTCCATACAGAAACGCTGGGGACCCATACCGGCGCAGTCCGCCAAGTGAACCAACGCGCCACTTGCAATATGGCGATGTCGGCATCATATTAGCAGCGCAAATCGATGCTGGAAATAGTTCAACTGGGAATTCCGAGCCCGCCCTGTTCACGTAAGGGTCCGCCGGAGAGTGATGCGTGAACCACAGGCTGCAAGTAGGCATCATCGGTGGCGGAATTGGGGGATTGACTCTCGCTGGCACTCTTGCCAGACGTGGAATTCCGGTTCGTTTGTTTGAGCGAGCGCCTGCATTCGTCGAGGTTGGCGCCGGAATTCAAATGACTCCCAATGCCGTGAAAGTGATTCGCCAACTAGGATTGTGGGACGATCTGCGCCGAGTCAGTTTCTTGCCTCAGTCCATCGTGGCCCGCGATTGGCGAACGGGCAGAGTGAATTTTCGTACGCCGCTGGTCAAGGAGTGCCCCCGTTTGTATGGCGCTGAATTCTTCCATGTTCATCGAGCGGATCTTCACCGCATCCTTTTGTCGCTCTTACCCGCCAGTGCCGCTACACTTTCCGCAACATGCATTTCCGTCAGCCAAACTGATCAACGCGCGTGTGCCGAATTTGCCGACGGCAGCCATTTTGAAGCGGATCTGATAGTGGGCGCTGACGGCATTCAGTCGACGGTGCGAAAGACTCTCTTTGGCGACGGCGCTCCTCGCTTCACCGGGAATATGTGCTGGCGGACTGTGGTTCCCTTCGAGAAGCCGGAATGGGAACTGGTTAGTCCGGATTCTTCCTTCTGGCTAGGACCTAAGGGCCACGTGGTCACTTACTACGTCAGTGCTGGTCGGGCGGTGAACGTCGTTGCCATCCGAGAAGCCGAAGCTTGGACTGCAGAGTCATGGAACGTTCTAAGCAGTCGCGAGGAATTGCTCGCGGGTTACCCGGGCTGGCATCCAAATGTTTTGCAACTGTTTGCCATGGCAGACAATGTTTTTAAGTGGGGCCTGTTTGATCGCGATCCGATGGAGGCTTGGTCCTCGGGACGAATCACGTTGCTTGGCGACGCAGCTCACCCAATGTTGCCGTTTCTTTCGCAGGGTGCAGCGATGGCGATCGAAGACGGATATGTGCTGGGCTCCATCCTTGCCGAAGAACTGGATCCTATCCTGGCGTTAAAGAAATATGAAGCACTCCGCCTTCCACGAACGAGCCGGGTACAGCTGGAATCACGCAAGCGCGGGGAAACCTATCACGCGGCGTCAACACTGAAGCGCCTATATCGGGACGCCTGGTACTGGGTCAAGCAAAAGATCGATCCACACTCTGGCGGGTTGCAAGCTAGTTGGGTCTACTCATATGACGCAATTTCCGAAGCGCAAAGACAATGAGAACAGACTCGACTCGGTCGCTGCCAAGCTGGGGTGTTGATTGGGCCACGACTAGAGCTTCCGGTGGGAAGAATGGCGGAAAGGCGCAGAGGGATAGGCGCGAATCGAGGAGGCTGGCTTTCTCTTGGACTATGCCGAAAGATCACATCCTAGAAATTGAGTGAGCGCGCCACAAAAACCCTCGAAATCGTCCCATGGAATCAAGTGAGCGGCGTTTTCTATTCTCTCGACTGCAATCGTGGGCAGGAGTTGCCTGATCTCCTCCACGTCCTCCGGCAAAATGACTCGCCGGGTAGGGCGGTGGCGCGGACCGGGCTTCGAATGATGCCGACGTTTCCACCGCTCTCCCTA
>Ga0126372_10001246_pt1 | contig 10210 bp, 7 predicted proteins | sample PanSoiMetaPlot_6_FD_92762 | JGI IMG/M metagenome (GOLD analysis project Ga0126372, IMG submission 92762) | Tropical forest soil microbial communities from Panama - MetaG Plot_6 | ecosystem: Environmental > Terrestrial > Soil > Tropical forest > Bulk soil | place: Panama | collected 2016-02-17
CGGCATCCGGCCGTGACGATGATCATCTTTCTCGCGACCTTCGCGGTGAACGTGCACTTGTTCAACATCGTGCCGAAGGGCTTCTTCCCGCAGCAGGACAACGGCCGCCTCGCGGCCAACCTCGTCGCGCAGCAGGACGTCTCGTTCGCGACCGTCCACGAGAAAATGATCCGCTACGCGGAGATCCTGAAATCCGATCCCGCGATCGACACGGTCACCCTGTTCACCGGCGGCGGCGGCGGGCGAGGCACCACCGCGAACACCGGCCGCGGCTTCATCTCGCTCAAGCCGCGCGACGAGCGAAAGGTCTCGGCGGACGAGGTGATCAACCGGCTCAGACCGAAGCTCGCCGTCGTGCCGGGCGCGACGCTGTTCCTGCAGGCCGTGCAGGACGTGCGGCTGGGCGGCCGCATCAGCACCGCCCAGTACCAGTTCACCCTGCAGAGCGACAACCTGGAGGAGCTGAACACGTGGGCGCCCCGGCTGGTCCGCGCGATGCGCGAGATGCCCGAGCTGCGCGACGTGAACAGCGACCAGCAGAACCGTGGGCTCGAGGTGCCCGTCACCATCGACCGCCAGACCGCGGCGCGGCTCGGCGTCAGCACGCGCGCGATCGACGAGACACTCTACAGCGCCTTCGGGCAGCGCCAGGTGTCGACCATGTACACGGCGCTGAACCAGTACCACGTGGTGATGGAGCTCGAGCCGCAGTACTGGGAGCGTCCCGACGCCTTGTCCAACATCTACGTGCGCTCGACCAACGGCCAGACGGTGCCGCTGACCTCCGTCACGAAGTTCCGGACGGGCACCGGCCCCATCCAGGTCAACCACCAGGGCCTCTTTCCGTCTGTCACCGTCTTCTTCAACCTCGCGCCGAACGTGGCGCTTGGCGACGCGGTCCGGGCGATCGACGCCGCCCAGCAAAAGATGGGATTCCCGAGCAACATCAGCGGCCGGTTCACCGGGACGGCGCAGGCGTTCCAGGCCGCGCTCGCCAATCAGCCGCTGCTCATCCTGGCCGCGTTGGTCGCGGTCTACATCGTGCTCGGTGTCTTGTACGAAAGCCTGATCCACCCGTTCACGATCCTCTCCACCCTGCCGTCGGCCGGCGTCGGCGCCCTCCTGGCGCTGCTCGTCTGCGGCATGGATCTCTCGGTCATCGCGATGATCGGGATCATCTTGCTGATCGGCATCGTGAAGAAGAACGCCATCATGGTCATCGACGTCGCGCTCGATCTCGAGCGCAATCACGGTCTGGCGCCCAAGGACGCCGTCCATCGCGCGTGCCTGCAGCGGTTCCGGCCCATCTTGATGACGACGATGGCCGCGCTCCTCGGCGCGCTTCCGCTGGCGCTCGGCACGGGTACAGGGTCGGAGCTCCGCCGCCCGCTCGGTATCACCGTCGTCGGCGGTCTCCTCCTGAGCCAGCTGCTCACGCTCTACACGACGCCGGTCATCTATCTCTATATGGAGCGCTTCCGCATGGCGGTCGGGCGTGTCGGGGCGCGGACCCGCGCGATCCTGGGGCTGCGCCCGGCGCCGCACGGCGGCGGGTAGCGCCGGCGCCTCTGCGCGCCGACAACGACGCCTCAGAGCTCGTTCGGCCGGCATAGACTCGCATCATGTTCGACATCGTGCTCGCGGTCGTCTCAGCCGTGTCTCAGGCCGCCGTGGCCGGAGTGGCCATCTGGGTGAGCCTGAGGGAGCGGCACCATCGAATTCCCCTCGCCATCGTGTTCTCGGCCTTGGCCGTCGCCGGGATCTGCGCCACGACGTGGACCGCGGTCCGCAACCATCGCGCGGTGGCCGTGCCGGTCCCGGCCAAGATCGACCAGCCCCCCGCCGCTCCGGAGCCACGCGCGAGCCTCCGCGTGACGACGCGCGAGGTCACCACCATGGGCGTCAGTCAGCTCGTGAAGGTGAGCATCGGCGTTGAGAACTCGGGCGACCGCTCGGCCACGGATATCCAGCGCGTCCAGATGGTCAACTTCATCCTCTCGCCCTACGGCGAGGACGAAGCGTTCCGGATCTTGCGCGCCGAATTGCAGAGCGCGAGCGGCGAACGCGAATCCGTCGCGCCGGCGGGGCGCGCTTCCTTCACGATCGAGGGCCCGCGCTTGATCGCCGGCGACTTCCTGCCCCGCGGCTCCGACGACCCGCAGGTGGCACGCGACAATCGCCCGCTTCTGGTGGCCGGCATCATCCGGTATCGGGCGGACGACCGGTCGGAGGCGACGGCGGAGTACTGCTTCTACGCGATGAACGCCCGGGTGCTAGTGGCGTGCTCAGGACACAACAACTGATCGGCCGCTAGCCGGGAGTCCTTGCGGGTCGCCGGGAAGAATCACTCGCGGCGGCTCACGACCGCCTGGTCGAGCCAGAAGCGCATCTCCATCTCGCGGAACATCGCTACGGCCGTCACGAGGTGCTCCTGCGCGTCCAGCCGCTGGCCCGTGAGTGGGTCCAGCTTGCCGAGACCCAGATGGCACAGGGCTGCGAGCGGACGCATCCCGAGCTCATCTGCGATGAGCAGCGCCTCTCGGTAGTAGCCGCTGGCGTCGTGCGTGCCGTCCGCGGACGCGACGTCGCCCGCTAGGCACAGCGCATGCGCCTCGGCTGCCCGAGCCTTCAGCCTGCGGGCCAGCTCCAGTGCATCCCGGGTATGTCCGGCCGCCTCATCCAGCCGCCCAACCGCGAGATAGGTCCTCCCTGCGTAGAGAGGGACGACCACGGGGCGAAAGTGATTCGGGCGGCGGCTGAATTCCTCGACGGCATCCGCGATCAGCGGAAGCGCCTCGTGGGCCCGACCGGCGAGAGCGCAGGCCGCGCCGAGGGCGGCAGTGACGAAGGCTTTCGCAAAGACGACATGCCGTACTCGACACAGCTCGATCTCACGCTCGAGAACCCGAATCGCGTGGGGTAGATCGCCGCGACGGAGGAAGACACGGCCGAGATTGAACAAGCCGAAATTCAGCGTGAAGGGATTATCGGCTTCCTCGGCGATCTGCACTGCGGACTCGGCACGCTCGATAGCCTCGTCGAACCGGCCGAGCTCTGAGAGCACGTCGGCGAGATGCGCCCCGGCCCACGCCGACTGGATGCTGGCCGACCCGAAACGCTCGTAGCGCAGGTCGCCCTCGAGCGCGACGATCCGCTCGAGGAAGGCGGCCGCGTCGCTGAACTCGCCGCGCGCGGAATGCGCTGGACCCAGGTTGACCGCTGCGACGACCTCGATCGCGCGATCGCCGATGGCTCTCGCGATGCCCAGAGCTTCCTGCCCGAATCGGACTGCTTCGTCGTAGCGACCGTTGGACATGCATTGATTCACCATGAAGTTGACGATCCGCCCGAGCCGGTAATCGTCACCCAGCGACCGGGCGAGCCGCTCGGCCTCGCGCAGGTGTTCCTCCATGCGCGCCCATTCGCTGAGCGGTAAGAGCGTGTTCCGGAGGTCGAGTCGAATATCGATGATCAGGGCCGTCGCCTCGCGCGTCGCGGGGACCCGGCCGAGGGCTCTAAGCGCCTGCGTGAAGAACGCGGCCGCCTCTGCATAGGCGGAGCGCGCGACTGCCTGCAAGCCCGCCCGGCGAAGGTACGTCGCTGCCTTCGCCCAGATCTCGCTCTCACTGCAGTGAAGGCCGAGGGCGGCATAGTGCGGCTCCAGATTCTCCGCGTAGACCTCCTCGAGGGCCTGCGCCAGTTGCCCGTGGAGAAGCTTCCGACGAACCGGGAGCAGCTTGGCGCGGGCGACCTCGCGGACTCTATCGTGGGTGAAGTCGAGCCGCTCTTCGAGCCCCTGGAGGACACGCCGCCGCACGAGCTCTTCGACCCCTTCGGCCGCATCGCGAACGCTGAGGCCGGAAGCAATCTGAAGAACCGGGAACTCGAACTCGCGCCCGATCACCGCCGCCACCTCCGCGAGTCGCTGACCGCGCTGGCTCAGACGCTCCAGGCGCCCTGCGATCACCCGCCGGACGCGCTCCGGCAGGGGCAGGCTGGGTACCGTTTCCGTCGCGGCCCCGTCGTCGAGCGCGCGCATGGTCTCGACGATGATGAAGGGATTCCCCGCGCTCGCTAACCACAGGCGTTCGCTCAGACGTGCCACGCTCGCCTCGTCGCTCCCTCGGCGGGCGAGCGATCGGACCAGCGCTCCCGTATCGGCGCGAGAAAGCGGGGACAGCGGAATGCACACGACGTGCGCCTCCGCGCCGATCTCGTCGAGCACGCGCTGAAGGACGGGCGCGCTCGCCAGCTCCTCCTCGCGCGCCGTCGCCGCGAGCAGCGAGCCCACGGTTCGGGAGCGACGTGCGACGAACGCAAAGAGCCGCAGGCTCATCTCGTCGGCCCAGTGCAGGTCCTCGAGTACTACCGACACGGGGCCATGACTGGCCAGCCGCTCGATGAGCTGGGTAACGCTCTCGAAAAGCCTCAGAAGATCATCACTCGGCGCCGGCAAATGGGTCGCGCTGGCCTCCGGCAGGAGGCGCGAAAGCTCCGCGCGCCAGACTGGCGGGAGCTCGCCGAACGTCGCGGCGTCCTGGCTCACCCCGCCGCCGCGCAGTGCATCGACCCAAGGACCGAAGGGAAGAATTTGCTGGCTCTCGTAGCAGCGCCCCAGCAACACCCGGGCGCCACGCTCGCGAGCTTCGGCGGCAGCGGACGCCACGAGGCTACTCTTGCCGACGCCCGCCTCGCCGACGATCACGACGACTCGGCCGAGCCCGCCACCAACCGTGTCGAGCGCGTGCCGTAGCTTCTCTATCTCACTCGTGCGTCCGATCAGCGGCCCTTCGCGGACAGGCTCCGCCGCACGAGGGCGAGGCGCGGCGCGGTCGGTGCGCGCCTCCGGCTCTGCCGACGCGCTCCCCCGTTTCTGGAGGATGTCCTGATAGATTCGCCGCGTCTCTGGCTCGGGCTCAGCGCCAAGCTCCCGGCGCAGGACCCCGACGCAGATCTGGTATTGCTTCAGCGCAGCGCTTCTTCGGCCCTGTCGCGCATAGAGACGCATCAGCGCTCGATGCGCAGGCTCCTGAAGCGGGTCGAGCGCCAGAAGGCGGATGGCGGTCTGGATGGCGCGCTCCGTGGCTGGGCTCTTCGACTGGTGGGCGAGCAGCCGGGCGAGCGCCTCGAGCGCCAGCTCTCGGAGCCGCTCTCGCTCAGCCAGGAGCCACTCCTCGAATGGCGGCTCGTCGACGCTGAGCCCCTCGAGCAGATCACCCTTGTACAGGGCCCCCGCCCGTTCGAGCGCCTCCGGCGTGCCCTCGGCCACGAGGTGCTCGAAGGTGCGAACATCGACGTCCACGGCCGCTGGCGCCAAAGCTATGGCTTGAGCTTCGACGACGAGGATGCCCGGAGAGAGACCACGCATGGCCTGGCGAATGGTGAACAGCGTGTGCCTGAGGTTGCTCCGCGCCTGCTCCGGACCGGTGCCGCCCCAGAGGAGCGCCGCGAGCTTGTCGCGCGGGTGAGCCTGGCCCGGCCGTGTCGCCAGGTACGCGAGGAGCGCCTGGGCCTTGGCGGGCACGGCCAGCGCTGGGCCACCATCCAGCCGAGCCTGGAAGCCGCCCAAGAGCGAAAGAGTGAATTGCCCCATCGGTCCTCTCCTCGCGGCCCTCAACTTTAGTGCCTGTTCATCGGGCGATCAAGAACCGGGCGCAATAGTTGGTCGGAGAATTTCAACGAAGATTCAACGCTTCTGAGGACGCCTCGTCAACACGGCGACTAGTACAAGAGGTGCCATGAGGAGCGTTCCGATCGAGGGCTCGATGATGACGTTCGTCGTCCGCCTGACGCGTGGCAAGGCCGGACGCGTCACCGTGGTCGTCGAGCAGGTGAAGACGGGGCTGAAGACACGCGTGGAGGGTGTGGAGCCCATCGGTCGAGTCATCGCGGAAATGATCACGCCCCGGGGGATCGGCCAAGCGCAGAGCCGCCGGAGGCGGGCGGGTCCTGAGGACGCTCAGGAGGATCGAGCCCAGGCTGCAAGGGGCCTGACGAAAGGGGGTGCCCATCGGACGGGGCAACGATAGGTTGTGGTGAGGTCGTTGAAGCGGAATCGTCAAAGGAGCGACGCGATGCGCTATCGATTCTGGTTACTTCTCGCACCACTGCTCGCCATCGGGATCACGACGGCCGCCTGGTCTCAGGACGGAGACGAGTCAGGCAAGCACGCCGGGAAGTGTGATCCTGCGAAGGGACATTGTGTTTCGACGATCGTGTTCTCGAGCACGCGCGACCACATGGACCTGCTGCCAAACCCGGCGCTGAACTTCATGGAGATCTATCGCCTTTCGATGAACGGGGACGGCACGCCGAACATGGACACGCTCGTGCGGCTGACGGAGACCGAGAGGATCGCGTGTACTGATCCCACGTTCGTTTCGTGCGTATTCGGTGGGAATTTCTTTCCGAAGCTGTCGCCGGATGGGAAGAGGATCGTGTTCGACAGCTTCCGGGACCGGGCGCCCGGGGAGCCCCGCCTCACGTCGAGCCTGTTCCTCATGAAGAGCGACGGCAGCGACCAGAGGCCGCTGACCCGCGGCAACGCCGCGACCTGGTCTCCAGACGGCAAGTACATCGCCTTCCATGCCTCGGCATCGGGCGCCGTCTGCCCGGTCTCGACTCCTCCTCCCTTCCCGGGAATCCCGGGATGCTCGACCGCTGTCGCCTTGGGTGCGTCGACGTGGGACAGCGACATCTTCATCATGCGAGTGCCCGACGACGACGAGGGCATCGAAGCCCCGATCAACCTCACGAACACGCCCTCGCACATCGAGGACGACGCGGACTGGTCTCCCGATGGCAAGAAGATCGTCTTCGTGCGGCGCGCCGTTACCGCCGGCTTCCCTGAAGCCGAGATATGCGTGTTGACGCTGGAAACGTCGGCCGTGGAGTGCCTGGCCCTCAACAATGAAGAGCGGGCTCCTACCTGGTCGCCCGACGGCGGGCGCATCGCATACATGTGCCGGAACCCGACCAACAACGCCTTCGAGATCTGCGTCGTGAACGTCGACGGCACGGGTCGGATGCAGCTGACCAACGACGCGGTGGTCGACGCGACCCCCGGTTGGTCGCCCGATGGCGAGAAGATCGTGTGGGGCAAAGGCATGACAGGGGTGGCCGTGCTCTGGCTGGTGAACCCGGACGGCACAGGGCTGACACGCCTCGACATTCCCCCCGTGACCCCGGGTACTAGTACGGGTGCAAATCTGGCTCCGAGCTGGGGATGGCTCTGGGTTGGTGGAAAAAGCCACGACCAGAATGCTGGAGGGCGCTGAGGTCGAGAGCCCATCGGGCGGCGCAGGGTACGGCGAGGCCGTATCCTGCGCCCTTGATGCAGAGATGCCCGCCGGTGACGCGCAGGGAGGAAACGAGGGGGCACGCGTCACCCTCGAGACCTTCTGGAGGGCGGTCTCACGCGCTGGAGAGCTCAGCCCGTTACGCCGCGGGCCGATCGACGTCATGCTCGGTCGCTGGACGATCGATAGCAACCCGTTCTACATGGCCTTCGATCTCGCGGCGCGGGTCTTCTCGCCCTATGATGTGAATCCCGCCGGCCTCAACCCGCTGCGCTCAGTCCTCTCGGCGTGCGTCGAATTCGACCGGCTCGCCACCGCGCCGATCAAGCTGTTCGTCACCGCCACCAACGTCCGCACGGGCCGGCTGCGAACATTCCGCAACAAGGACGTCACCCCCGATGCGCTGCTCGCGTCGGGCTGCCTGCCCTTCATGTTCCAGGCGATCGAGATCGACGGTGAGGCCTACTGGGACGGCGGCTACGCCGGCAATCCACCGATCACGCCGCTCATCCGCGAGTGCGACTCCGAGGACACCATTCTGATCCCGATCAATCCGGTGGAGCGTCCGGGCATCCCCCGCACGGCGCGTGAGATCATCAATCGTGTCAACGAGGTGTCCTTCAACGCCAGTCTCCTGAAGGAGCTGCGGATGATCGCCCTCCTGCGGCGTGTGGTGAATCCCGGCAACGAGGAAGGCGCGCGGTGGGCGGGCATGCGGATCCACATGATCACGAGCGAGATCATGACCAGTCTGGGCGTCTCCTCCAAGCTCAACCCCGAGTGGGCATTCTTCACGTTTCTGCGCGAGGAAGGGCGTCGGACGGCCGACGAGTTCCTGGCTACCCACGCGGACGACATCGGCCGCCGCTCGACGATCGATATCGAAAAGCTGCTGCCCGATTAAACGCAAGGCGACGTAGCTGCACATCACGGCGAGCTCGAGAAGGCGATCCTGACGCGGCTGCTCGCCGAGCTGCTGCCGATCACCATCTTGCTCGACGAAGCCCAGGGCCTCGACGGGCGCTGGGTCAGGATCCACCCCGCTCAACGCCTCGAGATCAGCGCCGGCGAGGGCATTCGTCTGATCACGAGCGGGCAGGTCCGCTGGATCGCCGGCTTCTTGCCCGTCACGCTCACCGTCGAGCGGCTGGTGCTGATGCTCAGGCCGATCGTGGCGGGCGCTGGCACGACGTGCCGATTGCTGTTCCGGCCCGTGCTCGAGGAGGCTGACCTGCGCCACGTGCCCGCCCTGCTCGATCGGGGGATCGTGGGGCTGGTCAACGGCGCGCTGGCGGCGCGGAGCGAGCGCTTGGCGTGGGACGTGGGGCGAACGCTCGCCCTGCGCTTCGTCCTACCGAACACGCTGGACCCGCTCGAGGCCGCCGCGGTCGACGTCGAAGCGGCGCGGGTACGCGTGGGCGACGACATCCTCGAGCTCACCGTCACCCTGACCATGCACATCAGTCGCCTCGTGGCCGATCGCACGACGGCGTCTCCGGCGGCCTGACGCCACGTAACTGCCGAGGGTGTTCCGGGCAGTACATCGAGGCCCGGCTGAACCGCCGGCAATGATGCAGTCCCCAGGATGACGTCCTCGAGTTCTCGCTGGTCCGTGGTGACGCATTATTTCGCGCGCAGCGCGCCCTCGGGCTGATCCCCGCGCACGGGCTCGGCGTCGTCCGTCGCGCGATCCTCGCGGTGCTGGTCACCTGGGTACCGCTGGTGGTCGCCGCCGCGATGGCGAACCGTTGTGGCCGGGTGCGGTGCCCGAGCCGCTGCTGCAGCACTACGGTGTCCACGTCCGGTTCCTGGTGGCCGTTCCGCTGTTGATCGCGGACGAAGCGCTGGCCCAGTCGGCTCTCAAGGAGATCATCCCGTACTTCCTTCGGAGTGGACTGATCACGACCGCCGACCGCCCGCGGTTCGCGGCGATCGTCCGGAGCGTAAGTGGCTGGCGGGACGGATGGAGACCGTGGGTCGGCATCGCGGGGCTCGTGATCGCGTGGCTAGTCATGAGCCCCGTGGTGTGGGACGCGCACGAGCTGTCATGGGCCGTCAGCAACCCGCCCGTGCCCGCCCTGAGTTTCGGCATGTTCTGGTTCCGCTACGTCTCCCGGCCGATCTTCCTGACGCTGGTGCTCGTGTGGCTCTGGCGCCTCGTCCTGACAACCACGTTGTTGTGGCGGATCGCGCGCCTCGATCTCGCCCTCGTCCCGACCCACCCCGATGAGGCCGCCGGGCTCGGTTTCCTCCAGATGGTGCTCACGGCCTTCATCGCGCCGGCCTTCGCGATCTCCGCCGTGCTGAGTGGCCGTTGGGCACACGACGTCCTCTACCACGGCGTCGCCTTGAAGACCTTGGCGCTCCCGATGGCCGCCTTCGTCCTTGTCACCACGCTGCTGCTGCTCGTGCCGCTGCTGGTCTTCGTGCGTCCGCTGTGGGCGGCGAGGCATCGGGCGCTGTTCGACTATGGCTCCCTCGTCGGCGAGCATCATCGGCGGCTGCGCCGGCGCTGGATCCTTGACGAGCCGCTCGGAAACGACACGATGCTCGACGCCCCTGAGCTCGGCCCAGCCGCTTACAACGGCCGCCTCTACGACTTCGTCTGGAGGCTGTGGCCGATCCCGGTTCGCAAGAGGGCGCTGCTCGCGACGATGGTAGTGATCATGCTGCCGATGCTGCCCGCCATCGCCGGCGAGGTGCACCTCGGCGATGCGCTCATGAAGGTCGTGCGGGCGCTACTGTAAGTCCGCGCTCACGCCTTGGTATCTGACGGCTCGACGAAGGTAAAGCCGAAGCGGCCCTTGATGCAGAGATGCCCGCCGGTGACCGAGACGTCGGCGGGCGAGGTGACCTTCACGATGCGGTTGTCCTGGACGTGTAGCGAGAGCGTGCAGCCCACGCCGCAGTAA
>Ga0126372_10001247_pt1 | contig 10206 bp, 11 predicted proteins | sample PanSoiMetaPlot_6_FD_92762 | JGI IMG/M metagenome (GOLD analysis project Ga0126372, IMG submission 92762) | Tropical forest soil microbial communities from Panama - MetaG Plot_6 | ecosystem: Environmental > Terrestrial > Soil > Tropical forest > Bulk soil | place: Panama | collected 2016-02-17
GTCGGTCCGGTGCATCCTCATACCACGATCCGCACAGATGGTTCGGTGAACCTCTTTCCTGCCGACCTTCCCCAGCTTCCGCTCGGCCTTGGCGTCGGGCCCTTCCGACACGACCTGCCGGGAGAAAGCGGAACGCGTAACAACGTGCGTGGTCCGGGATATGCCGGCCTCGACATGGCACTGAGCAAACGCTGGCACATGCCCTATGGTGAATCGCACAGCTTGTTGTTTCGCTGGGAGGTCTTCAACGTTCCGAATCTGAAGCGTTTTGATGTTCAGACGATCACAACCGATATCAGTTCAACAGCTTTTGGTGTGTACAGCGGTCTGCTCACCCAACCCCGCGTGATGCAGTTCGCCTTGCGTTACGAATTCTGAGTCGGACCAGAGTCGGACCCAGAACTTGATGTTGGTGAAACGGGTAGACGCAATGTCTGCCCGTTTTTATCTGTCGGCGAACGAATATCGTTCGAAATCCTGGCGCCTTGTGGGCTGAAGAGACACCACTTTCAAAAGACAGACATCTGCCGACTATTCACGCACGAATTGTGAGCACGCGTCCCCTCTACTTCGTCGGCGAGTCGCTGAACAGCGGCGAATCGCTCATACGGAAGCGGGTGCGCACGTGTTCGGAGATGAGTTCGATGGCCGCGCGGTTGGCGACCGGGTCGGACTTGGTCAAGTACTTCATCGCTTCGACCAAGGTGCGTTGGCCGTCGACGTAGCGGGGATCTGAGGTTCGTTCTCTGCGCTTGCGACCGAGGTTGGGTACGACTGGAATGGTAAAGACTTTGGCCATGAAAAATTCACCCGCCACTGTTGAAAACCAGTATATCTGCCGGGGCGCGAAATTCCACCCCTAATCTTGCTCGTTTAGATTCAGCGGATTAGCCTTTTGGAGCCGACACATAGGTAGTATCGCCGGAAGTCTTCAGTTTGAAGGCACTGTCTGGAATTTTCTGGTTCAGCTGGATATCGAAGTATTTGGCGAGACGGTAATCGCCGGAGGGCTCGAAGAGTTGCTGCTGCACTGAAATCCCGCGTGCCGGATCGATCCAGAGCCAGATCCTCGCGAAGATGTTGCGGATCCGGTCTGACTTTGGCGTCAACTCCAGCTTGGCCGCGTTCACTCCATCCACATTCTCGGCACTGAGATATTTCACGTCGAAAGACTTCAGCATATCGTGCCCACCACCGCCGAAACCCAGAACCAGGAAGCTTTCCATGGCTTCGCGGTTCTTGCCAGCTTCGTAGGAAGTGACGCGCTTCACCTTGGGCTCATAGAACTGAACCTTTCCGTTCGCGAAGAGTACGCTCTTGGGTGGGTCGGTGATGTCGGCCATCATCTGGATTTCTTTTCCCGAGCGGCGATAGTAGACGGTGCCTTTTTGCGAGTCTTTATCGTTGACCACCTTCCAATACTGCTCCCAGACGAAGTTCGCCTGAGTCGTGTGGAATGAAGCAGCGGCAGCGTCCATCTGACTTAGGACTTTCTCCAGGTTGGGATCGCTCTGTGAAAAAGCGGCGTGCACCAAGCACATCATCACAGCCACAGCGAAAATGAGATCCCGTGCGTGTTTTGAAAGGTTTTGATTCACGGTGTGCTCTTTGGCTCTCGGTGGGTCAGCCGTTTGTTATTCCTTTTCGACCCAGACCTTGTAACTCAATACGTGGCCCGATTTGTCCTTGATGGCTTCGTATTTCAAAATGGCCGAGGCGCCGGCGATCGGCTCGATAATTGCGAGCATTTGCCGGCGTAACCCGCCATCGTCCTTGGCCGAAAGTGCCGACGCTTCGATCTGGTAAATGAACCCGCCCTGGCCATCGGGCTGGATCACTACCCCAGTCTGATGCGGAACCCGGTCGATCGGTTTGTCCTTGAAGTTGATCCAGTAGGGCGAGACGAAAACAAACAAAAGAATCAGCGTGACCATTACGTCGTAATGAAGGCTGCCACGCTCATAAGACCATAGGATGTATCCCCGGATTGTGCGCCAGATCGAATTCATCGGCAGCGTGGGCCCGCTGGTAACGACCGGACTTATCTTTGCGCTTTCCAAGTCTATTGACTGCTCCTGATCTTGGCAACGACATGGTTGCCCCGACAAAAGATGCTAGAACCTCTTCGCCGTGATGCTTTCCACTCCAATGTATGGGCGAAGTGCTTCAGGGATTACGACACTCCCATCGGCTTGCTGATAGTTCTCCACGATCGCCACCCAGGTACGGCCCACTGCGAGGGCACTGCCGTTGAGCGTGTGCACGAACTCGGTTTTCCCTTTCCCTTCCGGACGAAAGCGGATGTTCGCGCGCCGTGCCTGGAAGGCTTCGAAATTTGAGCAGGACGAAATCTCCCGGAATAGTCCCTGCCCGGGAAGCCACACTTCAATATCGTACGTCTTCGCGGAGGAAAATCCCATGTCCGCTGTACAAAGCGTCACCACCCGATAATGCAGGCCGAGTTTTTGCAGCACGGTCTCGGCATTCCGAGTGAGTATTTCGAGTTCATCGTAGGAATTCGCCGGGTGCGCGAACTTCACCAGTTCTACTTTCTGAAACTGATGCTGGCGGATAATGCCACGCACGTCTTTACCATAGGAACCCGCCTCGCTGCGGAAGCATGGCGTGTACGCAGTTAGTGATATGGGCAAACGGGCACTTTCGAGCGTTTCGTCCCGATATAGGTTCGTGACTGGAACTTCAGCGGTTGGAATGAGCCAAAGATCCTTTTCACCGTGTGGAACCCGAAAGGAATCAGCAGCGAATTTCGGAAGCTGCCCAGTGCCGTACATCGACTCGGAGTTCACCAGGTATGGTGGCAAAATCTCGGTGTAGCCGTGCTCGCGGGTGTGCAACTCGAGCATGAAATTGGCGAGCACCCGCTCCAACTTGGCGCCAAGGCCGCAATACACGGCGAAACGCGCCCCGGAAAGTTTCGCACCGCGCTCCAAGTCAAGAACGCCTAGTTGTTCGCCCAATTCCCAGTGCGGCTTAGGCACAAAGTCAAACTTCGGAGCGGTGCCCCAGCGCCGGACTTCCACGTTGTCCTCAGAGCTTTTTCCAGCCGGTACAGACTCGTGCGGAATATTTGGGATGCCGGCCAGCAGATCGCGCAGTCGATTCTCGGACTCCGTGGCCTTCTTCTCCAGCTCCTGGACCTTGTCTCGGAGATCTTTCATCTCCGCCATCGGAGCAGTAGCATCCTGTCCGCTCTTCTTGAGCTTGCCGATCTCTTCAGAAGCTCGATTCCGCTTGGCTTTGAGGGTTTCTGCCTCGGTGATGGCTTGACGCCGGTCGTTGTCGATGGTCTGGAAGTCCTTTAAAACCTCGGCAGGATTCATTCCCCGCAGACGGAGCTTTTCCTCGACCAGCGGCAGGTGATCACGGATGAAGTTGAGATCAAGCATGGAAACTTATAGTTTATCGAAAAAAACGCGAGGGAGGAGCGGCCGACCCGGTGCGGGTAAAGGCGCAACCAGCAGTCTGGCCAAGTCGGCCACTCGAATTTCACTTGTGCGCGCTATCCTTCGCTTCAGTCCCAAGAGATCGCAGGTAGGCCACGATCGCGGCCGCGTCCTCTTTGTTGAATCTGTATTGCGGCATCGGAGGTCTTCCGGGGAGATCGTTGTAGGCCAGACCAGTCATCAGGAACCTGATGGCGTCGCTTTCTTCCCAGCCGGGCAAACCTGCTATGTTGGGCGCTTTGTCAGCCCAGCCCGGTACGGGGGCAATTGGCTTGAAGGAGAGCGGGGTGCCTTTCAGGTATCTTCCCTCGATCGGTTCTCCTTTTTCATTGCGCGGCGTGTGACAATCGCCGCACATGGCCACGTGATCCACCAGATATTTCCCACGCTCGAGTTGCGATGGAGGCGTGGCGGTCGACGGCGCTGCAAGAGCAATCAATGCCAATAAAATCAAAGTGAATCCAAGTACGGCTTTCATTGTGAGTGCTCCCCCTGGACAATTTCGTGCCGCCGGATTCTTATACATGGAAACGGCGCTCTCAACAATTCACGTCTCGGTCAGGGGACCGGAACTGTACATCCCCCAACACGCTTCTCTCTTGGTTCACGTCGAAGGCTGCCTGTACACTATCGACGCAATGAGGGCGTTTTCTCGAATTGGCACCGCGATCGTCATTGTCTGCCTGATGCTGTGCCTTTTGCCATCAGAACGAGCTTTCGCTTCTGCCTACAATGGCCATCCCCGGTTGATCGTCATCATCATCATCGACCAGTTTCGCGGTGACTACCTTGAACGTTACCGCGATCAGTTCGGCGAGGGCGGCTTCCGATTGTTCCTTGACCGGGGAGCGTCCTTCAGCGATTGCAACTACGACTACGCCAACACGCGGACCGCTCCCGGCCATGCCACCCTGCTCACCGGAGCCTACAGCGATGGCCACGGCATCGCCGCCAACGAGTGGTGGGACCCGCAGAAGAAGCGCATGGTTACATCTGTGGAAGACGACGCTACTCATCTCGTCGGGATTGCGGGGGATCTCAAGGGTGCCTCCCCTCACAACCTGCTGGCCAGCACGCTGGGAGACGAACTCAAACTGGCGACAGGCGGCAAATCCCGTGTCTTTGGTATCGGGCTGAAGGATCGCGCTGCCGTTCTTCCCGCCGGGCATGCTGGCGATGCAGCCTACTGGATCGATCCGAAGTCCGGTTTCTGGGTCACTTCCACCTACTATCGCAAGGAGCTTCCCAAGTGGGCCGATGACTTCAATTCCAGCAATCGCACCAGCAAGTATTGGGACCGGGAATGGCGCGATGCTGACGGCAGGACATTGCGCTCCACCGCTCATCAGAAGCGCAAAGATGGCTCCGCCGCAGGCTTCTACGAAGTCATAGGCTCCACTCCGTTTGCGAACGATTACGAATTCGAATTCGCCAAGGAACTTGTCCTGTACGAACAACTGGGCACTGGGCCGGCGACTGACCTGCTGACCGTGGGCCTTTCCGCCAATGACATTATTGGACATCAGGCGGGCCCAGACTCACCCGAGGTTCAGGCAATGACACTAGCGACGGATCGGCAACTCGCGCAATTCTTCGATTTTCTGGGACATCAGGTAGGGCTGGCAAATGTGTGGATTGCGCTCTCTGCAGACCACGGCATCGCGCCCCTGCCAAGTACGGCGTCGCAATGGCGGATTCCCGCAACTGGCTTAAATGCTCAGGAAGTACAGACACAAATCAACAAGGCTTTAGCCGCGAAGATCGCATCCGGCAAGCAAGCCGATTACGTGAGATTCGACTATCCCGTAGCCTGGCTCAATGAGGAGGCGTTCACGGCCTTCAACATCAAGGAAGCAGACGCCGAACGCGCTGTTGGAGAAGTGATGAAGCAGTCTGGACTACGCGGCTACTTTACACGTTCGCAACTCGCTTCTGGTACGGTGCCCCAGAACGATCTTGGCCAAAAGTACCTGCACAGCTATTCGGCTGCCGGAGGATGGTACGTGATGGGAGTACCGGCTCCTTTTGTCGTTGGCAGCACCAGCGGAACAGATCACGCAACCCCGTATACCTACGATACCCATGTCCCTCTGGCATTCTATGGCCTGCCGTTTCAATCGGGGATCTTTCGAACGCACGCCGAGCCCGTCGATCTGGCAGTAACCCTGGCTTCGCTGCTCGGCATCAACGCGCCAACGCACGCCGTGGGTCGAGTGCTGAACGAAGCGCTGGTACCCCCCCATCACGCCGATAACGCCGTTCCGCCAACCCGTGGTCCCAAGCCACTGAAACCGTCTGGTGATTTCAAACCCGCGGCGCTGGTCGCCTTGCAGGGAGGCGAACGTTGACAGGTCCCCAGACTTCCAAGAACGCACCCGATATGAGTGTCACCTTCGCGGGCATTCCACTCAAGAATCCGGTGATCGCTGCCAGTGGTACGTTCGGGTATGGCCTAGAGTTTGAAGACGTGGTCCACCTCGATCGCCTGGGAGGTTTCGTCGTGAAGGGCCTCTCCCGCGAACCCATGACGGGCAACCCGCCGCCGCGATTGTTTGAGACAACTGCGGGGATGCTGAACGCGGTCGGCCTTCAGAACATTGGCGCCCAGGCGTTCATCACGGAAAAGCTCCCCAAGCTCAACCAACTGCGCAACACGGTGGTTTTCGCAAACATTTTCGGTTACACGCGAGAAGACTACGAACGTACGATTCAGATTCTGAATGAAGGGGAGGGCATCGCCGCGTACGAACTGAACGTGTCCTGTCCGAACACGCAGCATGGCGGCATTCAGTTCGGAAGTGATCCTCGATCTCTCGACGAAGTGGTGAGAACGGCGAAACGCGTGGCGCGGCGCCCCCTGATCGTGAAACTATCGCCCAACGTCACCAGCATTGCGCAGATGGCTCACATCGCCCAGGAGGCAGGCGCTGATGCGATCTCGTTGATCAATACGTTTGTGGCGATGGCGATCGACCCGGAAACGCGCAAGCCTCGAATTGCAAATGTGACCGCCGGATTATCGGGGCCGGCAATTAAGCCCATCGCGGTTCGCATGGTCTACGACGCCGCTCAGTCTGTGCGAATTCCGGTAATCGGGATGGGGGGGGTTTCCCGGGCGACCGACGTGATCGAGTTCATGCTGGCAGGGGCAACCGCCGTCCAGGTCGGAACCGCCAGCTACTGGGATCCGTGCGCTACCGAGAAAATTGTGGAAGAGTTGCAGGCTTACTGCGTGGAGCACAAGATCCAGGAGTTGACGGAACTTATCGGTGGGCTGGTGATGGAGTAAGTTTGTAGCGACGGCGTTTCCTCGGCTTCAAACTGCGAGCCTCGGGTCGACGACAGTCCACCAAAGTCGTGCGCTCAGCATCCCACCCACTTTCCCAAAATTGCACCCATCACTACATAACTCACCAGCTGATATCCCGTATTAATCAGGAAGAGTTTCATCGGCCGATTTCCGAAGAGTTTATCGGTGAGTTGCACGGTCATCACGAAGCCTAGCCATGCCGCGAATCCGATTTTCATTCCATAGAGAGCAGTATCAATCGTCAGGTTGTAGATGATCTTTCCGAGGATAAACGCGGTGAGCAAGCTTGCCAGGAACGAGATGCCATACATTGGGCCTGCCTTCTTCTGCATCTCGGCAATCTTGGCTTTGTCGTTCAGATCGTAGCCCATTGCGACGATCCACTGTTTACCGAAGAGAAAAGGTGAATACCAAAGGAAGCCAATCACCATGGTCGCAACAGCGGCCCCGAGCACGGACAACAGATTCACGCACATCAGAAGCATAGGGTCCCCTCCACCCGTCATGCTGCTGGCTTACGAAAGACGGATAGAAGAAGAATGCCCTAACGTCCGTGTGTGTACCAGATACTACCTGGTGACTCGTAGGTCAACCCTTCGCCCCAAACCGCCTGGGTGTCACCGTGGTTGTCAATGTCCATCTCGAAGTAGTCGCCGAAGGGAAACTTGAAGCCGAAAGGCTCGATGTAGCGATAGCCAGGAACGTAGTTCGATAGCTGGACTTCCGGAGACCATGTCGCGCCACCATTGGTGGAGCTGCGATAATAGGTATTCCACAAAGGATTACGGCGGGTGTCCATCCAGGCAATCCGGACGTCTCCCGCTGTACCTGCGATGAGCGTGGGAAAAGCGTGAGCGGTGCCGCGTGGAGCCGTAGAGACCTCGGATCTTGGCGACCATGTGGCTCCCGAGCTGGTCGAAGATGAGAAGTAAATTCTTTCTGCGCCACGGTGCACAGGGCCTGCATTCCACAAGGCATAAATCGTACCTGCAGCATCGGAAGTCACAGTAATCTGTGCGCCAAGGTACGCCCATCCACATTCGTCGATCGTACACTCCGGGGGCGCACCCGATACATCAAGCAGAATGTTGGTCCAGGTCTTGCCTCCGTCTGCGGATCGTCCAACGTAGAGATCCACCGATCCCTGTCCCCTGCTTGTGCGGCTGTAGTCCGCCCAGGAGAAAAAAACGTTGCCGGCGGGATCGATGGTGGCGCCCCCAGCTTGCGCCCACCCCATGCTCTCTACGGGATTCACGTTAACCGGAGTAAAACTATTTCCGCCGTCGTGCGACGCCGCCACCCATACTTTCGAGGCGCGATTGTACGCCACATAGATATCCAGGCCCCGCACGGCAAGTACGGGCTTATCAGCCTCCGTTTCCGTGCGCGTTGCTAGAGTCACAATCCACGTCAACCCGAAATCAATAGACCGGGCCACTACAATGTCACGCTTGTCATGCTCCAGCCAGGCCGCATACACGGTTCGGCGATCCACTGGATCAACCACGATCTGCGGATCAAACTGCGCCGAACCCCGAGCTGCAATCCTGCGCTCAGGCTTCCAGCTGGATCCGTTGTCTGCGCTTTCCACCAGGATCATGGCCGGCACCGTACAGGAATCGCAGCCTGGAACCTGGATGTACTGCGGGTAGAGAACATAGACATGGCCGTAGCCATCGGCCGCAAGGGCGGGTTCCCACTGGTCTCCCAGGCGCAGCCCTACCCGATTCTGTGGAGAAAATCCGACACTTACCGCATGCGCAGAAAGAGACAGCGCAGCCAGCAAGAGGGCGACGGCGGGAATCCACAAACGGTGAAAACGATGTGGCAATGCACTCCCAAAAGCGGCGGGAACCGCAAATCTGGACTGTATCTTGAAACCCGGAAGCCGTCAATTAGTTGTGGCTGAATGAGATAGCACGGTTGTGCCAGGACCAGCGAGCTTGCGCGATTGACAACAGTGGCGAAACCGAAAACAACTTTCAGGCAGCCGTTAATAAGAGCGGAGACCCTTTTGTAATTACGATCGTGTGTTCGTAGTGGGCCGAGAGGCGACGGTCGGCCGTCTTCATGGTCCAACCGTCCTTTGCGAGCACGGCGCGGCCCGAGCCCGCCGCAATAATCGGCTCAACGGTGATTACTAGTCCTTCGGTCAGCACGTGCCGGGCTTCAGGATCTGCATAGTTCGGGATGCGCGGGTCCTCGTGAATAGTGCGCCCGATGCCATGACCGCCGAGTTCGCGAATTACGGAAAAACCGTCACGACGCACTTCCTTCTCGACCGCGCGTCCAATCTCGGAAGCTCGAAACCCTGCGCATGCAACCAGCATGGCCTTTGCGAAGGCGCGTCGAGCACAGCTGATCAAGCGCTCCGCCTCATGTGAAATCTCGCCAACCGCCACCGTCTCGGCGGCGTCGGCCATAAAGCCGTCCTTTTCCACGGTGACATCCAGTTTGAGAAGATCCCCCTGGCAGAGCACGCGGTCACTGGGAATTCCGTGCACGGCTTCTTCGTTCAAGCTGATGCAGATGGCGCCGGGAAAGCCATAAACCATCGCTGGTGCGGAACGGGCGCCATTTTCGCCGATCACTCTGGAACCGATTTCGTCCAGTTGCTTGGTTGTGATGCCGGGGCGCACTTCCCGTTTCATGGCTTCCAATACGCGACGAACGACCGCGCCGGCTGCTTTGAGCAACTCCAATTCTTCCGGACCAGTAATCGACATCGACGTCTCCTGAGGGAAATCCTACGGAATCAGCGCGGGCTTGGATAGGTCACGTCGCCCGCAACTGGCCGGCGAGGTCCGAAGAACAGCAACAGAATGAAACCGGAGATATAGAAGGATGCCACCTGCGAAAGTGAAAAACCAAGGATCCGCAGCACCAGTCCGAAGATCGCAATCGATTCGGATAAGGCATAGGTCATGATGTGGCCTGCTCGCCATCGTCCCAGTGCGGCGGCATCGTTCGGGCGTGCTGCCAGGGCCACCGCGGATTGCAGGACAAGAGTGCGGCGCACCACCAGAATCACGCCCACAATCGTAATTGTAGCCAGGGAAAGGACGTAGAACAGAACCGAGTTGTTGAGGGGTCGCACCGTGCCAACGCCCTCTCCCACCAGCACATACAGCACGACGCTGACCAGCATCGCGATCTGAATGAGGCGCACACCTCTGATCGCGGATTCCATTGACCCGTATTTTGCCTGAAATTGCCGCCCCTTCGTTTAGGTATTTCGGACAGTATCGGGATTAGCAATAGGTCAGGTGGGCCAGCCTACCGACGATTTATGCGAAGATATGATGCTCATCGTCTCCCTAGCCTAGTGTCCGGAGTCCATCAAGCCAGGGCGAAAGCGTAAGAAGACGCGAAGCGAAACGGGATTTGTACCGTAAGTCGAGTCGAGTGTGGCCGGCTTCGAGTAAACAGTCA
>Ga0126372_10001248_pt1 | contig 10206 bp, 9 predicted proteins | sample PanSoiMetaPlot_6_FD_92762 | JGI IMG/M metagenome (GOLD analysis project Ga0126372, IMG submission 92762) | Tropical forest soil microbial communities from Panama - MetaG Plot_6 | ecosystem: Environmental > Terrestrial > Soil > Tropical forest > Bulk soil | place: Panama | collected 2016-02-17
CAGGCGATGGTGCTGCTGCTGCGAATTGATGTCAGTCATCCGAACGAAGGCCAGACCCACCTTGACTTATCAGTATGCTATGAACAAGAGGGGATGTACGAGAAAGCGATTGCCGAACTTGGACGAACTTCTACCCTATACGGGTATCCCGAAATCGAGCCTCGCCTTCGTCGTGCATTTATTACTTCCGGGTACCAAGGGGCACTGCGCCAGTGGGTTCGGGAGATTGAGCACCTTCAAGCTGCCCAGGAAGTGTATTTCCCGGCCTACTTGGCTACGATTTACGCGAAATTGGGCGATACGGATCGCACATTCTACTGGTTGGAAGAGTCCTACAAGTCTCGGAACAGATCCGGGCAAGGGAACAGCCTGGTTACTTTCCTGAAAGCTGATCCAGTGTTGCAATCCGTGCGTACCGATCCGAGATATTTCGACCTGTTGCGCCGCATGGGACTCCCCCGGTAGGTTCCCGCGCCCACGACGGACTCTAACGCGGCAGTATCTTGAGCTCCGTACTGGCGAGCGCGATGATTGCTTTAAGCACCTGCACCGATCTGATACACCGTGCCGACCAGGTCCCGACCGGACGTATGGGGCAGATGCGGAGTTTCCGGATGTACGCCCTCGCGCCCGTACGTCAGGCAAGCTCAGGCTCCCCGCGGCTAGCACGCTGACTCGCACTCCGCCAACATTGGGTTTGGGGTGCTCCTCCTCAGTAACCTGCAATGCGTCAGGCCCGCCATAATGGGTGACAATGATTCGCGTGTATTTCATGAAATGGCATCCCCCAGACGGGGTCGGATTATCTGAGAAGCGTGTAATTATGTCTGTGATCAGGTTCAGAAAGCGGTCGGATTAGGGAACACATTTCGGCAAACCCTGGGGTGCCAGCCGACATTGTTATGGAATCATTAGCTCATCGACGGCTAGTCACACTGCCTACCTTGCCCCGATTCTCGCTATTCAAGGATCGGCTGTTTGCTGACGAGTTTTCCTGCCGGACTTGGCATCTTGAGGTCCAGTACTTGCACACGACCACATTGGTAGCGGCACCACATCTAGACTGGCCCTCAAGACTGCCGATGTGTGAGCGCGGTGGGCACGAGTGGGGCTGCCTCAAGAGCCTGCCGCGAACCGGGCGGAAGTGCGGCTCGGACCTTGCCGACGATTGCATGTAGTTCATGCAGCAATTCATCATCGCCAACGATGCACATTGAAGAGGCAAAAGTTCTGACCTTCAGGGCAGGATCGCCGACCCGTCGCGCCAGCACACGCCAAGTTTGCGTCCCCCAAAGCCTCGTGTGTCCTCCCCCTAGCGTGCAGCGCTAGAGCGCGAACTGTCAGCGCGGCAGCTTCGTACTTGCCGCGAGCCACCGTTCGGCTCTGGTGAATGGCGGACGTTGCTCGTGTAATGGCCGTCGACCGTTCACCCCGCGCCAAGGCCAGTTCCGGGCGAGCCTGTGCCAGGCGCAAGTGAAACAACCACTCGTGCCAGCCGCGCGCTTTTGACATCGCTTCATCAACTTCGCGTGTCTTCCGTTAGGTTGCCGTCGATAAGCGAGATGTCCCGACGCATGCGCTGCGGCATCCGCCGCGCTTTGCGCCTCGGTGCGCGCGGAATACAGCGTGATCACATCCATCGCTAACGCGATCATCGCGAGCATGGCCAAACATCGCGACTGCGACAAGAATCATCGTCACTCCGCGTTCGCCGTTTCTCCGTTCTTGGCGGCGCGGTAACGGATCGTCCTTGGACGAGGTATTTCCGTTTTGACGTGGTGGCTGTCCATCGCTCTGAGAACCCGGGTAATGTGAATACCTTGTCATACCGTATTCCACTAGCAGAATTCCTAGTTGTGTAGACACGGCAGACGAATAAGGTAGCTGGCAGTCAAATGTAGTGGATTGCCTTTGGGATTCCCTGTCGTTGCGTCACAGCCCCTCTGTGACCAATGGCGGGGATTTTTGTTGCTTCATTCGCCGTGTACGGTCGCGGGAATTTTTGTGATCGACGATGCAGAGCGCGGGAAAGACAGTGTGTGGGCAGGCCTTTGCCGTGAGAATGGGTGGATATGCTGCATTTGCGATGCCGTACCTGAGTCGGGAATGCAATTCACATACAACCTGTGTGACGACTGCATCAAGATCGTTAGAAACGAATAGCGTAGCCCGCGATGGAATCAGCGTGGCCAAACCATTAGAAAAAACGGGGGCACAGGTTTCGACGTCCCATGCCCCCATGTCTTGATAGTTGTGTGTTGGCTATCCGACCACAACTTTCTCACGTTTTGATACTGGCAAAACTGCTAGGACGACCACCTTTTAGGGTATGGTGCGGAACGTGAGACTCGTGGGGGCAGTATGCCTTAATGGAGGAGAGCTGCCGAGTGACATTGCCTGACTCACCCGAAAACAGACAACTTTGGTTGAGCGACTTCCATGACCAGGAAGCGAGAGCGATACTTTTCGTCTCGATAGGGGTTTTGCTGAAATGATATTGAAGGACGGCCAGCGAGGGTTCCGCACGACGGACCTAGGTCGTGCCGCCGGAATAGCGCCATCTCCGGTGGCTACTCCTTAGATTTCACGCACAGCGCTCGGGTATCTGAGTCCTACGTTCAATACTGGCAAAACTACTAGTCGATTCAACCCGCTTCTCGGCTTATCTCTGAGCGACGGACGAAGCCCTTTCGCCTTAGACTGAGGGCAGGAGGAATGATGGCCAGCAAAGAATACCTCGAAGCCTTACCACCAACCAGGCTCGCAGTAGTATGCCAGAAGGTCGCGGAGGACTCTTCTAATGCACAAACAGTAGCACATGCGGCGATTTTAAAGACTGAATGGTTCAAGCTCCAGGTTCCACCATCACCATCCCTGAGAGAAGAACGCGAGATGGATGCGAAGCGCAAGGACGTCCGCCAACGGATGGTGAATTTTCTGGTACATCGCGACGAACTGGACTTCTACCTTAAGTAGGAACGGTACTCTTACTCTGTCTCCTTCGGCGTGTTCAGGACCACTCATTCTTCATGAACGCAAACAACGCTTCCTTGCCCAGCGACGTCGCCACATCCATTGATCTCTGATGCTCAGCCATGCGACCTGAACCTACACGGGCCAAGCGAAGCCAGCCCCTTGCGTGGCGGATTGCGCATGACCGCTTCTCTATGCTGTAGCCGAACTCCGCCTCCCACGCGCCGAATGCTCGGTCAATTTCTGCTCGGATGTCCTGCTTACTGCGTAGGCGCATCTGGCATCTCCAGTAATTCATCGTCGAAGCGGGGAGGTAGAACTTTCTCTAATTGCAAACGGGGAACCTAGCAGTTCTGCTAGTTGCATGGGAACGGCACACGGATAAAGGTGTTTGGCAGGCAAAGCAAGTGGTACCTTGGGACCCCCGCTGTCGTGTCGTACTCTTCGTGTGACCAACTAGTGGGGGCTTTTTTTTGCCTACTTCCCGCGTAAACGCTGTCAGTCGCGACGGTCCTAAACCCGCGTCTCCGTGCCTAGGATTTTCCCTGCTTCGTATCTTCCGGAGAAGATAGCGATTTTTCCGCACTTGAAGGAGGCCCCGCCGCGTGCCGGATTCGTTCAGGAGCCGCAATACAAACAGTTGGCAGCGAATGTCGATGAGTTGTGGCTGCGCGCTCTGCTTGCGACCGCTCACGCATTTGGTTTCAGGAAGAGCGAACTGCTCAACGTTCTGGTTCGGCAAATCAACCTGATTGACCACACCAAACGGCTAGATCCTGGCACGACAAAGAACGATGAGGGCCACGTGGTGGTCATGACGAGCAATGTCCTGGTGCCCCTGCAAGCCTATTGCGTTGCCAAAGACCCTGATGCTTTCGGGTTCACGCGGCCCAGTGGTAATCCAGTTCGGGTTTTCAGGGATGACTGGGAAGCACTGTGCTGCCGCGGCGGTTTGGGACGAATAGCTTGTCCGGGGTGCTGCCCCGCCACAACAGTAGACGGTGAACGCAGGTGTCCACATGTTCTCAGACATGGAAGGCACACCAACCACGATACGTCGGTTTACTCTTCCACGATTTGCGACGAAGCGCGGTAAGGAACATGATTCGGTGAGGCGTGCCCGAAGCGGTTGCAATGCGGATCAGTGGACACTGAACGCGCGGCGTCTTCGATAGATATCACGTGGTGTCGGAACGCGACCTAAGAGATACGGCCCGAATGATAGAATCGCAGAATAGACATACTTTAAGCACACCTGAGCGGTTCGAGCAGTGGCCCACTGTCCCCAAGTCGCCAGCATAGCTAGTAGACTCAATTGAATTTGCGAGGCGGGCGCGTAGCTCAAACGGATAGAGCATCGGATTTCTAATCCGAGGGTTGCAGGTTCAATTCCTGCCGCGCCTACCAGATCACTTCAATATCCTTCCAGTGCCTAGAACACTCCCTTGTATTGCTCCAGTGCGATCCGCACCAATTGACTTCGGGTGTGTACACCGGTCTTCGAAAATAATTGCTGCAGCGTCGCTTTCACCGAGCTTTCGGAGACACCGATACGCTCCGCAATCTCCTTGTTGGCCAATCCTTCAAAGACGAACGACAGCACCTGGCGCTCCCTCTGGGTGAACTTCGAGATGGCTCGACGTTTGTTACTCGCAGAAATTGCGTCTTGCAGAAGTTGCTGGTCGAACCATACCTTGCCAGCGATCACGTCGCGGATGCCCTGAGCTAGCAAACCCGCCGAGTTATGCTTCATGAAAATGCCGGAGATGCCGGTGTGGATCAGCTGTGCAACTTTGCTCTCTTCGACACCGGCCGTGACCACCAGCACTCGGCCGGCAAAACCAGCCTTTTTTGCCGCCTGCATGAACTCGATGCCGTCATGCTGGCCAAGGTCGTAGTCCAGCAGAACGATGTCGACGTGAACTTTTCGCAGAACCTCCAGGGCTTCTTCCACGGTTCCGCAGGGCGGGATGACCTCAAACCCCGATTCGGCTCCCAGAAGCCGTGCTACGCTCTCCCGGAAGAGTGCGTGGTCATCCACCAACAAGATGGTGATGGTCTTCTCCATTGTCTCAATCACTCAGTACCTCCTCTCCAACCGGCGAATGAAGAACGATAGCGAAACAGCAACCTTCACGGCTTTCCTCATACCGGAGGTCTCCCCCGAAACTCTTCATGATAGCGCGCGACATGTAAAGCCCAAGCCCACTTGCATCGGAACCGCTCTGAAATGGACGGAACAGATTCCGCGGATTCGTGATCCCAACGCCGGTGTCCTTGAAGCGAATCATCACACTGTGATCCTCGGCTGTGGCCGTCACGGTGAGGTGCTTGGTCTCGGTCGTTTGCATCGCTCGCTGGCTGTTTTTAGCCAAATTCAAGAACACCTGAACCAATCCATAGCGGTCCGCCCATACCAGCGGCAATCGATCCGAAATTTCCCACAGCACCTTCATCTCCGATTCGCGATATGCATTATCAATAAGGACGCGCGATTCATCTAGCACTGACGTAAGATCGGTAACTGCTGCGTTCTGCACTGGCGACGTGCCCAACTCCAGCAGCGACATGTGCTCCAGACTTTGAATCAACAGGCTCAATGTACGAAAGTCCTCGTTGTTTTCGAGCTCCTTAACACCAGACAGGTTTTTGTGAACGACGAGCATGGCGCTGCACAGGTTTCGTACTTCGTGAGCCACGGCGCCAATTAGAATTCGGCTGTTTTTGAGCAAATGGCTGAGGCTCAAATCTTCCCGGTTGCGCAGATCTTCGGACAGATCCACGATGATCGCGGCCAGCCGACGGCCTGACATCGTCGTGTACGTTGAAAACCAGACGCCTGCAAGAAAGACCTCTCCATTGCTTCGGCTTCCCGTACATTGCAGCGCGGTTCGAAAAGCGCGCTGCGTCTCGTCCTGTACAACTGTCTGCAATGCGGGAAGATACGAGCTGATCGGCTGCCCCTGCAGTGGCACCGTGTCAGGCATCAGAAGTTGCTGTGCGGCCTGATTGGCGAGCAGGATCTTCCCATTCACGTCGATGGTGACGATGGCCGCCGGGCTGCTGTCGACCAAGACCTGCAACTGCCCTTCGGCATCGGCTCGCAGAGCAATCTGTTCTCGTAATTCCTCGATGTGCCGCAGTGCCGCACGTCGACCGCGCACCAGTTCCGAGACGAATAAACCTGTCCCCATGAGTCCGGCAGAACTGAACAAAATATGCACAACCGTTTCATCTTCCGGAAAGTTTCTGAAGTCGAGCACGGAAAATATCAACGCGATGACTACAATCTGCGTACGCGATAGAAAGCCTCCGGCGATCATGATCGGAAAAAGGTAGAGAAAACCCAGCGAGACGTAAGGTTTGATCCACCAATCGATTGCAGCGATGACGGTGGCCATCACCGCAGCCAGGGTCAGAAGTGGGATACGGTTGGCGGGCGCGAAGATGGAAAGCGGGTCCTTCATTACTGTTATTGCAATTGTTACTCAATTTATGGCTTGGGCGAAACTGCCCTTCTGGTATCTGTCCGAAAGATAGCCTCTAAGGGTCTCCCTTCTTTTCCGCCGTGAGCCTTTGCTTGAAATCCAGATAAGCCCATTTTGTGCCCTGGTTCAGATCACATTCAAGCGTTATTCCCTGCAGGCCGTTTCGCCAATTTAACTCGTACTTGAACTATCCGCTTTCTATGGCTGGAAGATAGCAATCGCAGATCAAACGATGCCTCGACTTCTGAAAGATAGGATTCACTTTTCACTGCCCATTGAACAAGCTAGGGCCTGCGGTCGAAAGAAGAAAGCTCAGCGGGTGTTTGCACGGGCGAAGTGGATAACACGACTTACCTAGCAACCTCGAAAGAGCAACCGCTCGGCAGTTTGTAATTTACCTCCCTCGCCATTTCACTTTCTCGAAGGTCACTAGCTTGATCGTCGACACGAATGTCAATGCACGCGTGCAGGCAGCTCTGCGTCCCAGGCTCGCTGTGGCAAAACAGGCGCGGCCCATCGGAGGGCTGCTGAACGTTTTGGAGATCGCGCACACACAAGTCGTTCGTCCCGATGACAGCACCATCAGCGATCTTTTGGCATCGAGTTTCGCCGCTCTAGATCTGCTCATCATCGGCTTGGCGGTTTGTAATATTTCCGGACAAGTGCTGATTGCAAATCAGACCGCGCAACGAATCCTCGAAAAACGCGATGGGCTGGAACTCGATTCCGATGATGTGCTGTGCACCGTACATGACTGCACTCCCTCTCTGGCCCAGTTGATACAGCGTGCGGTGCGGTCGGCATTGCTGGGGCACGGAAAACTGGGTGATGCGATGTTGTCGGTTCCGCGCCGTAGGGGAAAACGTGCCTTGAACCTGCTGATTCGCGCCGCCAGCGGAGCAATGGAAGCCGAATGCCATGCCAACCAGCCGACCGCGTTGGTCCTCGTTGTCGACTCCGAATGCCCAGCCGCCGCCGCGTTGCCCGAGTTGCGCCAACTGTATGGGCTCACTTCCACCGAGGCCCGTTTGGCCAACCTGTTGATGGAGGGCAAGACTTTGGCCGAATGCGGCTCTCAGCTCGGCATCCGGCGTTCGACAGTTCGAATGCATTTGCGCAACCTATTCGCCAAAACGGGCGTGTGCCGACAGAGCGAGTTAGTGGTATTGCTCCTCAAGAGCATTGGATTGGGCCCCCGCGTGAATGAAGGCGATGTTCGAAACACCATCTCTCAAAGTCTCGGGCAGAGAACTGCGGACGTTGAGTGAGCTTGGGGTATTCATCTATGGCGAGTGGTCGCAATCAGGCAAAGACAGCGCAGGCAGTTGGGAAATTGCGTGCTTTCGCACGGACTTTCATGAATCGCGAGTGGAACCAAAAGATTTTTGATCCCCTGAGCACCCGTACTGCCACTGAAACTCCATTCCTGCTGACCCTCGAGACACTGGACCATCTTGGAATCGGATTCGTCGTCTGCAACCATTCCGGACAGGTCTTGGTTGCCAACCGTACTGCAGAAGCGAGAATCAGAAAAAAGGACGGACTCCAATTGAATTCGCGCGCAGAACTCTGTGGTAAACGGAAAGGCAACAGGTCGGGCGATCCGCGCTTGCGAGCCACCAAAATTGTCCCGTCTCGGGAGTTTGGATACGGTAATGCAGCTCTTTCCATTCAACGTACATCGGGCGAGAAGCCCCTCACAGTCGTCGTCCGCTCGATCCCATCTCTTTCCCAGACTGCCGAAGACGCCGCCGCCCTGCTTCTCATCTTCGATTCGAACCTTCCTGTGCGGATCACCGAGCAGGAACTCAAGCAGCTCTACGGAATGACCACGACCGAATCACGGCTCGCAATTCTACTTACCGACGGAAAATCACTCGATGACTGTTGCCGGGTATTGGACATCTCGCGGGCAACAGCCTGCACTCATCTCAGAAAGGTCTTCAAGAAGACGGGAGTGCGGCGCCAGGGCGAGCTGGTTGTCTTGCTCCTCAAGAGCATCGGCTTGGTTCGTCTCGGAAGCACACCCGCTCCCTTGTCACCTCGGTTACCGGCACATTTCCAAAATGGCGAGGCAAATTGTGAACCCGCCGACGCTGGCTGCGTAGCCGCCTCCTAAGGGAAGTTTCACAACCTGTCTTCCTGACATGCTCAGGATGAATTGCCTTCGTGTTCCCAGTCGTCGGAATGGGTCATTGAAAATCCATGAACCAATTCATGAATAATTGCGCTCACATCATTCATGTGGACGTAGACGCCGTTTCCGTAGTCGCCTAAGCTGCGGCCAGTTCAGTAGGTCAGTCCCCCACTGACTTAGAACTCCCCCAAAGATCGCTGTGGGCACAGGCGAATCTCCCACTCCCCTCGCCGGTGAAAATCACGCGTGTCCCAATTGTGCGCGGAGAGTTCTGTGGAGGTTTTCACATTGGCTTCGAAAATTTGCCGCGGCTTGCGCGTCCCCGTGGGACCGAGCCGAGGTCCTCTTCGTGTCACCCATCGCATATCAGCGCCGCCCGCGCACCCAGGTCGGGAAGGAGGCCGCAAGGTCATGAGAAAGGTCTACCAGGTTTGTGTATCAGTGCTCTTAGTCTGTTTCGCGCCAGTGGCAGCGAGCGCACAGTCATTCCGCGTGCAATGTCCTCTGACGACCAACCTGCATCCGAATGCGCCCACCAGTCCCAATCCAGTCGGGGGCTCCATCAAGTGCCAGCAGATTTCCGGTGGTGATGGCTATGCCACGATGGCAGATGGGACACAGACGTACCTGTTCGCCTTCGGTCCCCTCTCGGGTCTGAACGACATCGCTAAGGGCTTGCCAGGAACACAGCCCGCCGCAGTCTTCCGGATACCTTACAATCCGTTGGCCGCTCCCAATTCGCCGGCTTCCAACGGCGCTGTGGGCCTGGTGCCTGATCCGGAGGCGGGCGGCGCTTTTACCGGACACGTTGATCCCCGGCAGGTCATGGACGTCGGCGTCATGAACGGCAACATGCCGGCTCCCATGATGGCCATCGATGAGGACGACGAATTCTTCCTGACCCTCTCGAACGTGGGCATGATCATGCGCCCCGACTTGTTTGAGCAGCACACCGTGCACTTCCACGGGTATCCCAACGCATCGTCGTTCTATGATGGTGTGCCCGATGCCTCCGTCGCCATTAACATCGGCGGAAGCTTTACTTACTACTACCTGGCACCCGACGCCGGCACTTACTTCTGGCATTGCCACATCACTCCGCCCGAGCACCTGCAGATGGGCATGGTCGGACAAATCTATGTACGACCCCGGCAGAATCGAGTAACTTCCGGCACGCTCTATGCGGGATTAGTCGGGCAACAGAGCGATCCACGCACCTCCTGTCCGAATAGTGGTCCTTTAGCGGTTGGTTCGACTACCACCGACATTCTCTGCTCGACCCCCTTACCGCCTTCGAACAGTGCGACACGTGGAACCAACAAGTCTGGTAACCCCACTCTGTACGCCTACAACGACGGGGATGGTTCCACTGCGTACGACGTCGAGTACCCCATCCAGATTCACGGCTTCGATCCCAACTTCCACTTCGTGGGCATGACCTTCAACCCGGAAGGCTTCGCCGACATGAAAGACAAGTACTTCCTGCTCAATGGCCGCAGCTATCCTGACACCGTGAGCACAGGGCCGATGGGCACCGTGTCGGCCGACGGCGTCACTCACTTCTCGCAGCCGCTGCCCACCATCATCAACATCACAGCCGGACAAAAG
>Ga0126372_10001249_pt1 | contig 10204 bp, 11 predicted proteins | sample PanSoiMetaPlot_6_FD_92762 | JGI IMG/M metagenome (GOLD analysis project Ga0126372, IMG submission 92762) | Tropical forest soil microbial communities from Panama - MetaG Plot_6 | ecosystem: Environmental > Terrestrial > Soil > Tropical forest > Bulk soil | place: Panama | collected 2016-02-17
GAGGTTGGCGGCAGGCGCGTCCCTCGCCAACCGGGTCAGGTCCGGAAGGAAGCAGCCCTAACGAGCGTTTCGCGGGTTGCTCGTCCAGCCTCCCACCTCGCCTTAAAGCGTTATAGTGCGAACCGGGCGCATCCCCTTGGCGCCGGTTGCCGTAGCCTTCGCGTGAAAGTCCCGCCCGTCCATGGCCGAAGTCGAAGATCGAGAAAAAAGCGCGTGGAAGGCTGCCGCCAATCGCAAGGCCGATGGCGCCGCGCCGCGCGCCTCCGAGTCTGCCGCGGCGAGCCACACTGCACTTGCGCGCAAATACCGGCCCAAGGTCTTTGCCGAGCTGATCGGCCAGGACGCAATGGTGCGTACGCTCAAGAACGCGTTCGCCTCGGGGCGGATTGCGCAAGCCTACATGCTCACCGGCGTGCGCGGCGTCGGCAAGACCACCACCGCCCGGCTCATCGCGCGTGCGCTGAACTACGAGACGCCGAGGGTTGCGGTTCCCACCCTCGACATGACCGAGGAGGGCGGGCATTGCCGCGCCATCCTCGAGAGTCGGCATCTCGACGTGGTCGAGATGGACGCGGCGTCCCACACCGGCATCGACGATATCCGTGAGCTGATCGACAGCGCGCACTACAAGCCGAACACCGCCCGCTACAAGGTCTACATCATCGACGAGGTGCACATGCTGTCGAAGCAGGCCTTCAACGGCCTGCTCAAGACGCTAGAAGAGCCTCCGGAGCACGTGAAGTTCATCTTCGCCACCACAGAGGTGCGCAAAGTTCCGGTGACGGTGCTCTCGCGTTGCCAGCGCTTCGACTTGAGGCGCATCGAGATCGAACAGCTCACGCAACATCTCGCGCATGTCGTCGAGCAGGAGGGAGCCAAGACTGATCCCGCCGCGCTTGCGCTGATCGCCCGCGCGAGCGAAGGCGCGGTGCGCGACGCTCTCTCGATTCTCGATCGCGCCATCGCTTTCGGCGGGGGCCAGGTCGAGGCCGAGGCGGTGCGCGGTCTCCTGGGTCTTGCCGACCGCTCGCGCATCTTCGACCTGCTCGAGACGGTGCTGTCCGGCGATGTCGGCGGTGCGCTCCGCGCGCTCTCAGAGCTTACCAGAGATGGCGCAGAGCCCGGCCAGGTCATAGCCGACCTGGCCGATGCCGTGCATGCCGTGACTCTGGTCAAGGCCGCGGGAAAGGAGAGCGCAGACCCTGCCGCCAGCGAGGCCGAGCGAACACGCGCCGCAAGCCTTGCCGAGCGCCTGTCGATGCCGGCGCTCGCTCGCGCCTGGCAGATGCTGCTGAAAGGACATGAGGAGGTGCGGGAGAGCCCGCGTCCGCACGCCGCCGCCGACATGGTTCTGGTCAGGCTCGCTTATGCCGCAGACTTGCCGTCGCCGGCCGATCTTGCCCGCCGCTTGCAGGATGGTGCCGGTGCAGGCGCCGGCACTCACGCACCTGCCGGTGGAGCTTCCAAGCCTTCAGGGAAGCCAGCTCACGCAGAGACCGAAGTCCCGCTTGCCTTTGATCGCGGCGACGACCAACAGCCGGAGCCTCGCGAGACCATCCCTGAGCTCAAGAGCTTCGACGACGTGGTTGCGCTCGCCGAGGCCAAGCGCGACCTGAAGCTCAAGCACGCGTTGCTCGAGCAGGTGCGGCTCGTGCATTTCAAGCCGGGCAACATCGAGGTCAATCCTCTGCCCCAGGCGCCTCGGGACCTCACGCAGGAACTGATGCGCAAGCTCAAAGCCTGGACCGGCCGCGTGTGGATCGTGGCGGTGAGCGACGAGAAGGGGGCAGAGCCGCTTGGCGTTCAGCGCCGCGAGAAAGAGGCGCGCGAGATCGAGGCGATCCGCCAGCACCCGGCGGTGAAAGAGGTGATGCAGCATTTCCCCGGCGCCCGCATCGCAGCGGTGCGGCCGACCGTAGAGCCCGAGACGGAGGCTGAAGCGCCAGACGAGCCTGAGCTCAAAGAGGACGGCACCACGCGATGAAGAACTTCTCGCAGATGATGAAGCAGGCGCAGGAGTTGCAGGGCCGCATGGCCGAGATCCAGGCGGAGATGGAGCGTACGCGCATCGAGGGCCGCTCCGGCGGGGGCTTGGTGGTGGTGACGCTCACCGGCAAGGGCGACATGGCCGGTGTCAAGATCGACCCGTCTCTGTTCAGGCCTGAGGAAGCCGAGATCCTTGAAGACCTCATCGTCGCCGCGCACAACGATGCCAAGAACAAGGTCGAGGAGGCGATGAAGGAGAAGATGAAGTTGCTCACCGGCGGTCTTCCCCTTCCTCCCGGCCTCAAGCTGTTTTGATGGCGAAGGTTGCGGCAGGGCCGGAGATCGAGCGGCTGATCCAACTGCTTGCGCGGCTGCCGGGGCTCGGTCCTCGCTCGGCGCGCCGCGCAGCGCTCGCCCTCGTCAAGAAGAAGGAGCAGCTGCTAGGCCCGCTCGCAACGGCACTTGCCGAGACGCGCGACGCCATTCTCACATGCGAAACCTGCGGCAATATCGACACGCAAAGCCCCTGCACGCTCTGCCGCGATCCTGCCCGCGACCGCTCGCTCATTTGCGTGGTGGAGGAGATGGGCGACCTCTGGGCGCTCGAGCGCGCCGGCGTGCTCAACGGCCTCTACCACGTGCTTGGCGGCACGCTGTCGCCACTCGACGGCGTCGGCCCCGATGACCTCTCCATCGGCAAGCTGATCGAGCGCGCACGAGACCCCGGCGTCAAGGAGGTGCTGCTCGCGCTGAACGCCACTGTCGAAGGGCAGTCCACCGCGCATTACCTGATGGACCAGCTCGTCGGATGCAGCGTCGCGGTGTCGCGCCTCGCGCATGGCGTGCCGATTGGCGGCGAGCTCGACTATCTCGACGAGGGCACCCTTGCCGCCGCGGTCAAAGCCCGCAAATCTATGTAGTGGCTGCCTTTTCCGATTGACCGTGCCCATCGGCCGCAAGGAACCAAGCCTAAGTGCTGCACATTTTCACGTCGGCAGTCGGGGTCGCTCCAAAGAGACACGAGACGAGAGGAGTCCTGATGTTGAGTTTGGGCGCGGCGCTCGCTGCAGTCGCCCTCGTTCCCGCTACCGCTTCGGCAGGTCATGGCCATTGGGGCGGTGGCACGGTGGCCACGGTTGGCACGGCCACTGGCATGGCGGTCGCGGTTGGGGTTGGCATGGCCGTCACTGGCACGGTCGTTGGGGCCGTGGTTGGGGCTGGGGCGGTTGGGGCTGGGGTGGGTTGGGGGCCCCGGGTCTATGTCGGCCCCCGCTATGGTGGATGCTTTGCTCCGGGTCATGACTGGGTGCCTTGCCGCCGCTGGTGGTGGTAAAGCCGTAATGAAAAGCGCGGAGAGCCTATCGCGCCCCCGCTTCGCTAGCTCTTAGCCGCGTCAGGCGGAACTCTCCGCAAGATGCTCCTTGCGCTCGATCTCCGCGAAGTCCTCGCGCTTGATCAGCACCCACAGAAGCGCCAGGCCCGGAAGGGCCGCCGCGGCGCATAGCGCGAAGAACAGTACCCACCCGGTGGCCTCAGCCATGTAGCCGGTAACCGAAGCGAGCGTAGTGCGGCCGAACGAGGCAAGCGCGGTCAAAAGCGCAAATTGCGTCGCGGTATGCGCCGGGCTGGTGCACAGCGCCGAAAGATAGGCCACGAACACCACAGTGCCGATCGCGCTCGTGAAATTCTCCGTCGAGATGGCGATGGCGAGCGCGGTGTGGTTGACCCCCACCGACGCCAGCCAGGAGAAGGTAAAATTCGCAACCGCCTGGAGTACGCCGGCAACCAGCAGCGCGCGGGACAGGGGCATGGTGCGCGCGAGCAGTCCTCCTGCCACGCCGCCGACAAGCGAGGCGATCAGCCCGACGCCCTTCACGATTGCGGCGTAGCTCGCCTTGTCGAAGCCGATATCGAGCACGAACGGCCCGGTCATGACCCCAGCAAAGGTGTCGGTCAGCTTATAGAGAATGACGAAGACCAGGATCAGCAGCGCGTCGCGCTTGGAGAAAAAATCTGCGAAGGCAGCATAGGCCGCGCGGAAGAAGCGGAACAGCGGATTGCCTTGCCGCTCGCCGAGCGCCTCGACTTCCGCTTCGCGCTCCCTTTCGCGCGGCTCCTTGGCGAGCAACGCCGCGATCAGGCCGATCACAATGAGCCCCGCCATGACGGCGTAGCCGTAAGACCACACGAGGCTCTTATCGATGCCGAGATATTCTAAATATGCGACGAGCGCGACGGCGCCAGCAGTCGAGACCAGCATGCCGATGCGGTAGGCCGCGACGAAATAGGCCATTCCTGCCGCCTGGTTCTCGGTTGGCAGATATTCGACGCGGAAAGCGTCGATCACGATGTCCTGTGTGGCCGAGGCAGTGGCCACGATCACGGCGGCCAGCGCCACCATCCACGGCGATTGCAGCGGGTTCTGGAACCCGAGCAAGAAGATCGCCGCCATGAGCAGGAGCTGCGAGAGTACAAGCCAGCCGCGCCTGTGCCCGAGCAGGCGCCCGAGTATCGGCACCTCGAAGGCATCGACAATCGGCGCCCACAGGAACTTGATGGTGTAGGGCACGCCGACCAGCGCGAACAAGCCGATCGTGCCGAGATCGACGCCGACATCCTTCATCCATAAGAGCAACGTCGATCCTGAGAGCGCGAGCGGCAGGCCTGACGAGAAGCCGAGCAGAAGGATGATGAGCACGCGCGGGTCGAGGAACACGGCGGCTGCGCGCGCCCACCGCTGGCCAAGGCTCCGCTTTTGTGCTCCCTCTGCCGCCGTCATGGTTCTGCTACATAACAGGATGAGAACCTCGATGCTCCCCTAAAAGCACGCGCCGGCAATTTGCCGTGCATAATGATCGAGGGCCATAGCGGGAGGAACGTCAACGATGCGCCTCAGGCCTGACACATCGCCATGGCCGACATCGAAGCTGACGCGATCATTATCGGGTCGGGCGTCTCCGGAGCGCTGTTGGCCACGAAGTTGTGAAAGTTGCCATCCTAGAAGCCGACGCGCGAGTTGACCGCTCCGAGGCGACGCAGCGCTTCTGGAACAGCGCGATCAGGGTGCCTGAATGCCCTTATCCGTCGAGCCCTGAGACCGAAATCCAGCATCGGGACACCGCGGAAGACGCAGGGCACATCATGGGCATGGCCCGCATGGGCAACGACCCAAGAGGCTCAGTGGTGGACCGCGACTTGCGCAGTCGCGACCACTCCAACCTGTTCATCCTGGGCTCGACGGTCTTCCCGACTTGCGCCACCGCGAACCCCACGCTCACCATTGCAGCGCTGAGCCTGCGTGCGGTTGACCAGGTCAAAGCGAATTTGACGCAGTGATCGCACTCGCGAACGGTCCGGTGGGCGAGTGCGTTAGGCGAGGTAACAGAGGAGACAGCCATGGTTGAAGTCGTTGGAGTGGACCATCTCGTCGTCAGCGTCGGCGACTTCGAGACATCGAAGAAGTTCTACGCGCCGCTGATGGAATTCCTCGGCTTCGGTGTCGAGGCCGAGTACGAAGGCATGATGGGCTGGGCCAACGGCAAGACCCTGTTCTGGATCGCCGCCGCGGACGAGGAGGGTAAGAAGCACAAATACCGCAAAGGCGACATCGGCTTTCACCACTATGCGTTTCGCTTGCGGAACCGGAAGGACGTCGACGCGCTCCAGGCTTATCTCGAGGAGAGCGGCGCCAACATCGTCGATCCCGCCGGCGAGTATTACGACGACTATTACGCCGTGTTCTTCCTCGATCCCGATGGCATGAAGCTCGAAGGCATGCGCTGGGGCGAGCGCCACGAGCAGGCCGCCAAGAAACGTGCCGCTAAGAAGCGTGCCGCTGCGGCCAAGAAGAGGACACTGTCAGCGCGAAAGAAACGGAGATGAATATCCCTCGCTTCACTCGCGTGCGAGCAAATCGGGCTGCCGCACGATGCGAGCTCCGCCGTTCCTCTGCCGCTCGCTTGCGTCTGTCCTCGTGTCAGACGCACTAGGAGAAGGGCCAGCAGCCCCCTTCGCGTGGTGCTCGATCGTGGCGGCCGCAGGCGCCTCATCGAACTCCAACCCCTCGATCTTGCGCCCGCGTGTAGCGATTCGCTCCGACGAGGTGAGGATCTTCTCTATGTCTGCATTGGCCTGGCCGAAATGGCGCTGCAGATCGAGCACGCGCTCCCGCAAGCGCCCGGTATCCTCCATAAGGTGGACCACCTCGCGCTGAATGAGATGCGCCTGCTCACGCATCTTCACGTCCTTGAGGATCGCCTGCATGGTCTGCACAGCCAGCATCAGCATGTTGGGAGCGCAGATCACGATGCGGGCGCGGTGCGCCTTCTGCACGAGGTCCGAGAAATACTCGCAGAGATCGGCGTAGATCGCCTCTGACGGCACGAACAGGATGGCGGTGTCTTGCGTCTCGCCGGGGATGAAATAGCGCTCGGCCATCGCGTCGACGTGCCGGGCGACGTCGATGCGCACACGCCGCGCCGCCTCCTTCTTCTCCTCCTCGCGCCGTGCGGTGCGGAATGCCTCGAAGCCTTCGAGCGGGAACTTGGCATCGATCACCACCGATGCGCTAGCATTGGGCATGTGCAAGAGACAGTCTGGCCGCTTGCCGTTGGAGAGCGTTGCCTGGAACGTGTAAGCGCCCTTGGGCAGACCATCCTTGACGATGGTCTCCATGCGCATCTGACCGAAGGCGCCGCGCGCCTGCTTGTTGGCGAGGACCTCCTGGAGCGAGACCATGTTGGTGGAGAGCTCGGTCAAGTTCTTCTGCGCCGTGTCGATCACCGCCAGCCGCTCGTTGAGCTTAGCTATCGAGTCGTTCGTCTTACGCGCCGTTTCGTTGAGATCGGTGCCGACACGGTGCGTCATGCGGTCGAGTCGCTCGTTCACCGCGCGCGCAAGCTCGCCATGACGCGTGACACTGCTCTCGGCAAGCGTCTGCACACGGATCTTGAGCTCCGAAAGCTGCGCCTCATGCGCCGAGGCCTCCTCCCGCCGCCTGCTCATATGCACGGCAAGGGTGACAGTGAGGGCGAACAGCGCAAGGACGGCGAGTCCGGCAAGTGCAAGCATGACCAGAACGGGATCGAGCGCGACGCTCCCGATCTGAAGCGGCTCCTGGATCATCTGGCCAAAATAGACCGATTCGGAGCCCTAGACCAAAACATGAACATGTTGACCGTGGTCCCCTGCAATCTTATGTCAGCGGCTCAAATGGCTGACTCAAATGGCTGTTCTTCCAATCCTCAAAATTCCAGATCCGGTCCTGCGCAAGAAAGCTAAGCCCGTCGAGCGCGTAGATGCCGAGCTGCGCCGGCTCATGGACGATATGCTCGCTACCATGTACGAAGCGCCCGGCATCGGGCTCGCAGCGCCGCAGGTCGGCGTGCTACGGCGGCTCATCGTCATGGACCCCGCCAAGGACGAGGCGCCTAAGTCGCCCATCGTCATGGTCAATCCCGAGATCCTGGAACGCTCGGAGGAGATGCGCGTCCATGACGAGGGATGCCTCTCGATCCCCGACTTCACTGCTGAGATCGAGCGCCCCGCCAAGACGCGCGTGAGCTACATCGATCCGCAAGGGAAGAAGCAGGAGGCCAAGCTCGAAGGCATCTGGTCGACTCTCGTACAGCACGAGATCGACCACCTTAACGGCGTGCTGTTTATCGACTATCTGTCGCGGCTCAAGCGCGACATGGTGGTGCGAAAGTTCACCAAACAGAAGCGAACCGAGAAGGCGCTGTAGTCGCGATGCTCCTCACGATCTCAATTGCGCTTGAAGTCGCGATCGCCGTCATCGCAGTGCTGGCGGCCTTGAAGGGGCCGGCCCTACCTCTATGGGCTCGCCTTCACCTTCGCGGTCTATGTCCTCTACGACCTCGGCCGGTTGCTCGGCTGGCATGCCGAGGGAGGCATCCTCTCCGTGCTCTTCCTTTTGGCGAGCGCGAGCGCGCTCTATGCTGTGTGGAGCCTCTACAAGGAAAAGCCCTAATTGCCGCAAAGGGGGCGGCGGTGACATAAGGGCTTATGTCACCTCTGCGTATCATCTTTATGGGCACGCCGGAGTTTGCCATCCCGACGCTTCACGCGATCCTCGATGCTGGCCATGAGGTGGTCGCAGTCTACACGCAGCCCCCGCGTGCCGCTGGCCGCGGCATGGCGCTACGCCCATCACCGGTGCAGCAAGCCGCCGAACAAGCCGGGCTCAACGTGTTGGCTCCTGCGCGGCTGAAGAGTCCCCAGGAGCAGGCCCATTTCGTCTCATTCAATGCCGGCGTCGCGGTCGTGGTGGCTTACGGGCTGATCCTGCCGAAGCCAATCCTCGATGTCCCGCGCTATGGTGCGCTCAATCTCCATGCCTCGCTGCTGCCGCGCTGGCGCGGCGCGGCGCCCATCAACCGCGCCATCATGGCTGGCGACACCGAGACTGGCGTCGCGGTGATGCGCATCACCGAAGGTCTCGATGCTGGCCCGGTCTGCCTCACAGCCCGCGCGTCCATCGGTGCAGACGAGACTGCTGGCGAGCTGCACGATGCGCTCGCGACCCGCGGGGCGAGGTTAATGGTGCATGCGCTCTCAGCCCTTAAGCGGGACGCGCTCGATTGCCGGCCGCAGGCAGAGGGCGGCGTTACTTACGCCGAAAAAATCGATCCGGCAGAGACGCGCATCGACTGGTCGCGTCCAGCGCGCGACGTGCACAATCTGATCCGCGGGCTTTCGCCTTATCCCAGCGCCTGGTTCGACATCGACCTAAAGGGCGAGCGCGAACGCATCAAGGCGCTCCGCTCGACGCTTGCCGAGGGCAGCGGCGCTCCTGGCACTCTTCTCGATGACAATCTCGCCATTGCTTGCGGGGAGGGGGCGGTACGTCTCGTTGAAGTGCAGCGCGCCGGCAAGCGTCCGATGGGTGCAGAAGATTTCCTCCGGGGTGTGGCGCTCACGCCTGGGACGGTCCTCGGTTAGCGCCGATGCACCGCTACATGCTCACTCTCGAATATGACGGGACATGCTTCGTCGGCTGGCAGATGCAGGAGAATGGACCTTCGGTGCAGAGCTGCCTCATCGAAGCCGTTAAGGCCTTCTCTGGCGAGGACGTTATCCCGCGCGGGGCAGGACGGACCGATGCAGGCGTGCATGCGCTGGGCCAAGTCTCCCATTTCGATCTCGCCAAGGACTGGGAGCCCGACAAAGTGCGCGACGCGCTGAACGCGCAGCTGAGACCTGACCCGATCAGCGTGCTTAATTGCGAGCGCGCCGCTGAGGACTTCGACGCCCGCTTCTCTGCCAAGGCGCGGCACTACCTCTACCGCATTGTCGACCGCCGCGCACCGCTTGCGCTTGAGCGCAATCGCGCCTGGGGTGTATTCCGCCCCCTCGATGCCGAGGCGATGCACGAGGCCGCGCGAACTCTCATCGGCAATCATGACTTCACCACCTTCCGCTCGACCGAATGCCAGGCGCCATCGCCAGTGAAAACGCTCGACCGCCTCGAAATATCCCGCCACGGCGAGGTCATCCGCATCGAGGTCTCGGCTCGGTCATTTCTGCATAACCAGGTGCGCTCGATGGTCGGCTCCTTGAAGCTCGTGGGCGATGGGAGGTGGACGGAGCGCGACCTCAAGCAAGCCCTCGAAGCCCGCGATCGGAACGCCTGCGGGCCGGTCGCGCCTCCTTGCGGTCTTTACCTGGTAAAGGTCGATTACTAAGTAAGTGCTGCGGGGCGGCTTCGCCTTCAAGAACAACCAGCATCGCCCCAAGCTTGCGGCAGCTTGGCTTCGAGTGATTGAGAACGACGATGTCACCCTGTTGCAGCTCACCGAGGAGCTGAAGGCCTTCGGCGACAAGGCGCCCGAGTACGACTGGGCCATGGTCTATTATGCAGGCCATGGCATCGAAGTCGGCAGCGTGAACTATCTCATTCCGGTCGACGCAGAGCTCGCCACTTCGACGCATGTCCACGACGAGGCAATGCCGCTCGACCGCGTCCTGACCAAGGGCGCGAAGAAGCTCCGCCTCGTCATTCTCGATGCCTGCCGCGAGAATCCCTTCGCCGCCAAGATGGCGAGCGCGTGCTCCACACGCTCGATCGGCCGCGGTTTCGTCGCCGGCCAAGGACGGACGGTGGCGCAGGACGGCGATGGGCTGAACAGCCCGTTTGCCCAAAGCCTGCTTGAGCATCTCGGCGAGGCTGGGCTTGAGATCAACATGCTGTTCCGCCACA
>Ga0126372_10001250_pt1 | contig 10200 bp, 9 predicted proteins | sample PanSoiMetaPlot_6_FD_92762 | JGI IMG/M metagenome (GOLD analysis project Ga0126372, IMG submission 92762) | Tropical forest soil microbial communities from Panama - MetaG Plot_6 | ecosystem: Environmental > Terrestrial > Soil > Tropical forest > Bulk soil | place: Panama | collected 2016-02-17
GGAAGCCAATGCGCGCAGCACGATTCCGGGAACAGCAATAAGAATTCCCAGCCCAATGGACATCCAACTGGGCTGCGCCATCCAGATGTAGAACATTGTCAGCGCGAATCCCGTTGGTACTCGAATTCTTCGCGCGACGCTGGACCACTCAGCCACACGAACTCTCCAGCAACTTGCCGGCAGCTGCAACCACGTGATCCGAAGTAATTTCCAGCAAACCCGGGTCGAGCTGTTCGCGATGGGACAGGCTCGTGGGACTTTTTGGATTGCGCAGCACGATACTTCGCGTCCCAAATGCACCGTTTCGCTCGGGATCGGTGGGGCCGAAGATTGCCACCACTGGGATACGCAAAGCCGCGGCCAGGTGCAGTGGTCCGGTATCACCGCCCACGAACAGACGCGCGCGCCGAGTGAGCGCAACCAGTTCGCTGATCGAAAATGACATTGAAACCGCGCCCCCCCCGCTCGCGGCTTCCGCTGCCCTCGCCAACGATTCCTCTCCTGGACCATAGTTCACGATTGACTTCAGTCCTTGTTGTTCGAGGGCCCGCGCTACTTCGCCGTAACGCTCGGCAGGCCACTGCTTGGCGCCCCATCCTGCTCCGGGGCTAAGTATCACAAAGTCGACAATGCCTTGTTCCGCGAGCCGCTTCTGCACCTGATCTTCGGCAAACGGATCGCAAGGCAGGATGGCCCCCGGAATGGATAATGAAGACCCCGCGAGCGCCTGCGCTACCTCGCAATACTGCTCCACCACGTGTTGCTTCTCGGTCACGATCTTGCTCGTGTAGCAGACGGAGGCGAGGCTTTCTCGCGGATGGGTTGATCCCAAGATCGCAGGTGCACCTGACCATCGCGCCAGGACACCGGAGCGTACCGCACCCTGCAGATCGATCGCGGTCTGATACTGCATTCCTCGAAGATCACTCAAGCCTGCCGCGATCCGCTCCCACGTTTGCGTGGAGAAAAGCGATCTGCGCCACCGTTTCAAGTTCACGGTGTGAACCACATCCACAAGCGGTCGTTGAGACGAACGAGGCCCGGAACGTGGTGTAGAGAGTGTGCAAAGCAATTCTGCCCACCGCTCTTCAATCAACCATCCGAGGGTTGCGTGGGGGAAGGTGTTGCGCAGCAGAGCAGCAGCCGGCAAGGTCTGGATCACGTCGCCCATCGAACTAAGCCGCACGATCAGGATCCGCTTCAAATTTTTGTTCGAAGAAGGCACCGACCTCATCCGATCACGCTTTCCGCGGTGTGAGCCGGCTGCGGATGATCTCACTGGCCGAATGGTCCTTGGGGTCGCCGACAATTTCGACTCGGCCGCCATGCTCCCGCACCACATCCGCCTCGGGCACGCTTTCGACTGTGTAGTCCGTTCCCTTGGCTTGCACGTCAGGACGGATCTCGCGGATGAGCGCACGAACATCCCGCTCAGGGAAAATCACCACCGCGTCCACGTCGGCCAGGGCAGCCAGAATCTCTGCGCGCTCGCCCGCTGGCATCAGGGGACGCCCTCCGCCCTTCAGGGAACGTACAGACTCGTCGGAGTTGATGGCGACGATCAGCCTTCCCCCAAGCTCCTTGGCGGCACGCAGGTAGCGCACGTGCCCCACATGAAGGAGATCGAAGCAACCATTTGCCAAGATGATGTGATCGCCCGAACGTCGCCATTCGTTCACGCGCTGGCAAAGCGCGGATCGGTCAACGATCTTGGATTTGGTCGCTGCGTTCAATGAGATCGTGTTGCAGGCGGTGTGGACTCCACCGCATGTAGCAATTCCTGCCGGGTCACCGTGGCGGTACCACGCTTCATGACAACGATTCCACCAGCATAGTTCGCCAGTTGGGCTGCCTCCTCGGTGGTGGCTCCAGCTGCCAATCCTGCCGTGAAGGTCGCAATCACGGTATCGCCAGCCCCGGTTACGTCGGCCACTTCATCGGAACCGTAAATGGGAATGTCGACCGGCTTGTGACGCTCGGCAAATGCGACCATTCCGTCGCGTCCGCGCGTAATCACCAGCGACTGCAGTTGCATACGAGTCATCAACTGCTCTCCGGCCGAAAGGACTTTCGCCCAGTCTTGGCCAATTTTCATGCGCAAACACTCTTCGACTTCGGGTTCATTAGGCGTGGCTGCAGTCACGCCTGTGTATTCGAGCATCCGGAAGCGGGAATCGACCGTAACAGGCATGCCGCTGAATCGTCCCTTCGCGCGGATGGCGTTCAGAATCGCAGGTGTCGCCGATCCGTAGCCGTAATCCGAGATCAGAAGAGCGTCCGACGCTCGCGCGTATTCGCGCGCGGCCAGCACCACCTCGCGCGTGAGATGCGAGTTAGGAGGAGTTTCAGGCTCTCGATCAACGCGCACCACTTGTTGACGCGCCGAATGTGTCATCCCCGCCAAAATGCGGGTCTTGGTCACCGTCGTATGACCCTTGTCCTTGAGCACGCCACTAACTGGAATATGCCTGTGACGAAATGCCTTGATAAGAAGGCGGCCCGGCTCGTCATCTCCGATCACGCCAACAGGCAGAACATTCACATCGAGGTCCGCCAGATTGCACACCGCATTCGCTCCACCGCCTGGCACCAGGGTTCGTTCACGATGCCTCAGGATAAGAACCGGTGCTTCCCGCGAGACTCTTGAGATTTCTCCATAGACGAATTCGTCGGCGACCAGATCCCCGAGAACCGTCACCGTGGTCCTGGGGAACGCTTCGACGATCTTTTTCAGGCGTTCGGTTTCTTTGGGGTGTTTGGTCATCCGGCGGATGTCAGTTGAACCAGCAAGATTCTCTCATGCCAGGTTCCTTCGCTCCTTAACGATCCGCAGCACGGAATCGACAGCGTTAGCCGCGTCCAGCAATTCCATTTTGACGGGCACAACTGTGAGCGGCTCCAAGGCCGAAAAATAGCCGCCCAGATTGATGGCGTCCTTTTCTGTCGTTATGAAGCCGTCGGCCGCACTGTTCGCCTTGAGGGCTAGTAAGTCACGGATGTCCTTCTCTGAGTACGCGTGGTGGTCGCGATAGATCGCCTCCGCGGCAGGCTCAATCCCGGCTTTGCGGAGTTGCAGCATGAAATTCTGTGGACGCGCGATGCCGCAGAACGCCACCGGGCGAGCCGAAACATTTGTAGGTACGATGCCACGTCGTACGCGCCAGATGAGCTTCCCATCGAGGGGAAAACTCGCCGCTTCGGCTCCGCCTGTGAGCACGATTGCATCTGCCCGGAACAACGCCGAAAGCGGTTCTCTCAACCGACCGGAGGGTAACAGTCGGTCGCGCGCATCATCGGGTGTGACCAGAACGATGTCAAAGTCGCGCGCCAAGGCACGATGCTGAAAACCATCGTCGAGCAAGTGGAGTTGCGGCCCGAATTTCGCCTCGGCCAGCTTGCCCGCCTCATAACGGTCCTCCCCAAGAACAACAGGAACCTCGAGTCGGCGCGCAATCAGGAGAGGTTCATCTCCAAACTGTTTGGACGCGCCGCCAGGATCCACGAGGAGCACCCCACGCGTCCTTCGGCCATACCCGCGCGAGAGTACGTCGAATTTCACGCCGCGCGACTTCAGCAACTCCCCCAGCAGGATCACGAACGGCGTCTTACCAGCGCCTCCCACAGAGAGATTGCCGATGCTGATCACAGGACCGCGCAGAATATGACTCCGCAGCGTACCGCGATCATATAGCCGATTCCGCGCGCCCACCGCAGCACCATAAAGTTGGGAGGTGAGATTCACGATGACCCGGCACTCAGCGCAACATCTCCGCGACCAAGAGGCAGCAAGGTCTCGAGCGCAGCCAGAGTCTTTGTCGTGGCTCCCGCCTGTTCGCGCAACGTGTCCAAGGCGCGTTGGCCCATGGCGAGACGCTCCGAGTCGTTGGAAATTAACTCCATCAGAACAAGTGGCAATTCTGCGGGTCCCACGATACGGACGGCGTTGTGTGTCTGGAAGAGCCAGATCATATCGCGGAAATTCTCCGTATGGTTGCCGACCACAATAGCGACACCGTGACGAGCAGGCTCGATGATGTTGTGGCCGCCCCTTGGAACCAGGCTGCCGCCGACAAAAGCGATATCGGCAAGTCCATAGATGGCAGCCAGTTCCCCAATCGTATCCAGAAGGATGACCCCGCCTCCGATCGCCTCGCCATTCCACAGCGAGCGGCGCCAAAATCGGACGCCAAGGCTCTCCAGCAGTGACGCAACGACCGGAAACCGCTCCGGGTGTCGAGGGGCAAGAATCATAACGGCGCGAGGGTGGCTGGCCTGGATGTTCTGAAAGGCCTGCAGCAGCATGCGCTCCTCTTCTTCATCAACCGTGCTGCCACACACGAGGATAGGACCAGATTCCGATTTCTGAAAATTTTCTCGCAAGCTCCCGACCACGTCGGGCGCTGGGGGTGGCTCGATGTCGAACTTCAGATTGCCGGCAACCTGCACGCGTTCGGGCACAGCACCTATCTCTACCAGGCGCTTCTGATCCTCATAGGTCTGCGCGACAAACAAATCAATATTGGAAATCACCCGAGGCAACCACCAGTGCAAGCGTTTGTAGCCGGGCAAAGAACGATCCGAGATGCGAGCATTCACTATTGCGATGTGCGCACCGCACGATTTCGCGAGTCGGAGGAAGTTCGGCCAGAATTCCGTCTCGGCGATGACCACCAGTGTCGGTCGCAAGGACTCGAAGTACGGGCGAATGGCAAACGGAAGGTCGAGGGGAAAGTAAAAAACATTCTCGTCACCAAAGCGAGCCTTCGCCAGCCTTTGTCCGGTATCGGTCGTGGTGGAAACCACGATGCGGCAAGCTGGGCAACGACGCCTCATCTCATCCACCAGACCGCTGATCGCCAATACCTCTCCGACCGAGACCGCGTGATACCAGACCGTCGGCTGCCGCGAAGTGCATGCAAGAGATGGCGGAACACCTCCCAGACGCTGCAGAAAACCGCGTCGATATTTCCCGTGTCGAGCCATCTGAAAAATCCAATAGGGCAAGGTCAGTAACAGTCCCGTGGCGAGAAACGCGCTGTAAAGCAAGTACATTTTGGTGAGGCCATTCTAAATGGAAGGGGGTTCTCGCAAGCCGCTCCGAGCCAAGGCGACGCTATAATCACTTTATGCGGAAATATCAATTCAGAGGAGCAGGCGCGATTTGGCCTGCCGCTATCGTCCTCTGTCTGTGTGCGTTTGCCTTCGCGGCCAAAGAATTCGTGAAGCCGCTTGCCCAGCCAGCACGTACCTATGCCCTTCACGACGAGCATTCCAACGAATCAGTTGCCGTCGCGGTGGACCCATATGAGAGCCCTGCCAAGGCAGAAATCTTCTCGGTCAAGTGGAACGAGGAAGGCTTCCTCCCGGTTCACTTGGTTATCACCAACGACGGCGATCAACCGATATCGCTGGCGTCAATGCAGGCCCAACTCATTACCTCCCACCGGGAAAAACTTGGCGCCGCATCGAATGATGACCTTTATCGCCGGCTATCGCATGTTTCCGCCAGCCGCGGTACTTATCCCATCCCCTTTCCGCGAACCAAAGTGAAGGGCACTGTCGGGAAGAAGGCTCTTGACGAAATCAATGCTGCACAATTCTCCGCCAAGGCGGTGGAACCTCACTCAACGCAGTCCGGTTTCCTGTTTTTTGACGTGAGCGGGATTTCGTCGCCGCTGGCCGGGGCACGCTTTTACCTGAGCGGAATACGCGATGCCAAGGGGGGCGACCTCTTGTATTTCGAAATTTATTTCGACAAATAGGGTCAACTCGCGGCAGCCGGACGGGCCTTCCCGGAAAGCGTTTCAGGCCAGTCTATAATCGCCAAGTATGGTGACCACGCCCGACCCTACCGTAACGGCTCGCGCCAGGTATGAGCCGGTTATAGGCCTCGAAGTTCACGTGCAACTCCTGACCGCTAGCAAGATTTTCTGCTCCTGTTCGACGCGATTCGGGAATCCCCCAAATACCAACGTTTGCCCGGTCTGTCTGGGGATGCCCGGCTCTTTACCCGTTCTGAACCGCAAAGCAGTGGAGTTCGCGGTCCTCGCGGCCACAGCCCTGAATTGCCGGATCAATGAAACTTCGATCTTTGCTCGGAAGAATTACTTTTATCCCGACCTCCCCAAGGGCTACCAGATTTCGCAATATGACAAACCACTGGCCGAGCACGGATCGATCGAAATCAAGCTTGATGGAAGCTCTAAGAAAATTGGTATCACCCGGGTTCATCTCGAAGAAGACGCCGGCAAAAGCTTGCATGAGGGCTTTGCGGACGCAGCGGAAAAAACAGCCATTGATCTCAATCGAACAGGTGTGCCGCTGATTGAAATCGTCAGCGAACCCGACATTGCCTCGCCTGAAGAGGCCTACCAGTACCTGACGCTCTTGAAGGAAATCATCCTGTACACCGGCGTAAGCGACTGCAACATGGAGGAAGGATCCCTGCGTTGCGATGCCAACATCAGTGTGCGTCCCCGTGGACAGAAAGAGTTCGGGACAAAGACCGAGGTCAAGAACGTCAACTCGTTTCGGTTCATTCGCGACGCACTGGAGTACGAAATCGGTCGCCAGGTCGACGTACTCGAAGCGGGCGGCAAGATCACGCAGGAGACCCGTCTGTACAACGCCAACGAGGGCAAGACGTACGGCATGCGCTCGAAGGAGCAGGCGCACGACTATCGCTACTTCCCCGAGCCCGATCTTCTGCCGCTGGTGGTGGACGAAAAATGGAAGGGAGAGATCACCAGACAACTCCCAGAATTACCTGAGGTCCGCCGCCAGCGCATGGTGAACGAGTACGGCATCACTGAGTACGACGCTGCTGTGCTGACCTACACCAAGGAACTGGCCGATCAGTTCGAAGAGGCAGCGAAGGCTGCCACGAACCCGAAGCGCGTAGCCAATCTTGTGCAGGGTGAATTGATGGGACGCCTGAAGGCGAAGAATCTCGAAATCACCCAGTCCCCCATCTCCATGCGAGGAGTCGCCATGTCAGCCGACCTGGTCGAATCAGGCTCGATCTCCGGCAAGATGCTCAAAGACCTCTACGATCTCAGCTTCGGGCGAGGAAAAGACTTCGCCAAGGTGTACGACGAGCAAGGGCGGCCCGTACAGTCCAGCGACACCTCTGCGTTGGAAAAGATCATCGATGAAATATTGGCGTCTCATCCAAAACAGGTCGAACAATATCGGGCCGGCAAGAAAACGATGATTGGATTCTTCGTGGGGCAGGTGATGAAGGCGTCCAAGGGACAGGCCAATCCGCAGGTCGTAAACGAACTGCTCACCAAGAAATTAGAGGCCTAAACGCGACCCGCAAAGTCGGTCGGACGACTCCCGGACACGCTCTAAGCTATAGCTTCATAAGTACTTACTAATTTTCTGATCGTTAGCTCCGTCAGCAGCACTTCGGTCACTTCGAGAATCGCGCGTTTCCCTCATACCATATTGTCGAGGAGACTCTCGCCCATACGTCACGGCCATGAAGATCAAGCTTGACCACGTCATCAGCATTGCGACCCTGACCGTATCAGTCGCCGCTCTGGTGCTGGTCCTCCGCAAACCGCAGCCCGTCGCTCCGGCGTTGCCTCCAGCCGAGGTAAAAGCCAACGCTGAATCGTATCAGAACAAGATCGAGCTATTCGAACAGCCGAAAGCTCCGGGACAAACCAGCGAAGTGCGCCTCAGTGCGCAGGAAGTGAATGCGGCTATCGCCCAGGCCGCAGGGGCTCTGTCGGGAGCGTCAGCCCCCGTTTCGACCACTTCTACTGGCGGCAGCCACGACTTATCCGGCGAGCTTGGAGCAGGGGAACCCGAGATCAAAGACTACCGCGTAAACTTCGAAGGAGACGTTGCAAAGGGGCAATTCCTGACGCGCGTCGCCGGAAAAGACGTTTGGGTGACGCTCGAAGGACATCTCAGTTCGAAAGATGGTTATGCCACCCTCGAGCCCACCAAGATCAAAGTCGGCGACCTTGAGATTCCGGTTTCCCTGGTGAACGATCAACTTCAGAAACGCCTGATGGAGCAGCGCGACCGCCTGAAGCTACCCGAGTCAGTGAGCGGAATTAAGGTTGAGAACGGCGAGGTTGTGCTGAGCAAGTAATGCTGGCATAAGCCAAGAACTATTAGTCACGACCGAAGCACAGACCTTCTTTGCATTCCTTGCGACTTCTTAGCGAGCTTTTTGCGGTTTAAGGCTTTAGGCTCTCAGTTGTGCTTGATGAATTTCCCCTCTTTCTTGCCGGTCAGATCGTTGTAGAGAGTTTCTGCAAATGTATCCGATGTAATGTAGTCGCCCGACCACTTCTTCCAGGGCTCGAGAACCTTTTCCTGTTTCAACTGGTCTAGCGTTTTTCCTGACTTTACGCCTTTTTCGACGGCAGCCCGCGTCTCTTTCAGCATCTTCACGTAGTCACGAACGTCGTCCAGATTTGAGACGGCCCCGTGCCCGGGAATGACCTTCACGTCCGCCGGAAGTTTCGGCAATACCTCTTCCATCGCGGCAATCATGCCCTCTACACTCCCGCCTGACGCCAAATCGATGAACGGAAATCCATAACGCACGAAATCATCGCCCATGTGCACTACATTCGACTTCGGGAAGAAAATGATGCTGTCGCCGTCAGTGTGCCCGCTAGGGAAATGCAGAGCGCGAATGTCTTCCCCGTTCAGGTGCACGGTCATGTCGTGATCGAAGGTGAGAATGGGCAGAGCCTCCTTTGGCTGGGGCTTGGCTTCAAACTTGATGGAGCCGAGATTGCCGGCCGTCAGTCCTTGCTCAAGCCGCTTGCGGACATTGTCGTGCGCAATCACCGGGGCTTCCTTTTGAAAAATCGCGTTCCCGCCGGTGTGATCGCCATGGTAGTGGGTGTTGATGATGAAACGAATCTTATTGTCGGTAACGCCTTTGAGTGCGGCCTCGATCTTGTCGGCCAGTGGGGCATATTGATCATCGACAATAACGATTCCGTCCTCGCCCACCCATGCCCCGATGTTCCCGCCGGCGCCTTCCAGCATGTAGACGGTTCCGGCGACTTTGGTGACCTTAATCTGTACCTTGCTGAAATCCTCGTCCTGAGAAAAGACAACGGCAGCAGCTACCGTGATCGCAAACGCAAGGATTCCCGCTCTGCGCATGAAGTTCTCGCCCCCATTAGCTCGGGGATTGTAAATGCAGACCGCGCAATTGAGTAGGGCTGGAGTTCCCCCCAGCGAGCGCAGCTCTCTTGTGCGGCTCTCAGGTCCGCCAGAAGCTGGTCATCAGCGAAAGCCATCTGCTCAGAACGGAACGATCTTGTGCAGGCCTTTCTTCTTCTTCGGCTTGCTGGACGATCCGGTATCGGCGCTGGCCGACGAGCTGGAACTGCTGCTGTCGGCTGCAGCGGGCGCGGACTTGTCGATCTCGTTGACCTGGGCCGGTGGGGGCAATGCCTGACCGCCATCGGGCGCCGGCTCCGCCTTTGGCTCGTTGGAGTCTGGCGCAACATTGGGTTTGAGTTCGTTGGGGTCCGGGGCAGCATTTGCGTCGGGCGCAACGTTGGGCTTCAGTTCGTTTGGATCCGCCGCTGCGGGTTGCGCACCAGAGTTATCCGGGACAACCGAATCGGAACGCGGAGCCGGCTGGTTCGGTGGAGGGGCGGGTGCTCCGTCTTTCGGAATTTCGACCGTAACATTGTTGCTGCCGCCGGTAGAGGGACCCATGGCAGCCGCGGAAGCAGCCTTCACGACATCAGTCGCGCTCATTCCGCGCGGTTCGACCAAAGTGGGTTCGCCGACTTTCGTTGCCTGGGCAACGTCAGGGTGCTTCCGGAAGCCACTCATAACCTTGCTCACCATACCGCTCGTCTGCCGGCTCTCCTCTTCCGCTTTGTTTTGCGCGATCGCCTCGGGTGTCGGCGTAGGAATGGGCCGGTGCAATGCTGCAAGCCGCTTCTTGGCGTCTTCCACACGAGTCATCATCGGGTAGCGCGTAATGATCTTCGAATAAGCATCGGACGCCTTTTTCGTGAACTCCTCGATCATGCGCGCCTTCGCGACTTCGTTACCGGGCTTTGAACGCACTATGGCAATTTCACCCTCGTAGGCCTGCCCCAGGAGGAAGAGGGCCTCATCCACCTGGCTGTATAGTGGGTATCTTTCGACCAGCGAATTCAGACGAGCAATGGCGGCCGGGTAGGATTGGCGCAGGTAATAAAA
>Ga0126372_10001251_pt1 | contig 10198 bp, 7 predicted proteins | sample PanSoiMetaPlot_6_FD_92762 | JGI IMG/M metagenome (GOLD analysis project Ga0126372, IMG submission 92762) | Tropical forest soil microbial communities from Panama - MetaG Plot_6 | ecosystem: Environmental > Terrestrial > Soil > Tropical forest > Bulk soil | place: Panama | collected 2016-02-17
CAGCGGCTCGGCGTCACCCGGCCGTGCCGCACCGACCGCGTCCCGCTGCCGAACGGCGAGGAAGGACCCGAGGCGCTCGGGCGGCTCGGCACGGAGGTCGCCACGCGCCTCCCGCAGCTGCCGCCGGGGGGCGCCGAGCGGCTGATCGCGCTCCACGGCGCCGGCTGCCGCCGGCTTCTCGCTCGCGTCGCGGCACGTCCCGCCTCGGGCATGCCGCTCCCCGGCCCCACGGGTGTCCTCGGCGCCGAGATCGAGGAAGCACTCGACGAGGAGATGGCGCTCACCCTGGAGGACGTGCTCGACCGCCGCACCCGGCTTCTCCTCTTCGATGCCCGACAGGGACTGGACACCCTCGAGGCGGTGGCGTCGATCGCCGCCGCCCGGCTCGGCTGGGACAGCACCCGCACCGCGGCCGAGATCGACGGCTACCGCCGCCTGGCGGCGAGCCTGCGGAGCTTCGCATGACCGAGATCGGCGCGACCCTCGCCCGCGAGCTGGGACCCGACCGGGTGGCGGAGGATGCCGCCACCCTGGCCGCCCATCGGACCGACTACTGGATCCTCGCCCACCTGCGCGCGCGACAGGGCCGGCTCCCGGGCACCCCGGCCTGCGTCGTCCGCCCCCGCAGCACGGCCGAGGTGGCGACCACCGTGCGGGCGGCGCAGCGACACGGCGTCGCCGTCGTCCCGTACGGCGGGGGCTCGGGTGTCGTCGGCGGCGCGACCCCGCCGGGGGGCGCGCTGGTCGTCGACCTGACCGCCATGGATCGACTCCTCGAGCTGAACGAGAAGGCGCTCTTCGCACGCGTCCAGGCCGGCATGATGGGGGGCACCTACGAGGCCACGGTGCAGGCGCGCGGCTACACGACCGGCAACTACCCGCAGTCGATCGACCGCTCCACCGTCGGCGGCTGGATCGCGACCCGTGCCGCAGGCCAGTTCTCCACCAAGTACGGCAACATCGAGGACCTCTGCCTCGGGCTCGAGGCGGTGCTGCCGAGCGGCCACTGCGTGCGTCTCGAGCCCATACCGCGCGCGTCGGTCGGCCCGACGCTGCGCGAGCTCTTCCTCGGCAGCGAGGGAACCCTCGGCATCGTGACCGAGGTCGTGCTCCGCGTCCACCCGCTACCGGAGAAGCGCGAGGTCGCGAGCTACGCGTTCCCGACCTTCAGCGCTGCCCTCGACGCCGTCCGCCGCGTCCTGCGCGACGGCTGGCGCCCCGCCGTCCTGCGCGGCTACGACGCGATCGAGTCGGTCCGGCACTTCAACGCCTGGACACCAGCGAATCACGCGCTCCTGCTGGTCGTGTCGGAGGGCCCGTCGGCCCTCGTCGAGGCCGAGACGGCAGCCTGCGCGCGCATGGCGGCGAGCGTGGGCGGCAGGGCCTGCGGGCCCGAGCCCGTCACGCACTGGCTCGAGGCCCGGAACACGGTCCCCTCATGGGAATTCTTCCTCGACCGGGAGATGCTCGCCGATACGATCGAGGTTGCTGCGACGTGGGATCGCATCGACGCGTTGTACGAGCGCGTGATCGCCGGGCTGAGCGGAGCACCTGGCGTAGTCGTCGCGAGCGGACACAGCTCGCACGGCTACGCGCAGGGGACGAACATCTACTTCACCTTCGTCATGAAGCCGGAGCCCTTCGCACGAGCCGAGGAGGCCTACCTCGAGGCGTGGGCCCGCGCCCTGCAGGCGACGCTCGACGCCGGCGGCACCATCTCGCACCACCACGGCATCGGCCGTCTCCGTGCCCCTTGGCTCGAGCGCGAACTCGCGAGCGCCTACCCTCTCCTCCGTGACTTGAAACGCGCCCTCGACCCAAGCGGCATCATGAACCCGGGCGCGCTGATCCCCACGGGCTAGCTAGCTGCTCTGCCGCCGGGCCAGCTGCGGTGCGCCCGTCCGGGCGGCCATTGAACGCACGGTCCTATCGGACGTAAGGGCGGAACGTCGGCCTTCGGGGGTCATGACCCGAGAAAGGTGGCTAATGTCCGCTATCTGCGGACACGTGCCGAAGACTGCTGATAACGTCGCTCGTCCAACGTCGCCAGCCTCCCCCGAGGACGCTGGAGCGGCGTTGCGCGCCCGCGATCCCGACCGGATGACGCAGGCCACGTGGTTGCTGGCCGCGGGCCTGACATTCTGGTCGTTCGGCTTCACGATCATGCGGGGCTCGGACCTGTGGTGGCACATCGCGAGCGGGCGGTGGATCGTCGAGCACGGTGCCGTTCGGGCGCCGGATCCGTTCAGCTACACGACGGCCGGCCGGTACTGGCTGAACGACTCGTGGCTGTCGGACGTGCTGCTGTACCTGTGGGCGAGCGCGTTCGGATTGGAGAGCCTCGCGTACTGGAAGTGGCTCGTGATCGTCGCGACGTGGCTGATCCTCTTCCGGCTCCTGGTGCGCCTCGCCGGTGATCGCCTGGCCAGCTGGATCGCGGCGACCTTCGGTCTGGCGGTGGCGGCGCCGTTCCTCGACGTGCGCCCCCAGCTGTATGCGCTCCTCGGCTGGGCGCTCGTCCTCGATGCGACCCTCGGACGCCCGCAGCCGCGTCCGTGGCTTCCGATCGTTTTCCTGTTCTGGGCCAACCTCCATGCCAGCTTCGTCCTGGGACTCTTCACCCTGCCGATCGTGTTGCTCCCGAGCGTTCGACGGCCCGAGCATCGTCGGCGGACCCAGATTCTCGCGGCGGTCTGCCTCGGTGCGACGCTGATCAATCCCCACGGCGGCGCAGCAGTCCTGCGTCCGTTCGAGCACGCGTTCGATCCGACGTCACCCATCCACCTGCAGGGCGAATGGCTGCCGCCGTTCGAACCCGGCGGCCTACGATCGTGGCTCTACCCGTACGGGATCGGCGCCTTCGTCGCCGCGACCCTCGTCGTGATGACCCATGCCGGCCTGCGCCGATCGCCAGACAGCTGGGTGGCGACGGTGATCGGCGCCATGGTGCTCGTGATGTCCCTGCGCAGCCGCCGCTTCGTGCCGCTCTTCGGAATGGGACTGACGCTCGTGCTGGCTCTCGCGCTGTCGCGTCTCGGGGTCGTCCTGCGCCGCCGAATCCCTCCGATGGTGCCGGCGCTCGGCGCGCTCGCGCTGGCCGGAGTCTGGCTGGCGCCCTATCCAAAGACCTCGTCCGCGTTCCACTATCTCACCGCCGATTACGAGTTCCCGGTCGAGACCCTCAATTTCGCCAACGCCAATGGGCTCTCCGGAAATGTTTTCACGTACTACGGCTGGGGCGGGTACCTGCAGCTGCGCACCCAGGGTCGGCTGAAGGTGTTCATCGACGGTCGCGCGGAGACGGCCTACGACAACGACACCTACGTCGACTACCTGACCGTGCTCGATCGGAAGCCGGGCTGGATCGATGTCATAGAGCGCAGCGGTGCCGATTTCGTCCTGTGGCCGCGCTGGCAGGCGAGGGGCGTCGTCACGGGCCTCGTCCACACCGGTCGCTGGCGTCCGCTCTACCGGGACTCCGTCTCACAGCTGCTCGTGCGAACGACCGCGAAGCTGCCCGACGCGTTCGTGGCCAGCCCAGAGTCCGCCTACCGGGAGCTCAGCCTCGGCGTGACCGCGCTGCAGCTGCAGCAGCTCGAAGCGGCGCGGCGCCACCTCGAGCGGGCGCTGGAGCTCGATCCCGACCTGCAGCCGGCATGCACGACCATGGTCGAGGTGCTGTTGATCGGCGGCGACGTCACGAGCGCGACGGCCACCGCGGCCCGCTGTGCCTCCAGGTACCCCGATCACGAACGTGACGAACGTCTCCGAGCGATCTACGAGCGCTTGCGCGCGCCTCAGGACCAGCGCTGAAGGTGTGCGCGGTGCTCGGAGGGCGGCGAGAAGTCGCCGCACAGCGAGATCTCGCCGTCGGCCCCCGGCTGGACGATCTCTAAAGGTGGCTAATGTCCGCTATCTGCCCGCACGCGGCGCTCGAGCTGATCCCGCGGATCGCGCGGCCGGGCGCCGTCGAGCCCGGCTACAGCGGCCCGTGCCAGCTCATCGACCGGGCGCTCTTCGACGAGCTCGGCGGCCTCGACGAGGGCTTCGTCGTCGTATGAGGGTCCCGATGAGTGCTATCCGGAAGGTGCTTGTCGGCATCCTGATCGCCTCGTTCATCGGCTCGGCCTCCGCGCGCTTCCCGCGCATCGTCCATGTCGTCTGCCACGACGGCGTCTTGGACTATACGACGGGGGTCGGGTGTGATTGGGATGGGACGTGCGACGGCGTCTGCACCTTCGCTTTCTTCTGCAGCGAATTCTGTGCTGTGCCGCCGCCCGGGTGTCCGACGCCCGGCGGGCAAGGGGCGCTGCGGGTTGGGCATCGGCGGACCTTCAAGACCACGAATCCGCCTACCGTCGAGGTAACGCGCTACGTCCTGCGCTGTAAGCGGGGGGGCAGGCGCCCGCCGCCGATCCGGCCGAGCCCGCAGGCCAACGGGGGGATTGCCCGATCTTGGACGGCGCAGCCCCTTGAGGGATCGGCGCGCCCGCCCGCGCCGGCTTCCGGCGCCGCCCTAGTCGAACGGCCCGAGCGGCCCGTCGAGCCCCTCGAGATCCTCGCCCTCGACGCTGCGCGCCTCGTCGAGGAGGCGCTCGGCGTTCCGCTCGACCCACTCCCAGCTATGCGTCTGGGTCACGATCTCGAGGACGCACCGCTCGCCCGGCGTCCAGTCAGCCATCGGGCCCATGAATAACACATCGCGGGCGGACTAGCGCAGCCAGCCGACGAGCGCCGCGACCACGAACGTGAGCGCGACGGTCAGGGCGAGCGCTCCCCCTCACCCGCCGCCCGTGAGCCGGCCGAGACGGGCTCCGCCCCGACGTGATCGCGACCCTCAGCATCGAGTACGGCTTTTCCGCGCCCTGGTCGGGCGGCGACCGCTAGCCGCGCTCAGCGCCGTCCCCGCGCGCTACGCAGCTCCGCCTCCGCGTCCTGACGCGAGCGGCGACCGGCGCGCGGCGACGGCGTCGACCCGACGTGCGCCCAGAGCCGCGCGCGGACCGCCTCGGGCACAACGTTCTCCAGATACTCGATCGCGGTCCCGCGCAGCTCGGGATCGCCGCTCGCCAGGCCTTGTAGCGAGAGGCGCACGGCGTCGGGATCGACGACGAGGCTCAGGAGCGTGAAGACGTGCTCGAGGCTCCGGTTGACTCTCCGGTGCAGCGCTGGATCGAGGAGGACGCTCGTTCCGTCGTCCTCGATGAGGAACCGCTCCTGCCACTCGGCCCGGCCGACCTCGATCTCGGCCTGCAACGCGGCGAGCACGGCGTCGCGCGCGATGGGCGCGTCGGGCGCGGCGGCCTTCAGGCGGGCGAGCTCCTGGCCGCAGCGAAAGCGGACATCGAACTCGGGATCGGTGAGCCCGCGTACGAGCCCCTCCACGGCGCGCGGATTCCGCGAGGTGGCAAGGATCGGCGCGAGGCGCGTCCGCACGGCCAGGAGCTGCGTGGGGTCGAGGAGGGCGTCGGTCAGCTGGCCTGGCACGCGGTCCGCGACGCCCGCCAGCGCGTGCCGCGCGGCCTCGGTCGTCTCGCCGCGCCCCAGGAGCGGGATCACGTACGCGACGAGGCGGGGATCGAGCAGGCCCTCGGCGAGCGCCGTCGCCACCGCGTCCGGGTCGGCGCGGCGCAGGGCCTGCAAACGCCGCGCGAACGCCGGCTCCTCCGCTTCCGCGGACGCCGGCTCCGGGGTACCGGGCGCGTCGGCACCCTGCTGCATCCGATAGCGTTCGATCTCGGCGAGCAGCTTGTCGCGGTCGAGCGCGACACGGGTCTCGCTCAGCGTGCGCGCGGTGGTCGCGTCAACGACGGCATTGGCTTCGAGGTTCACCACGCCCCGCCGCAGGCTCTCGGCCAGCGCCGCCACGTAGCCACGATTGAGGCGTCCGACGATGACGAGCGCGCACGCCGCGGCGCCGACCGCGAGGCCGATCACCACCCGCCCGGCGCCGAGCGGCGCCAGCGCGACGACGACCATCAGGACACCGCCGGCCACGAGATCGCCGAGCCGGTGTGACACGATGTCGATGATGGCCTTGCTCGCCCGCTTCCGCGCGACGGGGAGCGGCGTGTAGAGCAGCTCGAGCCCCGTGCGGTAGATGGAGTTGGAGAAGACGGCTTCGCCGCCGCGGAGGAGCACGATGGCCCACAGTCGGCTCACCGCGGCTCCGAGCGCGCCCGTGAGGACGACCACGGCGGGGAGAGACGCGAGCGCGCTCCCCAGCCCGAGGCGCGACAGGACGGACGGTGCGAGCAGCCGCTGGACCAGGAAGGTCACGATGCCGATCGCCGTGTAGAAGGCGGCGAAGAACGAGACCAACGCGTCCGTCTTCCCATACTGGACGGCCGCCGCGGCCTTGAGGGCGTAGTCGAGCAGGCTGGAAACGCTCGACGAGAGCGCCACCAGGATGGCGAGCTGCCCTAGGTAGGGCGTGTCGCGCAGGATCCGCCACGCCTGGGTGGCGGCCACGTCGTCCGCGGGCGCGGCGGCCTCTCGCTCGCGAACGGCGACCGCGCCGACCGCCCAGGCACAGAACGCGTGCAGGACCGCCAGCGCGAGAAACATCGCGCGCAGGTCCACCAGGGCGCCGAGACGGCTCGCGAGGACGCCGCCGAGGACACCGCCGAGCGTCGTCCCGGCGACGATCCGGCCCACCGCCCGCCTGGCGCCGTGCGGATCGAAACGCTCGTTCACGAGCGACCAGAACCCGCTGATCACGAGCAGTCCGAAGACGGCCATGTGCAGGTAGAGCACGACCGCCGCCACGCGCGGGACCTCGAGCGCGAGCACGAACTCGCCCACGAAGAACGCCGCGCTGATCGCGAAAAGCGGTGGGACCACGCGCGCCGGCCCCAGACGGGGCAGCTCGCGTGCCATGAGGACCGCGCCGAGGAACGAGAGCAGCGCCCCCGCCACCATCACCTTCGGAAGCGCCGCCGCTGTGAACTGCGTCAAGAAGAGGGCGTCGCGCGTGGCTTTCCCCGCCACCTGCTCCGCCATCATCGCGGCGGCGGCGAGCGTCGCCAGCATGGCGCTGCGCGTGTCTCTGCCGCGGCTCAACCGGTCCACGCGCGCGTTCTATCCCTTCTCGCGCGTGGACGACCAGCCCGAAGCGGAATTTTCGGAGGGCTCACGCCCGGCGCGCGCCGAGGTCGATGTGCACCACCGCCGGCGAGCCGGTGCCTTCCCCCGGCCTTCGGACGGCCGTACCCCCCAGTCGATCTCCCCACGCGAGCCACCAGGCGCGCGCGTCTGCCTGCGTCCACGTTCCGGCGTCAGCACAGGCGGCGAGTGCCGCGAGCAACGCCTCGGCGCTCGCAGGCCGCTGGGCGCCGTCCTTCGCGAGACAGCGGAGGATCACGCCGGCGAGGTCCGACGCCACCGGTCGTCCGAGGCGGGCCGCCGGAGGCTCCGGCTCGGTGTGCAGGTGCTGGGCGCAAACCTCGTAGATGTTCACCCCGCGGAACACGTGCGTCCCGGTGAGCAGGTAGTATGCGACGGCGCCCAGCTGGTACACGTCGCTGCGAGCATCGACCGAGTCGGGCGCCTGGATCAGGTCGGGCGAGAGGTAGAGCGGCGTGCCGGTCAGCGACTTCACGTTGGTGAGCGCGAGCTCTTCGGTTTGCTCGACGGGACGCACCAGGCCGAAGTCGAGCACCTTGACGAAGTCGAGCAGGCCGCCCCGCTCGCAGAGCATGAGGTTGGCGGGCTTGATATCGCGATGGATCATGCCGGCGGCGTGCGCCTCGGCGAGCGAGCCGCACGCCTGCATGAGGATGTGAATCACCCGCCCCGCGGGCTGCGCGCCGGCCAGCTCCACGCAGCGGGCGATGGTCGCGCCCTGGAGGTACTCCATGGCGTAGTAGAAGACGCCCGCCGGCGTGTGGCCGAAGTCGTAGACGGCGATCGTGTTCGGATGGGTGAGCTGGCTCGTCACCTGGACCTCGCGCTCGAAGCGGCGGAGCGTCTCCGGGCTCTCCTCGCTGTCGTGCAGGACCTTGATCGCGGTCGGTCGCCGGAGCAGTCCATGGCGCGCGCGGTAGACGGTGCCGATGCCGCCCTCGCCGACCTTTTCCTCGAGCCGGTACTGACCCAGCTGCTGCGCTTCGGCTACTTCGCGTCGTAGCCGCCGCACCGTGTTCGAGCTGACGAACATCGCGCCGGCAGCCAGGACGAGCAACCCGAAGAGACCCCAGAACGCCTGCCGCACGATCGCGGCGGCCGCGAACGCCTCGGAGACGTCGACCTCGGTGGCGACACCGATCTGCTTGTCGGGGAGCCACGTCCAGGCGCCGACTACGGGCACACCGCGGTAGTCGCGATACCCGTCGACGTCGGTCCCCTCCCGCCCCGCCACCGCCGCTGCGGCCATGCGCGTCAGCGGCTGCTCGGCGCGTGGCACGGCCGGCTTGTGGCCGCGGAGCAGGTTGCCGCCCGGGTCACGGAGGTCGACGTTCAAGACTGCGTTGGAGCCGGGGTCTCTCGGCAGGAGGCCGATCTGTCGGAGCTGGTCGTCGAAGCGGCTGTCGGACAGCATTCGGCCCTTCGCGTCGAAGGCGTACGTCTCGCCCGTGTCGCCCGAGCGAGCGATGCGCAGGATGTCCGTGAAGCGCGCGACCGAGATGGCGAATCCGAGCGAGCCCACGATGCGGCCCGCGTCGTCGGTCACGGGCGCCGCCGCGATGATGGCGGCAGCGCCCTGACGTGCCGGGCTGCCCTCGGCCATCGACGCCGCGGCGACGGGAGGCGTCACGAGGACCTCCCCCTTTGCGAAGACGGGTGTCAGGAGCGACGGGTCGAGAACGAGGCTCCGCCCGATCGCCTCGTCGCGTCCCGCGGCCATCGCCACGCCGTTGCGATCGACGACCGCGAACCCGAGGTACTTCCGGTAGCGGGCGACCGGCTCGACGAGGCGACGTAGCCGGGCGACCGCCGGGTCGGCGAGGAGCGACGCGTGCGCGTCGGGCCCACGTTCGCGCGCCGCCAGCTCGATGACCGCTTCGCGGACCTCTTGCCGGTTCGCATGCTCCTCGACCGTGTCACGCTCGACCTCGAACCACTGGCGCAGGGCGGTCACGTCGGCGTTGAGCACGGTCTGGATCTGCTCGCGGACCAGGCGCTTCAGCGTGTGCTCCATCGCCCGGTTTACGAGCCATCCGACCCCTGCGACGAGCACGGCCGCAACGAGCGGCACGCCCCAGTCGCGTACCTGAAGCTTTCTCTTCACACCGGCCGCGCTCTACAAACGAGTCGGATTTGCTCCGCCATCCTCACAAAGTCACTTCGAGCGGGCGTTCCCTCGAGTCACTCACCTTGAGTACCGAGAAGCCGAGGACGTTGCCATCGGCGTCGACCTTCTCCATGACCCGGTCCGACGACGTCTCGCGGAAGTAGCGCTTCTTTCTGCTCCCTCGGGGTCGTACACCGGGTCAAGGCGTAAAGCTGTAGCCGAGCCTGCGCGAGTCGTCCAGGGAGCAATGTCCGCAACGAACGCATCGAAGTCGCACAGGTGGGCGAGTCCTTCGCGCAGTCGCTCGACGTCGATGGCGGCCCGGTCGTGCGCCAGGACGAGGGTCGCGCCGTCGCTCGCCACGTAGCGCTGGACGGTCGGCCTCAGGGCCGGGGGAACCAGCGCTTCTTGTCCGCCTCCATGCGGGCCAGGTACTCCTTCTCGATCATCGCCGACGCGACGTACTCGCGGTCGAGCTTCCGGCGTAGCTCCCAGGTCTCGCGACAGGCGCGGACGAGCGCACGGAGCTGCTCCGGGAAGAGACCCTGGAAGCCGTCGGACTTCGCGATCAGCGGGTTCGGATGCGCCTCCACCAGCACGATGGAGGCCCCCGCCATGATGCCGGCGAGCGTGGCGGGGTGGACGAGGTCGCGGATGCCGGTCGCGTGAGATGCATCCACCGCGATCGGGAGCCCGGAGAGCTGGTAGCGGAACGCCGCGACCGAGCCCACGTCGAGCGTGTTCCGCGTGTAGCGGTTCTGGCTCGCGATGCCCCGCTCGCAGAGGATGACGTTCTCCTTGCCCCCCGACATAATCCGCTCGACCCAGAGGAGGTACGCCTCGGTGTCGAGCGAGTTGCCCCGCTTGTGGACGACGGGCAGCGGCGTCGTGCGGAGGCGGTTCAGGAGCGCCTGGTTCTTGCTGTTCGGCTCGCCGATCTGGAAGCAGTCGACGCCCGCGTCCTCG
>Ga0126372_10001252_pt1 | contig 10198 bp, 9 predicted proteins | sample PanSoiMetaPlot_6_FD_92762 | JGI IMG/M metagenome (GOLD analysis project Ga0126372, IMG submission 92762) | Tropical forest soil microbial communities from Panama - MetaG Plot_6 | ecosystem: Environmental > Terrestrial > Soil > Tropical forest > Bulk soil | place: Panama | collected 2016-02-17
AGGTCGTCGCCTGCATCAAGACCGCGGAAGCCGATCTCGGCTACCTAGTAATCATCCCGGACCACAAACAGAAGCCGGTCGCTTTCCACCTCTACAGCAAAATCTGGGTCCGGTAAGAGACGCACGCCAGCTCGGCGGCACCAGCCATCCCTGCGCAGATGAGGCGCACAAGCCGAGGCTCCGGAATTTTCTGGGTTGACCTTGGACCGTACTCCAAGGTTTAGATTTGTGGCATGAGCAGCACGGCGGCCGGCCCGGTGCGGGGCTTGCGGGTGGGTGAGCTGGCCGAGGCCGGTGGGGTGGCGCCGGACACCGTCCGGTACTACGAGCGGGTCGGGTTGCTACCGCCGCCACGGCGCACGCCGGCCGGCTACCGAGCCTACGACGCGGATGCGGTGGACCGGTTGCGGTTCATCCAGGGAGCGCAGCGACTCGGGCTGCGGTTGCGAGACATCGCCGACCTGCTGGCCGTGCGGGACACCGGGGTCTGCCCGTGTGAGCCGGCCGAGCAGCTGCTGCGTCGGCGTCTGGCCGAGCTGGACGCGGAGATAGCCCGACTTGCGGCGCTGCGCGTCGAGATAGTCGCGATGATCGACGCGCTGCCCTCGCCGCATTGCCCACCCCCAACACCCGGAACCTGGTGTCCACCCACGCGGGAAGGAGGTGACCACGATGCTTGAGCTGATCGAACTGTGCTGCTGCTGCGACGATCCGAACTGCGACTGTGACTGCGGCTGATCGCGGCGCAGCGTGTGGCCCGCCGAGCGCGCCGGCGGACCACCATCCCGGCGGTTCAACGTCACGGCCACCGCCGACGGTGACGATGGGTTCAGCGGCCGTCAGGCGGCGCCTGTTCGCGCCGCGGTGACCACCATGGTGGTATAGCGCATCGTGAAGCCGCCTCCCATGGTGTCGATGGCGGCACCGATGCCCGCCAGCACCTGTTCCAGCGTGGCCGGCGGGAACTGGTTGTGGCCGCCCTGGGTTGGCAGCTGGTCCAGCCATTCGTCCCGCGCGTAGGACCGCTGCCAGTCGAATTGCCACTGCTGCGGATCGGTGAAGGCACCTGCCTGCCGTATTCCGTCGGCCGCCCTGGTGCACAGCATCGAGTACGCGTCCGAACCGGTCGTTTTCCACCGGCCGGCGGCCAGCGAGTCGGGTATCGCTCGGTGGTAAACCTCGGCGAAGGCGTGCGCCAGTTCGGGCGGCGGTTGGTCCACGTTCCAGAACACGGCCAGCCGGCCGCCGGGCCGCAGCGCCTGCGCCGCCTTTGCCGTGCCCGCGACCGGGTCCACCCAGTGCCAGCTCTGCCCGGAGACGACCGCGTCGAACGCTCGGCCGGCGGGGTCCCAGGTCTCGAACGTGGCCACGTCGACCTCGAGCCCGCGCCGCCGCGCCCACTGTGCCATCCGCTCGTCGGGCTCGACCCCGAGCACCCGGCACCCGGCTGCCTCGAACTGCCGGGCGGCGATGCCGGTACCGCAGCCGACGTCGACCACGTCGGGTCCGGGGCTGGCGGCGACGATCCGCTCCACCATGGCTTGGGGATAGCGGGGCCGGGCACGGTCGTAGCGTTCGGGGTCGGCGCCGAACGACTCGGCCACCTGCCGGTGTCGATGCGGCTGCGGTTCGGCACGACACGCTCCCGCCGAAGGTATAGTGGGCACGCGCCCACCTTAGTGGGCAAGCGCCCACACTGGCAACCAGGCATGGGTCGAACGGAGGGATTGCACGGTGCCGACCGGGGTCGCCCTGCGCGACGCACGCGAGCAGCTGTTCGACGCCGCCGAGCGCATCCTGCTCCGAGCCGGGCCAAACGCGCTGACCAGCCGCGCGGTCACCACCGAGGCCGGCTGCGCCAAGGGCGTGTTGCACCGGCACTTCACCGACTTCGACACCTTCCTCGCCGAGCTCGTGCTCGACCGCATCACCCGCATCGACCACCAGGCCACCGCCCTGCGCGAGTCCGCCGGAACCGGCACCGTCGCCGGCAACCTCACCGGCGCGCTGACGGACCTGTTCGCATCGGTCGCCCTAGAGATCATCGCCCTGACCATCTCCCGTGATGAGCTGCGCGCCCGGCTGCGCCAGACCAGGCCGGCCGGCGTCCCCGTCCTCACGGAAGCCACAGCCATGATCGCCTCCTACCTCACCACCGAGCGCGACCTGGGCCGCATTGCGGCCGACGCCGACATCGACACGCTCGCACCCACCCTGATCGGAGCCGGGCACCTGCTCTACGCCGGCCGCGACGGCACGCCACCAGAGGCTGAAGCCGTCCACAAGATCGTGACCACGGTCATCGCCAACGTCACGCAAGAACCGCAACGATGAACGGCCCGACCAAACGTCCAGCGATCTTCCGACCAAACGACCGCGAAGCCCATGGCCAAACGACCCGCGAACGTATGGCCAAACGACCACAGGCTGGCATGATGTGTCCGTGTCCCAGGTACCGCCCTCACCCATCGGCCGAATCCTGCCTCGCCATGCCGAGCACGCGGTCGAGGAAGCACTGACCGACACCCGGGTCGTACTCGTCAACGGGGCGCGGCAGTCTGGAAAGAGCACGCTTGTCACTCAGCTGGGCGCCGCACGGGGGGCGGAGTGGCGCAGCCTGGACCGCGCGATCCAGCGAGAAGCCGCCCGCTACGACCCTACCGGGTTCGTAGCGGCCAAGGGCCTCTTGATCATTGACGAGGTCCAGCGTGTACCGGAACTTCTTTTGGCGATCAAAGAGGAGGTCGACACCTACCCACGACCTGGTCGATTTTTGCTGACCGGTTCCGCCCGACTACTGGCAATGCGTGGAGTGCCCGATGCGCTGCCCGGACGCATGGAGACCATCGAACTGTGGCCGTTGTCGCAGGGCGAGATCGACGGTAGGCCGGACGGCTTTGTTGATGCGGTGTTCAAGGCCGGACCGGAACTTCGGCACACGTCGACAGAAGACCGCACAAGCTACGTGGAGCGGGTGATCAGAGGCGGGTTTCCAGAGGGGATTGCACGACCAGCGCGTCGCCGCGAACGGTTCTTCGACTCGTACCTCTCGGATCTGGTCAATCGTGATGTCATTCAGTTGTCGGAGATCGAGCGCGGACCAGAAATGCGTGCCTTGATACGGTTACTGGCCGTTCGCTCCGGTCAGCTGCTAATCCCTGGTTCGCTCGGCAACGATCTGGGCCTGTCACGCCAGACGGTGAACCGCTATCTCAGCCTCCTGGAGGAGGTGTTCCTAATCAAACGTATTCCGGCCTGGTCGCGGAACCTGGACTCCCGTGCCGTCGCAGCCTCGAAGAGCGCCTTCGTGGATTCCGGGATCGCCGCGAACCTACTAGACATGGATACTGTAAGGCTACGCAAGCCAGGTGGCCATCTCGGACCGCTGCTCGAGGGGTTCGTCACGATGGAAATCGCACGTCAACTGACCTGGTCTCGGGAACGAGTCGAGCTCTTCCACTATCGAACCAAGGACAAGATAGAGGTGGACATCGTCCTGGAGAACCGCCGTGGCGAGGTCGTGGCAATAGAGGTCAAGGCGTCGGCGACGGTGCGCGGCGAGGATTTCAGAGGCCTTCGGCGGCTGGCCGACCGTCTCGGTGACGATCTGATAGCCGGAATCGTGCTCTACACCGGGCCCGAGACAGTGGCTTTTGGCTCGCGATTTAGCGCCATGCCTATAAGCGTTATCTGGGAAACCCCGCCTCATTCCTGACCACAAGGGCGTCGACTCTTTCGGCGAAGGCCGGCTTAATACAGGCCAGAACTGGCCGTCGACGGCGACTTCGAACCGCTGACCGAGGCACGAGCGAACGGCTACGGAACTTCGGCCGGGCGCTACTCGGCGTCGCGCCAGGTTTCGGGTGACCGCGCTGTGTGGACGACCCGTAGAACCTCGATCGCCTCGATCCGCGTGGGGTCGGGTCGGTAGAACACCACGTACGGGAATCTTCGTAGTCGTGCTCGCCGGACTGGCTCGTATCCGGCGACCAATGGGGCGCTTCGGGGGAAGGCTTCCAGGCGAGCGAAGAGCCGGTCCAACTCGGTCGCTAGATCCTCACCCAGCCCTGGTCTTGCTTCCTCGTAGTACTTGCGTGCGGCCCGGATGCCGGCGACCGCGGCCGGGCGGAGCACCAAGTTCACGACTGGGGCCAGATCTCCTGGCGGACGGCCTCCCACGGACGGCTGGACTGCGGGTCTTGGTGCAACTCGTCGAGCGCCTCATCGAGCATGCGCCGCTCCGCCTCGGTGGGTGTGTAGACGTGCTCGCCGAAGTGCGTCCGTAGCGCCTCCTGGATCAGCTCCGAGCGGGTGCGGTGCTCGATCTTCCGTGCCCGCTCCACGAGCTCGTACAGCTCCTCTGGGAGCGTGATGGCGATCTTCTTGGCTGCCACGTCGAAGACCTCCTTCCAGTATGACGGCATCATACTTGGGCTGTGGACGGCCGGCGCTGCTGATGTTGCGCAGAGCTTTGAAGGTGGGTCTTGAGTAGGGGCTTCGCGTTCATAGCCCAGATCGCCTCCGGCCCGCGGGCTCTCACCGATCCACGCCCCTTGAGCGCCGGCAGGATTCCGGCCTCGTCACACGTCACGGTCGTCGCGGCCGAGTGCGAGGTACGCGGGGCGCAGGAGTTCGGTCAGCGACTGGCCGCGGATGGTGAGGGCGATGTCGGGCAGCTGGTCAAGCAGGGCCGTGGGCGAAGTTGCCGGCGGGCTCGGTGTGCGGATGTCGGTTTGCAGGCCAAAGTAGCTGTCGAGGCAGTCGGCGAGCGGGCGGCTGGCCTGGTCGGCGCGGTCGGCGGCCGGCGGTCCGTCGCAGCGGGCGGCCTGTAGGTTGGCGAGCAGGTCCTCGCGTTCGCGTCCACGCCAGGCGAGGATGGCGAACGGGTCGTCGTCGAAGGACTCGGCGAGCAGATAAAACGTGGCGGCCAGGTGTTTGCATGGCACCGCCTGATCGGGGCAGGAGCAGTCCAGCGACAGGTCTCGCGCATTGGCCGGGAACAGGGGCAGGCCCAGGCCGGCGAAGATGTCCTCGATGTCCTCGGGCATCTCGCCGGACAGCAGTTTGGCCGCGTACCAGGCGTTGCCGGCCAGGGCGTGTTCGACACTCGCCCATTCGGCCTTGCCGAATGCGGGGAGCCCGATGCGTACCCGGTATGGGCGCGGTCGGCTGCCCTGCACCATGGCGGTGACCGAGCCGGGGCCGACGTCGAGTGAGATCACCTGTCCGTTGCGGGCGTAGGTTCGGCCGCGTTGGAGGCGGTTGCTCAGGCCGATGTGCTCCAGAACCTCGATGAACCGTTCCGACCACCAGGTCTTGGCGATCACACCGCGGGTGCTGCGGGCCTTGAGGCCGCCTTCGACCGGGCGTGGGCGTGACGGCGGGGGATACCAGTTACTCACCGACCGCTCCTTCGGACAGGGTGAACAGGTTACGAAGGTCGCGGGTGGACAGTTCGGTCAGCCAGCCCTCGCCGTCGGTGACGACGAGGTCGGCGAGCGCCTTTTTCTCCTCGATCATTTCATCGATTTTCTCTTCGAGGGTACCGGTGCAGATGAACTTGTGTACCTGCACCGAGCGTTTCTGGCCGATCCGGAACGCGCGGTCGGTCGCCTGGTTTTCCACGGCCGGGTTCCACCACCGGTCCAGGTGCACCACATGGTTGGCGGCGGTCAGGTTCAGCCCGGTGCCGCCCGCTTTCAGCGAGAGCAGGAAGATCGGCGGACCGTCGCCGGACTGGAAGCGCGTCACCATCTCGTCGCGGCGTTTCTTCGGGGTGCCGCCGTGCAGGAACAGCACTTCCTGGCCGAATCGCGCGGCAAGGTGCGGCATCAGGATCTCGGCGAACTCGGTGAACTGACTAAAGCACAGCACTCGGTCGCCCTCGGCCAGGAGCTCCTCAAGGATCTCCTCGAGCCGGATCACCTTTCCGGACCGCCGGCCCACCGGTGACCGGTCGTGCAGCAGCTGCGCCGGGTGGTTGCAGACCTGCTTGAGCTTGGCCATCGCGGCGAGCACGTTGCCCCGCCGCTCGATCCCGTCCGAGTTTTCGATCTTTTCCAGCATGTCGTCCACGACGGACTGGTACAGCGAGGCCTGTTCGGTGGTGAGCTGGCAGTACTGCTTGGTCTCGATCTTGTCGGGGAGGTCGTCGATAATGGTCGGGTCGGTTTTGAGCCGGCGCAGGATGTAGGGCCGGGTGATCGCGCGCAACCGCTCGGCCGGCTCGGTCTGTCCATACCGCTCGACGGGGATCGCGTATCGGGTGCGGAACAGCTCGGACGACCCGAGCAGCCCGGGATTGAGGAAGTCCATGATTGACCACAGCTCGGCGAGCCGGTTCTCCACCGGGGTCCCGGTCAACGCCACCCGATGCCCGGCGTCCAGCCGCCGCACCGCCTTGGCCCCTCGGGACAGGCTGTTCTTCACAGCCTGCGCCTCGTCGAGCACGACCCGAAACCAACACTGCCCGGCGAGCTCGTCGATGTCGCGGGTGGCCGTGGCGTAGGTGGTGACGGCCAGGTCGACGCCCTTGAGGTGCTCGCGCAGCGCGTCACCGTGCAGCCGCGCGCCGCCGTGATGGGCGTACACCCGCAGGCCGGGGGCGAATTTCGCGGCCTCCCGCTGCCAGTTGCCGACCAGCGACATCGGGCACAGCAGCAATGTCGGTCCGGCGTCCGGGGCCTGGTGACGCTGCAGGGTCTCCACGGCCAGCAGCTGAATGGTCTTGCCAAGACCCATGTCGTCGGCCAGGCAGCTGCCCAGCCCGAGCGAGGACAGGAACGCCAGCCACGAAAGCCCGCGTTGCTGGTAGGGGCGCAACGTGGCGATGAAACCGGCCGGCGGTTCGAGCGGTTCGAGCGCCTGCGCGGCCGCCCCGCTGAGCAGGTCGCCCAGCCAGCCATCGGCCCGCACCGACGTGACCGCGATCGGGGCGTCGATGTCGTCGGGGTGGGTGGCCGCCAGCGTGAGGATCTCGGCGGCGGTCTTGCGCCCGGCGGGCTCGCGTGCCAGAAACTCCAGCCCGCGGCGTAACTGCTCCGGGTCGACCGCCACCCACTGGCCGCGCAGCCGCACCAGCGGGGCTTTGGCCTCGGCGAGCGCGGCGATCTCCTCGTCGGTGAGGGTGTCGTCGCCGACGGCGAGCTGCCATCGGAAGTCCACCAGCTGGTCGGCACCGAACTTGCTGGTCTTGGTCACCACGCCGTCAACGGGGGTGTGCGCGGACAGCGTGAGCCCAAGCCGGTGGCTGCGATCCCACCAGGACGGCAGCTGCACCCCGAACCCGGCGGCGTCCAGCAGCGGCGCCACGGCCGACAGGAACCGGTACGCGCCGTCGCTGTCCAGGTCCAGCCCGCACGGGCGGGCGGTGCGCAGGCCCTCGGCCAGCTCGGGATAGATCCGGCTGGCGTGGCCGAGCTCGGTCAGCAGCAGCTCCTGCGGGCGCTCCAGCCACCGGCGCAGGCTGCCGTCGTCGTTCCACGCCTGCTCGGCGGCCACCAGCAGGCTCGGATCCTCGGTCGACTGCAGCAGGAACTCCAGCCGCCAGGGCAAGCCGGCATCCCAGACGGCCTCACTCTCGACATTCTCGACGGTCTCGGCATCGGTCAGCCGGAACGTCGCCCTGGCCGGGCCGATCTTGCCGGTGCCGACGTCCTCCCACGGCCGCAGCTCCTCGGCCAGCGTGTCGAGCTCGCCGGCGTCCGCGTCGAACCGCCCGTCCGGTGCGGTCAGCGCCGTCAACCATGCCTCGGCGGCCGGCAACCGCCGCGGGCGGCGGCCGCCCCGTCGCACCGGCAGCTCGATACCTGCCGGCAGCGCGGCGCGCGTGACCGCATCCACCATCGCCTGCAACGCCGACATCGCCAGCCAATGCCCGTCAGGCTCGCCGACCTCGGCCCGGCACACCGGCGGCATCGCAGCGGCCAGGGAACCCATCGCGATGATGTCCGGCCCCTGCAGCACCGGACGCCAGCAGGCCGCGACACCGTGCTGGTCACGGCGCACCGCCGGCAGCACACGCCCACGCCGGACCAGCTCCCGAGCCAAACCCGCCAGATCGGACAGGAAGGCCAGGGAAGCGCCGTACCGCACGTCCTCGACCGGTTCGTCGAGCGCGGCCAACCCGGACGCCGCGTCCAGGCACACAACGGGAACCGCCCACGGCAGCAGGGCCGGCTCCGACTGCCGCGGTGGGCGCGCGGCGACCCGGACCAGCTCCGGGGAGTCAAGCGGCGCGGACCGAAGCGACGGCAGCAGCAACGTGGCCGTCCCCGGCTTGCCGGCATGAATGCCCGCGACCACGTCGGCGGGTGCGGCGAACGGGTGCGGACGCACCGAACGCAACGCCTGGCTGCGGCTTTTCACCGCACGATCGGAATCCTCCGCCCACAGACACAAGCCGTTCGTGGCGGACCAGAAGCCGTGCAGTACAAGCATTCACGAACCTCGCTCCCTGGATGCGCGGCCGTCAGGCTAACGAGCGCAACCAGCCGGATGACGCAGGCGCGCCGTCGGCCCTCGACAGCACCCGGATCAGCAGCGGTGAGGGGGTGACTGGCCGTCACATCGTTGACCAACAACGGCAACCCGCAGGGCAACGAAGCGGCGGCTCGACGAGGTGCAGGAGGCCATCACCCCAAGCCGGTCACACGGAAGGTGGTGCGGAATGCCTTTTACGGTGTCGGCGCATTCGGGACCGGGACTGCGACGACATCAAGGCCGTCGATGCCGGAGAAGTCGGCGGGGTTACATGTGTATACAGGGAGACCGTTGGATAGAGCCGTGGCTGCGATCATGATGTCGTAGGCGCGGGCCGAAGGTTTGCGGCCGGCCCGCCGTAGTGAGGCTGCCACCTGTCCGAACGTGCGGGCCGCCGACGCGTCGAAGGGCAGCGGGTCGAAGTCGGCCTCCGCCTTCTGAACGTGGGCCTGGCGGGCGGCTCGCTCCGCGTCAGTGGTCGCGACCAGCGGCCCGACCGAAAGTTCGGCGAGGGTGACCGTGGTGATCAGCGGCTCGGCCGGGAGGCTGGACGCGTCCTCGATCCGCGACAGCATGATCACCGTGTTGGTGTCGAGGACCCCGCGCTCGTTCAACGACGGACTTGTCACAGTGCCGGGTCCAGCACGCTGTCGATGTCCGCCCTGAGCCGGGCAGGATCGACGGCCGGCATGTGGCGCCACCGCTCCAAAAGCACGGTTGCCGGTAGCGGCCGACGGGGCAAGGGGCGCAGCTCCGCAAGTGCACGACCGTCCCGGGTCACCGTCAGTGATTCCCCGCCCGCGACACGGTCGAGAATCTCGCCGCCGTGGTTACGCAGATCGCGAACTGTAACCTCAGCCATTGGCCTAGCGTATCACGCGTGAGACACGCCAGTTCCTCTGCCACGTCCTGCTCGTTTCACCGGACCTGGCTGAGTGGACCTGCGTAGTTAAGCCCACCGGCGGCGCTCGCGCGGATTCCGACAAAGCACCGCCACACCCTCTGACGCGTTCGGCTGTCGTGGTCTCGGCGTACCAGCTCGGCCAAGCGCAAGGCGTGTGACCGTCACGTACGGTCGGGGGTTGCCGCACGACCGATTATTACGACACAATGCGACAACCTGCAGGCTGCAAGGGGGAAGATGATGGGTGGTGTGGTAGAGCCGACCGTGAGCCTGACTGACGATGGCGCCGCAGTCGGGCAAGCCGCTGGTGCGGATGTTCCTGAGCTACGCGAAGCGGGACGCGGCAGTGGCCGGGCGGTTGTGGGAGTCGCTGGCCGACGCCACCAAAATCGACCGGGTGTACCAGTTTGAGCTGTGGCGATTCGACGAGGCGATCCTGGTGGGTGAGGACTGGGACGCCCAGATCCGGGCCGCGTTGGCGGTCAGCGAATTGGGTTTGCTCGCGGTAAGTAACGCCTTCCTGCGCAGCGCCTATATCACCGACGTCGAGCTGCCCGCGCTGGTTGGCGTTGCTGGCAAACGCGCGATTCCGGTGTCGGTGCGGCAGCCGAGCCGGCACGCCGACCTGCATGGCTTGGCGGGCAAGCAGATCTATGGCCACCAGCGGCCGTTCGCGCAGGTGCGCGGGGACGCCGAGCGGGACAGGTGGGTGAACGGGCTGGTGGACCAGCTCCACCGGGTGCTTGCCCGCTATGCCGCCCCGGTGACCGGAGCGCGATAGCGCGCATGGACAGGATCTCGCCGCGCACGGCG
>Ga0126372_10001254_pt1 | contig 10187 bp, 10 predicted proteins | sample PanSoiMetaPlot_6_FD_92762 | JGI IMG/M metagenome (GOLD analysis project Ga0126372, IMG submission 92762) | Tropical forest soil microbial communities from Panama - MetaG Plot_6 | ecosystem: Environmental > Terrestrial > Soil > Tropical forest > Bulk soil | place: Panama | collected 2016-02-17
AATGCCGCGCTCGCTGAAGGTCTTGGCGGCAGTAAGCCCCGACGACCCCGCGCCGATAATGCAGACCTTGTCGGTGTTGCTCTTTACATCCATGCGTCACGTATCCATCTTCCCGGCCCGCCTAGCTTCGCCAAGCTAAGGTCTTGGTCTGATTGCCACAGTGTTAATCCCCGCCGGGAACGCTGTGACATAATATGGAGTTCATGGTTCTGACATACAAAAAGCTTTGGTCCCGACTGCGATGAGCATAGTCTTTCACAAGAAAGCGACTCATGGCGGACGACGGACTATGCGTCTAGGGGTCGTAGCGGCGGCTATAGCAGGTCTCGGGCTCATTTGCGGCGGCGCGCAGGCGACCAGATTAACCTACCCGACGACCGATAATCCCTATTGCGACGTCACCACCTACACGCTGCGCGACGTCCCGGAGCAGGCGATGTCGACGCTCGATTCGAACGGCAACCCGGTGATCGTGGTGAACAGCCTCGCACTTCGCGACAAGCCGGCCTATGGCCGGTTCTTGATGGCGCATGAATGCTGCCACCACTCGCTCGGCCATGTGAAGCTCTATCACGAGGAATTCGGTCATCTCGGACCGCAGCCCTTCTTCTACATCGCGCCGCAGCTGAAGCAGATGGAGCTTGATGCCGACTGCTGCGCGGTGAAGATGCTGAAGTCCAAGAACGAGACCGACGCCATCGAGGCTGCGCGGCAGACCATGAGCAATTTCGGCACGCAGCCGACCGGGGCGTACTATCCGACCGGAATCGAGCGGGTCGAGAACATCGACAAGTGCGCGCAAGAGTGACGAGCATTTAACGTGCACTGCACTGGCCGCATCGGTGGCTAATCTCCATATTGACCGCGTGCAGAGCCCGCGCCGTTTGAGGCCGTAGCGATGTGCTACGATAAGTGACGGCGCTGGAGAGAGACAAGCCTTGAACGGAGGTACGTTCATAGCGAGCTTGGCCAACCGGTCGATGATGTTCTTGGTAGTAAGCGCCGCTTGTGTCCTGCTTGCTGCCGCTCTCAGTCTGTCAGGTGTCGGGTATGCAAGGTCGGCCGGATTCCTGCGCGTTTGCGCCGACCCGGACAACATGCCCTTCTCCAACGACAAGGGGGAGGGCTTCGAGAATAAGCTCGCCGAGCTCATCGCCGAGAAGCTCGGGGACGAGCTCGACTATAGTTGGTTCTCGGAGTCGACGGGCTATGTCCCGCAAACCATGGGACGCGAGGCTTGCGACCTCGTCATGGGCTATCCCCAGGGTACTGGCCTGATCGACGATACCAATCCGTATTACTACACGTCCTACGCTCTTATTTACCGGCAAGGCGATCAGTCCCTCACCGGCTTGGACAAACTTTCGGATCCACGTCTCAAGGGGAAGAAGATTGGGCTCTTCGCGCGAACGCCGTCGGCGAGCCTGCTCGCCATGTATGGGCTCACAGGCGACGCCAAGCCCTTCGAAGTCAATGCTGACGAGAGCGCCTCGAAGGCGGCGCAGAAGATGACCGCGGAGATTGCCTCAGGCGGGCTCGATGCCGGCATCCTGTGGGGACCCGTCGGCGGTTACTACGCCGAACAATCTTCTGTGCCGCTGAAAATAGTGCCGCTCGTGAGGGAGAAGGCAGGGCCGCGCGCGGTTTATCCGATCACCATGGGGGTGCGTCCCAACGAGCCGCAATGGAAGCACACCATCAACAAGCTGTTGGCGGAGAACCAGGCCGGCATCTACGCAATCTTGCAGGGCTACAACGTCCCCGTGCTGGACGAGAACGGAAATCCGGCCGCTCCTGCCGCGGCCGAGCGCTGATCAAGCCTACATCTTGCATTTGCTCTCGGGCTGATCGATGCCGAGCGTGTCCATCTCGATCTCGGCGTGGCTCGCGTGCGGAAAGCCCCGCTGCGGCGACATCGATACCGGGACCTTGTCGGTGGCGATCAGGATCGGCTGCCTGAACTGGCCGTCCCAGGGGCGGTATTGCTGCTTGATGCCCTTGAACGGAGCAAGCTGCAACTCGGGCCCGCGGATGAAAGCGGCAACCGTGGCGAAGTCGGCGCCCGTGGTGCGGGTCACGGCCTCGCCAATGGTGCGCGCCGCCACATAGCCCTGATAGTCGATAGGCAGCATCAGCCGCTTGTAGTCCTTCTGAAAGTGATTGTTGGCCTGGGTCGCACCCCATTTCTCGTGGCCAGGGCTCCAGGTGGTGGCGGTAAGCCCGGTCGTGCCGGCGACGGGGCGGGGATCGGCCCCGCCGCGATAGGGCATGTATGGACCAAACAGCTGATCCTCATCGGCCACGACGATGACCTGATATTGAGGGTTGGCGGCGAAGGCCTCATCGGCGCTCGCCTGCTTGCCAGGCGGGATGGTACCGACATCGTCACGCCTCCCGCCCGAGAGGTCCTTATATTCGCGGTCATCGACGATGGTAGCGCCGAACCGCCCGGCCGCACGCCTGATGGCGTCGGCATAAGCGAGGTCGCCAGGCGTCGAACCGTGCACCAGGAGCCAGTTCGTCCATTTCTGCGTGACAAGATATTGTGCGAGCGCGTCGGCCAGCATGTAGCGGTCCGGCACCACATGCATGATGTTGGCACGGCAATTCTCTTGCCTTAGCGATACGTCCTCGGCGCGGATGTTGAACAGAAGAATGTCCTTGTCCTTGGCGAAGTCGGAGAGCTTGAGCAGCGTGTCGGCAGAGGCGTCGACGATGATGTAATGGTGGCCGCTGTCGTAGAATTTCTGAAGCGCTTCGACGGCCTTGTCCGGCGAGGTGACGGTGCTAACATCGAGACTATAGAGCTCGCCGGTGAACTGGCCGCCGGCATTGTTCTCGTCGATTGCCATCTTGGCGCCGGAGATGCCGGCATCAAGCGGCTCGACGTCCATGCGCGATGCGGGCCTGGGATGATCGCCGACCTCGCGGATGTAGCCGATCACCAGAGCGGTGCGCGGGTTCGGCGCCTGCGGAACCTCGACCGAGAAGCCTCCTTCGGGACGCTTGGTGTCAGCCGGGGGCGCTTCTGCGGACGGCGGGGATGCGGCAGGTGCGGTGCCTTGTGCTGGAGGCTCGCCCGCGGCTTGGGCGACAGGGACTGCAAGCAGGACAGCGGCAACCAATGACAAGGGTCCCGCTGCGCAGGCAGACGCGAGGGACCGCCTCAAAATGCGGCAGAAACTCATCGAGCAAAGCGGCATGGTGACGGGACCGAATGGCGCGATTTCTCGCGCGCGTTAGCTATTATTCGAACCCAAACTGTCGGGCTGGCAGGGTTCGCGGGCGGCCAGCGGAGCGTTTCCAAGCCCATGGTAGCGATAAAGAAATAGCCATTGCAAGGCGGAAACCTGACCGGGAAAACTTGGTATCCGTGCTGCAGCCGGGAGACCTTGCTGATGCGACCGGCGCCCTCAGCGTTGTAGAAATCCTCATCGAGGTCTTACGGAACGCCGCCCGGTGTGATTAGGCTGGCAGCCATGGGATTCACGGCGGGCGAGGCCATAAGGTTCGGGTGGGAGACCTTCAAGCGCCGGCCGTGGTTCTTCGTGGGCGCCACCCTCATCATCATGCTCGTCTCTGGCTTGATCGACGCGTTTACGCGCGGCATCGATGCCGCCGTGTCGGGCTCGGCAGATCAGTCCTCACTGCTCGGCAGCCTAATCAGCCTGCTGGCCGGCACGCTCATCAATATGGGCGCCACGGCGTTCTATCTCTCTGCGCATGACAATCCCGACGCGGCCGATCTCTCCGCCTTGTGGCACCCGCGTCCATTCCTAAAGTTTCTCGGCGCCTTCATTCTGCTCATGCTTACAATCGCGGTAGGTTTCATCTTGTTGATCGTGCCCGGCATCATCTTCGCGCTCATGTTCATGTTCACGATCTTCATCGTGATCGATCGCGAGTTCGGTCCAATCGACTCGATGAAGGAAAGCCGGCGCCTCACCTATGGGCACAAATGGAAGCTGCTCGGCCTTTCATTGCTGCTGGTGCTGATAAATCTGCTGGGTTTGGCGGCCTTGTTCGTGGGGTTGTTCGTCACGGTCCCGATATCATCGCTCGCGCTCACCCATGCCTATCGCGTGCTGGGAGGGAAGGTGGAACCGCGCCCGGTCGATGCAGCTCTCTCTGCTTGAAGCGGCGACCTACTAAGCCGGGAAGTGATCGCCGCCTACTCGGTCGGGACGAGCGGCCGGGTCTCGGTCTTGGCGACTTCAGCGGCGTTGCGTGGATTGCGGTAGATGAAGGGCTTCGGCGGCTTGGCAGCCTCCTCGCGGGCAAGCCGCACCATCTCGCCGTGATAGGGCGAGAGCGTGCAAGCGGGGTCGGTATTGCGAGGATCGCCGGTGATCGCCATGGCCTGGCAACGGCAGCCGCCGAAATCAATCTCGCGGAAGGCGCAAGAGCGGCAGGGCTCCTTCATCCATGACGTGCCGCGGAAGGCATTGAAGGCGTCCGAATTTAGCCAGATGTCGAGCAGCGGCCGGTCCTGCACATTGTCGAAATGCAGACTCTGGATGGTCTCGGCGGCATGGCAGGGCAGCACCTTGCCGGCCGGCGTGATGTTCATGAAGCCTTTAGCCCACCCGCCCATGCACGGCTTTGGGCGCTTCGCGTAATAGTCGGGAACCACCATGTCGATGGTGAGCACGCCCTTCAACCGTTCGCGCTCGCGCTCGACCAGCTCGATCGACTGAATGGTTTGGTCGTAGGTGGGGATCAGAGCCGCGCGATTGAGATACGCCCAGCCGTAATACTGCACATGGGCGATCTCGAGCCGCTGCGCGCCGAGTTTGACGGCGAGCTCGATATAGCGGCCGACATTGTGGATGTTCTGGCGGTGAATCGGCGCATTGATGGTGAGCGGCAGGCCGAGCTCAGTAACCCAACGGGCAACATCGAGCTTCTTCTGCGTGGCGCCGGGATAGGCGCCGATCCGCTCGGCATTCTCGGCATCGACGTCCTGGAACGAGATCTGCACGTGGTCGAGCCCGCGTGCCTTGAGGTCTTCGAGGCGCGGACGATTGAGTGTGACGGCGGCAGTGATCAGGTTCGAGTAGAGACCTGACTCGGAGGCGGCCGAGACGATCTGTTCGAGGTCCTTGCGAGCCGTAGGCTCGCCGCCCGAGAGATGCACCTGCAAGATGCCCATGCCGCCGGCCTGGCGCATCACCCAGACCCACGTCTCGGTGGAAAGCTCCTTGTTGACCCGCTCGAGCTCTATCGGATTCGAGCAATAGGAACATTGCAGCGGGCAGCGATGGGTCAGCTCGGCGAGCAGGCCGACGGGAGCGCGGGCACAAAGCGCGTCGGTCTCCTCCTTGCTGCCGACCACGCCCTCGGTCGGCTCATCATCGATGGCGAGCGACTGGCAATGTCCGTTTTCCTTAAGCTCCTCGCTCATCCCTTTACGTATCCCTTGTCGGCGAGGCCCTGGAGCAGATCGATCACGTCGGCGCGGATCACGTCCTTCGATGCTGAATATTCCTGGGCCAGAGCCTCGACAATTTCCTCCACGGTTCTCTTGCCGTCGCAGAGCTTGAGCACCGCAACGGCAGTTTGGTCAGGCGTCAGAACCCGTTCCGGCGCCAGCAAAATCCAACGGCCTCGCCCCGCATCGTGGCGGAGCTTGAGATAGGCTGGCAACTTTGGCCGCGTCTCCGGACCGACCACGAGCCGTCCGGGCGACGAGGTTTCATCACTCATGTCTTACCCGGCACGAAGGCGCCGGGCGGAATCAGCCCGGGCTCGACATAGGCATAGTGGAGCGCATCGAGCTGCGCCCATAACACATTACATTTGAACCTCAGCGCATCGAGCGCGGCGCTCTGCGCCTCAGGCGTCCGTGCATTGCGCTTCACATATTCCAAAGCAAAGTTCGCGTCGTCCGGCGCTTGTGTGAGCCGGCGCTTGAAATAGGCCATCACCTTGTCGCTGATGAAATCGTAATTCTCGAGCATGCCGGAGATGCGCTCCTTGTGGATCTTGGGCGCGAACAGCTCGGTGAGCGAGGAGGCGACCGCGTCGACCAGCGTCTTCTCCCGCACGAAATTGACGTAAGCCTCGACGGCGAAAATTGTCTCGGGCAGCGCACCCTTCCTGGAGATGACGTACTCCCGGTCGAGCCCAAGGCCATCAGTGAGCACGAGCCAGCGCTCGATGCCGCCTTCCTCCTCGCCGTAGCCGTCATGGTCCATGATGCGGTGGATCCAGTCGCGCCTAAGCTGGCGGTCATGGCAGCGGCTCATCAGGGCCGCGTCCTTGCGCGGCACGGCGGACTGATAGCAGTAGCGATTGAGCGCCCAGGCCTGCACCTGGCCCTTATTGAGCTTTCCTCCGTGCAGCAATTTGTGGAAGGGATGCTTGTCGTGATAGCGCTCGGCGCCGATGGCGCGAAGCTCTTGCTCGAACTCTTCGGGGCTCATGATCTTGGTCACGGCATTACCTCCCGCTACATCCAGTGCTTGGCGAGGAACCTGCGTTTCGGTTACTCGAAGCTATCGCCTCTGTGCACCTCGCAGGTCGGCAACAACTCAAAATTGCCAGCCGGTGCTTTCGACACATCCCGGACCTATTTCGACATACCAAATGTAGGTATGCCCAATGAGCGGTGCATGATGCGTTCATGAACGCTGCATTGATACCACATTAAGGGAATCTGAACGGGAGATTTGGGAACGCAATAGGGCCGTTGGACGGGAGGGCCGAACGGGCAACGGCGATAGCTGCTCGAAAAAGACGAAGCGACGACCAAGCATCACGCCTGATCGCCGCTTTTCTGTTTCCGAGATGAGAAGTGCGGATTAAGCGCGATCCAATTCTGCCGGCAGGTAGCTCGTAACTTCCATGCCGGACTCCGTCTCCTCGATCGTCGGCTTGTGCCACTCACGCATTTGAAGATCTCCGTCCGCGAGTTGGGGCCAAGCATGCCCCGTGCAGCCGGAGTTGTTTGGCCGAACCCGGAATCCGACTGCCCGGCTCTACGCTTTCACCATCCTTCCCCGCCGTGATAACTTCAAATCGTATTTCCTTATAGGAAGGATAAGCGGCCCTTATCGCCATGGTCTCGCTTAGGCAGTTGCGCTACCTCGAATCCCTGTCGGAAACGCGCCACTTCGGCCATGCCGCTGAGGCCTGCGCGGTCAGCCAGCCTGCCCTCAGCATGCAGATCAAGGAGCTCGAGGACGAGCTTCAGATCAGCCTCGTCGAGCGACGGAAGACAGGTATCGAGCTTACCGAGCAGGGCGAAGAGATCGCGCGGCGCGCACGGACTATCCTCGCCTCGGTGCGCGACCTCGTCGATTACGCCAAGCAGCAAGAAGGCGTGCTGTCGAGTGTGCTGAAATTGGGGGCGATCCCTTCTATCGCGCCTTACCTGTTGCCGGCGGCGTTGCCAGAGCTGCAACGCCGCTTCCCGGCCCTCAATCTCCAGCTTCGCGAGACGCTGACCGCAAATCTCGTGCACGAGCTCGTGACCGGCGACCTCGACCTCATTCTCATCGCGTTGCCCATCGACGACCCCGAGGTCGAGACGCTTCATTTGTTCGACGACAGATTCATCCTCGCGACCAAGGCCACTAGAAGCAATCAGAGGGCGCGCCGCGCCAACGCCGACATGCTTGCGCACGATCGGCTGCTTCTGCTTGAGGAGGGCCACTGCTTGCGCGATCAGGCGCTCTCTTATTGTCATATGCTGACGCCGGAGGCGCGCGACAGCTTCGGTGCCTCGAGCCTTGCCACCATCGTGCAGATGGTCGCCAATGGCTACGGCATCACGCTTTTGCCGGAGATGGCGATTGCGAGCGAGATCCATACCAGCGGCGACATCAGGCTGTTGCGCTTCAACGCGCCTGAGCCCAAGCGCGAGATCGGGCTCGCTTGGCGCAAGACGTCGCCGCGCAAAGGAGACTTCGTCCAGTTCGCCCAGCTTCTGCGCGATGTCGCCCCGCGGCCGGCGGACGGAACGCTCAAGTAGTGCCAGGCGCCGCGGCACATTACGTACGGAAAGTGCGCTAGCGCGTTAAGCAGCGCATCTAGACCGGCGCTGAGCAGGGAAAAAGGGGAGTCTGATGACACTCGCGATTCAAGTCTTGGTCCTAGTCGCGTTGGCGATCTACGCCAAGGCGGGCGCGGTCGCCTTGCACCGGCCGGTCTCGGACTTCTTCGCCGCGGGGCAGTCAATCCCGGCCATGGTCAACGGCATGGCGACTGCTGCGAGCTTCATCGCGGTCCTTGCCTTTGCAGGCCTTACCGGTGGGCTCAGTCAGGATTGGGAGGGATGGACTGCCGTTCTCATTGGCGGGGCAGGCGGTCTCTTGCTAATCGCATTTCTGCTCGCGCCTTATCTTCGCAAGTTCGGCGGCTACACCATTCCCGATTTTCTTGGCGAGCGCTTCGGCGGGACTGGATTGCGTCCGCTCGCCGTGGTCGCCGTTGTCTTGTGCTCGTTCCCCGCGCTGGCGATTGCGATCTTAGGTGCAGCCATTCTCGCGGGGCGAATCTTCCCCATCGACGCACCGATGGCATTAGCCGCCGGCGTGGTGATGGTCCTGTTGTGTACGATCATCGGGGGCATGCGCTCGGCAAGCCGCAGTCAGGCAGCTCAATATGCGGTGCTGCTGCTCGTCTCTCTTGCGGCGCTCGCCATCTTGTTGTGGCAGCACGGCACCTGGCTTCCTGAAGCCAGCGCGCTTGACGCCGCGGTTTCGCACTTCAAGCGCGAGACTTTCGCAGCAGCTGATCCAATCAACCGCTTTGCCCTTGCGTTTTGTCTCGCCACCGGCATCGCCTCGCTGCCGCATCTTCTGATGCGAAGCTTCGTCTCACGCTCGGTTCCGGAGCCGCGCACGTCGTTTCTGTTCGCGCTGGTCTTCGCTGCGACTCTGTGCCTTGCGGCTCCGGCCTATCTTCCCTTGTTCGACAGCGCGGCGGCGGACTCGTCCGACACCGCGTCAATCATCTCCTTCGTACTGATCACAATTGGATGCATTTCTGCCTGTCTCGCACTTGCAAGCGGTCTTGTGCTCGCCATCGCTAACGCGCTCTCCTACGACATTTATTTTAAGGGCATGCACCTCACCGCTTCGACGGGAGGCCGGCTTTTCGTTGCCCGATTGACAATCGTGCTTGTAGCGGGGCTGGCCGCGGCCGTCGCGATGGCCATGCCAGGAATGATGGTGACGCTCGCCGGCATAACCTTCTCGCTTGCCGCAAGCGCCTTTCTCCCCGTGCTCCTGCTCGGCATTTGGTGGAAGCGCGCGACGGGCGAAGGGGCGCTCGCAGGTATGCTCGCCGGCCTCGTCGTTTGCATCTATTACATGCTCGCGCCGCGCTACATCCCGTTCGCCTTCTACGAGACCTCAAGTTTCCTCTCCAATGCGACGCAAGATCAGGCGGCAAATTACGCGGCGCTCAGGCGGAGCTACTATCTCGCCGATCCGGCAGCGAGACAGGCGATATTGGCGACATGGGAGGGGACGGCGAGGGCTGTGGCCAATTGGTGGGGCGTGTCCCGCGACTTTGCCGCCCTGTTCGCCGTCCCGGTCGGCTTCTTGGTGACAATCGGCGTAAGCCTGTTCACCACGGCGCCGTCGCGAGACGTGCAGAGCTTCGTCGAAGAGCTGCGTAGGCCTGCGTCGACTTGAGTGCTATTGGGCAGGGGCAGTGGCGGCGGATTGCGATTGAGGCTGCGCCTCGTTGCCGAGCAGCCGGAACGAATCCCGGAAGCGCTCGGCGTCGTCGCCGGTCGCATGGTTCCGGGGTCCCGCTGTGGCGAGCATGTAGATGCGATTTCCGGCAGGCACGATGTCGACGAGGTGATTGAGCTTGCCCTTGCCGTCGTCGGCGATGGCCTCGAAGCCTGAACGGCCGGCGATGGTGGCTGGTCCGCGCTTGCGGAGCCGTGACTCGCTGCCCTTGGCGTAAGCGTTCACGAGCCTAACGTAATAGTCGTTATCGAGCCGGCTCGGCGCCTTGCCGTCAGGGTATTCGAACACAACGACGCTATAGACCGTGTCGACGCCTACGCTCACCTGGAAGTCGTATTGCAGCAGTGGGTTTTGCCCCTCGACTGGGGCGGTCGTGACTTTGGGCTGGCCTGGGAAGGAGACGGCGAAGCCCCGCTCTGGCGATTGAAACTCTGCCCATTGCACCGCATCAGGGGCCGCTGGCGTCGTCGCTGTCGGCTG
>Ga0126372_10001255_pt1 | contig 10181 bp, 10 predicted proteins | sample PanSoiMetaPlot_6_FD_92762 | JGI IMG/M metagenome (GOLD analysis project Ga0126372, IMG submission 92762) | Tropical forest soil microbial communities from Panama - MetaG Plot_6 | ecosystem: Environmental > Terrestrial > Soil > Tropical forest > Bulk soil | place: Panama | collected 2016-02-17
GATCATCGCCACCTCGACCTCATTGTCGATCGCAGCCCGCTCAAGCATGCCTGCTACACGCCGGGAACCGACATCCGCATCACCGCCGCCGCCGAGGGCTTCACGCCACGACCCGACGTCGTGCTATTGCTGGCCTGGAATTTCCGCGTCGAGATCGTCGCCCAGATTCAGGCCGATCAGGGATGGCACGGCGAGGTCATCGTGCCGCTCCCCGGCGATCCGACCAGGACGACGATCTGATGAAGTTTGCTGAGCTGAAGCTGCCGGGAGTCTGGCTGATCGCACCGGAGGTCCACAGCGACGGTCGTGGCGCGTTCCGGCGGCATTTCTGCGCACGCGAGTTCAGCGCACACGGGATCACCGCGACCGTCGCCCAAGGGAACATCTCGGAAAATCCGCAGGTCGGCACGTTGCGCGGGTTCCACTTCCAGGCGCGGCCGCCGCAGGAAGCGAAGACGCTGTCGTGCCTTTCCGGCGCGATCTACGATATCGTCGTCGATCTGCGGCCGACGTCACCGACTTTCATGCAATGGGTGGCGGTCGAATTCTCGGCGCAGGACCGCCGCAGCCTGCACGTCCCGGCCGGTTGCGCCAATGCCTGGATGACCACGGCACCCGATACCGCGGTGCATTACTACATGAGCGAGTTCTATGCGCCGGCGGCGGATCGCGGGCTGCGCTATGACGATCCGGCGTTCGGTTTCCGCTGGCCGGCGGCGCCGATCGTCATCTCCGAAAAGGATCGGAGCTATCCCGACTTCGATCCGAGCATTCTCCAGGCTTGATGTCATGCGCATCTTCATGACCGGAGCGAGCGGGTTCATCGGGCGGCATGTGCTGCCGCTGCTCTCGCGGCACGAAGTTCTCTGCCTCAGTCGCGATCCTGGGAGACTGCCGGCAGCGCCGTTCGCACGGACGCTGCGGGGCGACCTCGTGCGGCCGGATCAGTGGGGGCAGCGGCTCGAAGACTTCAAGCCGCAGTGCTGCCTGCATCTGGCCTGGGAAGGGCTGCCGGATTATTCGCCGGTGCGCTGCCGCGCCAATCTCGACGCCGGCCTGCGCCTGCTCGCGGCACTGCGGCGCGCCCGCGTTCCACGCGTCGTCGTCGCCGGCAGTTGTTGGGAATACGGCGCCGCGGCAGGCCCGGTTGCCGAAACGCGCGCATCCGCCGACTGTGGCGACTTCGCCGCCGCCAAGAACGCGCTGCGGAGCGCGCTGGAGAATGCCGCCGATCTCGAATATCGCTGGGCGCGCATTTTCTTCGTTTACGGCCCCGGCCAGCGACCTGGTTCGCTCATCCCATCGTGCCGCGCCGCGTTCGCGGCCGGCCGTGTTCCCGAAATTCGAGAGCCGCGCGTGGCGCAGGACTTCGTCCATGTCGATGATGTGGGCGAGGGTCTGCTGGCTCTGGTGGAGCGCGACATCGCCTCCGGCGTCTACAACATCGGAACCGGCCGACCGACGGCGGTCGGCGAGGTCGCGAACGCGGTGGCGCGATATTTCGGTGCCGCTTTGCCCTATCCCGACAGCCGTCACGATCGCGGGTTTTGGGCCGATGATACCAAGATGGCCGGAGCAACCGGCTGGCGCGCGCGGACCAACCTCGAGAGCGGCATCGGCCGGACGCTGCGCGCATTCGACGAGGCGGCGTGATGGCCGTGACCCAAGCCGTCATCTTGTGCGGCGGATTGGGGACGCGGATGCGCCCCTACACCGATACGCTGCCCAAGCCGATGATTCCGGTCAATGGTCGCCCGTTCCTGGAATATCTGGTCGAGCAGCTGCGCGATCAGGGCATCACGCGCATCGTGCTGCTCACCGGCTATCGCGCGGCGCAGATCGAAAGCCATTTCGGCGACGGACGCCGCTTCGGGCTGGCGATCACCTACTCGCGAGGTCCGGTCGAATGGGACACCGGTCGGCGGGTATGGGAGGCGCGCGACCAGTTCGACCCCCAATTCCTCCTGCTTTACTCCGACAATTTCGTTCCCTTTCGCCTGTCCCGCCTGCTCGAATTCCATCGCGACAAGGGACGAATGTTGAGTCTGCTGCTCAGCGCCAAGACCAACGGCAACATCAAGGTCGGCGGCGATGGCATCGTTGCGCGCTACGATCCCAGCCGCTCGAGCCCGGACTTGGACCACGTCGAGATCGGCTTTATGCTGGTCGAGCGCGACGCCGTTCTGGCCTTGATTGATGAGCCGGACACCAGCTTCTCTCGCGTGCTCGAGCGACTGGCATCGCGCGGTGAGTTCGCCGGCTTAGTCTCAGGCGACCATTACCACAGCATTTCCGATCCGAAGCGCTGGACGCTGGCCGAGCAGTATCTGCAGCTCAAGCGAGTCCTGCTCGTCGACCGCGACGGCACGTTGAACGTCCGCCCAGGTCAGGCGAGGTACCTGTCGAGTTGGGACGATTTCCAATGGGTGCCCGGCGCCGTCGAGGGGTTGCAAGCGCTCGCGGGCGCCGGTTTCTCCTTCGCCATGATCTCGAATCAGGCCGGCATCGCGCGCGGCGTTGTCACGCGGCAGCGGGTCGATGAAATCAATCAAAGATTGTGCGACCAGCTCGCTACTCGCGGCATCGCGATGACCCGCATCTATATCTGCCCGCACGATTGGAACGAGGGCTGTGCCTGCCGCAAGCCGGCGCCGGGCATGTTCTTCCAGGCATCGCGCGATTTGCTGCTGCGGCTCGATCGCACGTTCTATCTTTGCGACGATCCGCGCGACTGCCAAGCCGCCTACAATGCGAACTCGGCCAGCGTCTTCATCGGCGAGGGTGACGGGCTCGCGGCGCTGCGCCCTGCCGAGCGACCTGGGCACGTCGCGCCGACGATTCTAGACTCGGTTCCCTGGATCACCTCTTGTTTCGAGGCATGGGAGCGGCCAGCCGCGTAATAGCGAATGGCCCCGAATCAAGTATAGTCACACGAATCGATGGTCGAACAGAACGCTTGGCCTTTCGCTTGCTGGTCAGTACCGCGTCATCGAAGGCCGCGGCCGGTCAAACTGATCCAGGATGCGAAAGTCAGGCACCTCCTTACGGGCAGTGACGACGATCGCCCCGCTGCGGGTCAGCCTGGCCGGCGGCGGTACGGATATCGCCTCGTATTACGCGCAGCACGGTGGCGCGGTGGTCAGTTCGACCATCGACCAATATGTCTACGTAACCGTGAAGCGACACAGCTCGTTGTTCATGGAGAATTACCGGCTGAGCTACTCGAAGACCGAGCACGTCGATCGCCTCGATGACATCGAGAATGACATTGCCCGCGAATGCCTTCGGTTGATTCATGTCGATCCTCCGTTGTTCATCGCAACCGCGTCGGACCTTCCGGCATTGTCCGGCCTCGGCTCGTCCAGCAGCTTTGCCGTCGGCCTGCTCTACGCTCTGCATGTCATCAGGGGAGAGGACGTCTCGGCGGGGCAGCTTGCCGAGGAGGCTTGCCGCGTCGAGATTGAGATCCTCAAACGCCCGATCGGGAAGCAGGACCAATACGCGGCGGCCTTCGGCGGCCTCAACTACATATCCTTCAGCCGTAACGGCCGCGTGCGGCTCGATCCGCTCTGGCCGCCCAACGGCATGCTCGCGAAGCTGTTCAAGGCCAGCATGCTGTTCTGGACCGGGATGCAGCGGGACGCCGGGCAGGTGTTGGCGGAGCAGGTGCGTCTGATGCCGAAAGCCGCTTCGGAATACACCACGCTGCGGGAAATAGCCGACGATTGCCGCAATCAGCTCCTGTCCGGGGCGGAGGACCTCGCGCTCGTGGGCTCTCTGCTCGATGCCGGATGGCGGATCAAGCGCGGATTTGCCTCCGGCATCACCAATGACAGCATCGATGACCGTTATCAGCGGGCGCTGTCGGCCGGTGCCTTGGGCGGCAAGATCCTGGGCGCTGGCGGCGGCGGCTTCCTTTTTCTGTTGGTGCCGCCGAACCGCCAGGACGAGGTTCGTTCGGCACTCCCGAACATGGTCGATGTGCCGATCAGTTACGATCCGCGCGGGGCGCGGATTTTGTCGGTCGTGAACGATTAACGCCGCCGTCCACAAGTATCCGACCCGATGTCGACGATGAGAAACTACCAGGCGCCTCCGGGCTCGAAATTGGTGCTGGACAATCGAGGCGAACGTTCCACGGTCGACCTTTACTCGCGTGAAGGCTTCGAAATGCTCAGCAATCTGTGGATCAAGGTCGCAGCCGAAAACCGGATGATGTACGAGCCGACTTGGCTGGGTCGGCCGATCATCCAGTTTCCCACCGACATCGTGGCGATCCAGGAGCTGTTATGGAAGGTACAGCCCGATGTGGTCATCGAGACCGGAGTAGCGCACGGCGGCTCTTTGATGCTGTCGGCCGCGCTGCTGGAATTGCTGGGCCGGGGCAAGGTGATCGGGATCGACATCGAGATACGGCCGCATAATCGCGCCGCGATCGAGGCCCATCCGCTCAAGCGGCGCATCGAATTGATCGAAGGCTCGTCGATCGCCCCCGAAACGGTTTCGGCGGCTCGCCGTCTTGCCGCGGATGCAGAAGTCGTGCTGGTGATTTTCGACAGCAATCACACATACGACCACGTGTTGCAGGAGCTCGAACTGTATGCCCCGCTCGTGACCGCCGGCAGCTACCTGGTCGCGCACGACGGGGCGCAGGCCTGGGTCGCGGACATTCCTTCCGCCAAGTCCGCGTGGCAGGACGGGGGGCCGCTCGAGGCCATTCACGAATTTCTGGCTGGTCACAAAGAATTTAGGATTGATCCGTTTTATACCAGGTTTGGGATTACATCGTCGCCGGATGGCTACCTCAGGCGCTTGACCAAGTCCGAGATCGACGAGCGCGAGCGCTCGTCCGCCAGTGGCGCATCGACCTGACGTGATCGACGAGGTTCATCGCCGGAGAGCGCAATGACGATCCAGACCAAACCTCCGGCCGCTGCGTCGGTCCGCGCCTCGAACGCGCTTCCCGACCCGGTCGCGATCCGCCTGACCATTCTCGACATGCTCTACCGCGCCAAGGCCAGCCATCTCGGCTCGAGCATGTCGGTGGTGGAGATGCTGGTTGCGATATACGGCAGCACGCGGGTGGAGAAAATTCGCGATCGCGCCCCGGATCGTTCGCGGGTGATCGTCAGCAAAGGTCACTGTGCGGCGGCGACCTACGCCACGATGGGCCATTTCGGCATCATTCCGATGGCCTTGCTCGACACGTATCACACCGACCACTCGCTGCTTGCCGGTCACGTCAGCCATGCGGTTTCCGGCGTGGAGCATTCGACCGGGGCGCTCGGTCACGGCATCAACGTGGCCGTCGGCTGCGCGATCGGTCTGCGCGCCCGCAAGGTCGAGAATGCGACGGCTCTCGCCCTCGTCGGCGACGGCGAAATCCAGGAGGGGTCGGTCTGGGAGGCGCTGATGCTGGCGTCTCACCTCAAGCTCAACAACTTCGTCGCACTGGTCGACAACAACCGCATCAGCAGCATCACCGATACCGCGAAGGTGCTGGACATGCGGCCGCTCGCGCAGCGTTTCGCGGGTTTCGGGTTGGGCGTGCGCGAGGTCGACGGCCACGACGTGACGGCGATCCTGTCCGCGATTCGGGAGCTGACCGCCGGCGACCGTCCAGGCATCATCGTCTGCAACACGATCAAGGGCAAAGGCGTGCCGTTCGCCGAGGATCAGCCGATCTGGCACTACCGTTCGTTGAACGACGAGCTTTATGCCGAGGCCAAGGCCGCGCTGGTCGCCGCGGCGCGGAGGGCATGATCATGCGCGGCCAGATCATCGACGCTGTGTTCGAGCGCATGGCGCGCAATGCGGACGTGTTCTTCCTGACGGCGGATATGGGGATCAACCTGGTCGAGAAGTTCGCGGAGAAGTACCCGGCGCGTTTTCTCAACGTGGGAATTGCCGAGCAAAATCTGGTCGGGGTCAGTGCCGGTCTCGCCAATCTCGGCTTTCGCCCCTTCGCCTACACGATCTCCAATTTCGTAGTTCACCGCTGCTTCGAGCAGATCCGCAACGACATCGGAATTCACGACTATCCGATCGTTCTGCTCGGGACCTCGACCGGTTACGACAACGCGCCGCTCGGACCGACGCACCACATCATCGACGACTGGGGCGCGCTCAAGGCCATCCCGGAGATCGACATCTATTGCCCGTCCTCGGTGTCCTATGCGGGGTTCCTGGTCGATCATCTCTTGAACACCGGTCGGCCGGCCTATGTTCGTATTCCCAAGGGCGCCTACAAGACGCCGGCGTCGACCGACCACGTCGTGATGCTGCCCGGAGGCCGGCAAGACACGATCCTGGTGTCCTATGGGACGTGCGCGCAGGATTGCCTGGCGGCGCAATCACGCGACCCTGCGCTGGCCGTGCTCGTGGTCAACCGCCTGCGGCCGCTCGACGAGGAGAAGCTCGCGGATGCGCTGGCGCCTTATCGTCGGATCATCGTCGTCGAGGACCATTTTCCATCGACGGGACTCTACGGATCGCTGTGCGAGGTGCTCGTACGTCATTCCCTGCGCGGAGGGCTGCACACCCTGGCGCCGCGCGATTATGCGCTCGACGTCGGCACGTCCAATGCGTATTTCCACAAGAAACACGGGCTCGATGTCGAAAGCATTCTTGCGGCCGCAGCGCTGCATTGAGTGTTCTGAAGCCGCTTACGACCCATTTGGACTGTCGCCGCAGCCCTCAAGCTGCGGCGCGCGTTTTGGTCTCGAAAGACAATGCGGCTTGATCGAACAGCGCATCCGGGAGCTCCGGATTGGAAGTTCGACAGAGGTCTTCGTAGCGCTTGGCGGCGAGTTGGTCGCCGAGATTTCGATAGGCGAAGCTCAACAGCAAGAAAGCCCGGTAGGTGGCGCGCCAATCGGCGTTGATGTGACCCGTGATCTTGCGTGCCGCCTCGATGCACCCGGCGGCATCGCCCGCTGCAAGGCAGACCTTCGCCATTTCGAGGGCCGTCTTGTCCGCAGGGGCATAACGGATGTTCTTGATGATCTCGAATGCGAACGGGTGTCGCCACGTGCGTCGAATATGGCGCAGCAGAATCCGGCTCAGCCAGGTCGGTCCGGTCGCGTAGGCAATCACCAGCCAGTCGTTCACGGGCGTGCCCGTGCCGGATGAACCTTGGCACAAATGTTCGAACAGCGTTCGAACGAACGCCGCCGGCAACAGGGTGCCGAGCACTCCCTTCTCGTAGTTCAAGACCTGGTCGGTTTGGGCGATCTCATAGGTCGGCGATCCAGGCTCGGCCATGAGGCAGCAGGCCTTTGCCGGTCGCCTCACCGCGCCGTCCCAGTACGAGCTCGGCTCGACCAGGACCGTAATGTTACGGAACCGAAGATGCTCCATGAACATCTCGAGCGTCGAAAGAGTCGGAACGGACGCGATTGTCGGCCGGATTGCAGAGCCATGGTAGTAGCTGGATTCGAATTTGTGCCCGGACAGGCCCACGGTCGGTGCCTTCCCGAAGTTTGCGATATCCTTGGCTTCCAAGTCGTGCACAAATCCCGCGGTGACGTGGTGCGAGGGGAGGACGAGGGTTTCGAGGATCAGCTTGCGCCTGCAGATCGACCTCAATATCCGCAATGCGTCACCGACGGATTCCAGATGATGCAGCAGCCCGGTGCAGATGACGACGTCGAAGGTCTCCTGCTGCAATGACTCGATCGCGCCGACCCGGTATTCGACGCGGCTACGGATGCCGAGAATTTGACGAACCTTTTTGCCTTTTTCCAGATTTCGGGCGCGCGGCTCGATGCCGATCAGGCGTTTGAACGGCAAGTCGGCAAGTTGCTCGAGCAACCATCCATCATAACATCCGACGTCGGCGATCGTGAGTTGGGCCATCTCCTCGGTTGGGAATGATTCGAGCAGGGCACGCCGAAGGAGCGCGGACAGGAATTCCGCGCGCCCCGTCAGGCTCTCCTCGTGAGTGACCGTCACTCCCCGACCGCGCCAAACCGCATGATTGTATGGACCGAACGCGTTGAGCTCTTCGATCTCTTCCGACGTGAAGGTCATGTCGTCTTTGACCGCTCTACGCCATTCACGACTCTGGCGGCTCCCGGCCCGTGATGGCATGAATGTCGTTACGCGGATGATCCAGCTTTACCAGCCCGGTGCGTACGCGCAAGTTGTCTTTTCCGTTGTCGGTGAAGAGCAGGGGGCTCAACCTGTGTTCCACGCAGAAGCAGAAAAACCCGTTGGACCAGTCGATGTCGTCGGCGATGATGACCGCGCGCGAAGATAGGTGGGGCAAGGCCGCCGCCAGCTCGGCACGGAGAAAGTCCATCGAGTGGTCGCTATCGTGCAAATAGAGGTCGAACGTCTCTTGCCGCTTCGGGATCTCGGCGAGGCTATCGCCTTCGACGAATTGCCAATGGCCTTTCAGATAGTCCGGAATGATGAAGCCGGGCCCAAGCGCCGCTTCGTAGAGTTCGGAATCGCCGACAAGCGGGTGGCGAGAACGGGACGAATCGCTGTCGCGGCGGATCGCCGAATCGGGTAAGTCGATCGATACCAGTTGTCCAGCGCCGTTACGATCCAGCGCGGCAAGTATGAACGCGCTGTTTCCGCCGTAATATACGCCAGTTTCGAGGCATGCCGCCGGTCGCAAATGCCGCACCAAGGCATACAAAAGGATTCGTTCGAACGCGAACCAATCGACGGAATCGAGCCGTTCTTGCCGAAAAATTCCCTTGGTGAAACCGTGCTCGCGCCGAACCGATTGAAGCCGATCATTCACGCCCGCGAGAAACCTGCGGTCGTCGTGAATCTCGTCGTAGTAACGTTCGAAAACCGCAGGGTCCTGGTCGAGAAACTTGGCGAGCTGCTCGAGGTTCCACAGGTTGCACTTTCTGGTGTCGCTGATGTCCATGGCCATCGGCCTGTTGAGATGTCCGCCGCTCGAACTTCACCCGGATGAAGCCGATTCGCGCCTCGACCGACTCAGGGATTACTAGCGTGCCACCCGCCAACGAACAATATGTCCACCCGACAGCGACCAATGATCGAGCCAATGGGGAGGCTTGGTGACGCTGTTCATTACCGGCGCCGAGAGCTTCATTGGCCGCGCGCTGCGCATTCACTGCCACGATGCCGGTCAGGCGACGATTGGCATCGACACTGCCGCTCCCGCCGGTTCGTCTACGCGCCGAGCGGATATCCGCGATCCCGCGATCATCGATCTGCTTCCCGACGGCGCGACTGTTGTTCACCTGGCGGCGATCTCGCGCGACCCCGACTGCCGCGCCGATCCGAAGGCGGCGTTCGACGTGAACGTCACCGGCACACTCAATCTGGCCGCCGCCGCGCAGAAGCGCGGCGCCCGCCAGCTCATCTTCGCGTCGAGCGAATGGGTTTACGGTGACGTCGAAAACGACGAGGTGCAACTCGAAAGCCGCCCGGTCGACGTCACCGCGATGAAATCCGAATATGCCTTGTCGAAGATCGTCGCCGAGCAGTGCCTGAGGCTGAGCTTCCAACTGCCGGCGATCACGATCTTGCGCTTCGGTATTGTCTACGGACCACGCGCGGACAACTGGTCGGCGGTGGAGAGCCTGTTCAACGCGGTTCGCGTCCGAGATGAAGTGCGCGTTGGAGCCGTGAAAACCGCGCGCCGCTTCATTCATGTGGACGACATCGCCAGCGGTATCTTGGCGAGCCGTGGACGGTCGGGCTTCGAGATATTCAACCTGAGCGGTGACCGACCGATCAGCCTCGGAGAGGTGATCGAAGCGAGCATGCGTGTGGTCGGGCGGCGGCCGAGGATCGTCGAAACCAATCCATCGCAACCGAGCATCCGCAATCCGGACAACCGCAAGGCGCGCGCCCAGTTGGGTTGGCGGCCGTCGATTGATCTCGACCGCGGATTGGGAAGCGTGGCTGATTTTCTCCGACGGGAACGGCAATAGCGGTATCGGTGGCATGCGGTTGGTTGGCCCAAGGGCGGCTTACTGAACTCAGCCCATCTCCCGATGTGGTCGAGAAATGCCTCGACCGGTCATGTGCCAAACTTTCGAATCATGTAAATCCATATATTCAACTTAGCTTAACGGCAGGCTCAAATGACGAGGCCGCAACTCAGCATCTGCATCGCTACTTACGATCGAGCGAGCCTGTTGCTTGAGACAATGACCCATTTGAGCGATGTATGTGATGACGATGTCGAA
>Ga0126372_10001256_pt1 | contig 10175 bp, 9 predicted proteins | sample PanSoiMetaPlot_6_FD_92762 | JGI IMG/M metagenome (GOLD analysis project Ga0126372, IMG submission 92762) | Tropical forest soil microbial communities from Panama - MetaG Plot_6 | ecosystem: Environmental > Terrestrial > Soil > Tropical forest > Bulk soil | place: Panama | collected 2016-02-17
CTTATCTCCCGCGTCATCGTAGCGAACCCACACCACTCGAAACCTCGCCTTGCGCCGGCCACAAAGAACGCCGATCACGTCGCCAGATCTAACGTCGGTCTCCAAGCCCGACAGAAGGGCTCCACTGAGGCTGATGTCGCGGGCGTGCGCTTCTTGCAGGAAACGCTCTCCATGGATATCGATTCCCCAAACCAGCAGATTGAGGTCGATTGGGGTTCGCTGTTCGCGACGTCGGTCGGGGCGCGGGATTTCCATAGCAGTCTACTCACGGTATCGACAGAACGTCCGGAGGTAAACGGTACTGAGCGGGAATTAAAGGTCGAAAGTGGGTCCCTCGTTTTCAATCTGGGAACGCTCCAATACGGGAAACTCGGGCCATTGTATTAACTGCGTCTAATCAACTCCAACAATGTCTGCAAGAAAGGCTGCCCGCTACCGGACGAATCATTGTTCGCTGCGTCTAAGGAGCATTCGCTGTTTCATGAGGAGGATCACATGAACCGACTGTTTCTGTCTTGCGTGTTTGTACTCTCGGCGTTCGGTGCGGTGGCGGTCGCTGCTCCGAGCGGGGACGATGCGGTGGATCACACTGCACCCAGTTATGACATGAAAGCCCAGGCACTGCTCGATCTCGAGAACTTGCAGAAGAAGTTTGTCGCCCTGGCCGGTGCCTTGCCGGCCGACAAGCTGACCTGGCGCCCTTCACCGGATTCGCGCTCCTTTGCTGAAGTCTTCTTACATGTCGCCGCCGAGCGCTACGGGATTTTGGGGATGATGGGTGCTGAAACTCCTGCGGGTGTCGATCGCAAAGCGCTCGAGAAGTCGACAACGGATCGCGCCCGCATCGTCGACGAATTGAACAAATCCTGGGACTTCACCGAGAAAGCCATCAAGGGCATGACCAACGCCGAATTCGCCAAGCTCCTGCCGAAGCTAGGACCACAGGCGAATGCCGGCGATGTGGTGTATATCCTCGTCGCCGACAATCACGAGCACTTGGGCCAGTCGATCGCCTACGCACGGGAGAATGGTATTGCGCCGCCGTGGACGATTGCCGCGCAGAAGGCGGCAGCAGAGAAAAAGGCAAACCAAAAATAGGTATTGCACTCACGGTGCCGGGATCGGTAGGGACAGCCGCCTTCGGCTGTCCCGCTATCTGAGAGATTGGGGTTCCGCAATCCGCAATTTCCGCGAAATCGTGACTAACACCGTTGCCAGAATTGAAGGAAGCCAAATCCAAAGTAGTTCACTCTTAATAACCGCAAGGCCCCTTGCACTGAAGAAACGTAAAAGTCCGATCGGTGAGACGCGAATCGGTCTCCAAGGCAAAAAGTAGCGCTGGTTGTCGAACGGTGAGAAGAAAGCCACTCCAAGCCCGCCGTTCGTCATAGCGTCAAGCAAGCCATGGCTCGCGGTCGATAGAAACAGATAGGCGAAAAGAGAGACTCGGGACATCGCAGATTGACTTCGCAGAATGCCACTCGCAAGCACGGCTGCGAGAAGCACCGCGAAGATGAGGGAGTGGGTGAACCCGCGATGTCCCCAAAAATCTCCGTAATGAATGCCGAATCGGAAGCCGATGACGTCGACATCGGGAAACACCGAACAAGCGATGCCCACTATCCATACGCGTTTCGGCACGCTAGGCCGATAGAACGCCGCGCTGATTGCGGAAGCGGCGATTGCGTGTGATAACACGGAGGCCATGTGGTGATGTTCGGGATTGCTACTTGCTTGGAGAATGTTGCGTCAATGCGCCCAAAACAGCTGCCTGCTTCGCAATCAGCTCCTGCACGCCTTTGCGCGCCAGCGCCAGCATCTTCCCCAACTGCGCGTCGTCGAATACCTGATGTTCGGCCGTCGCCTGGACCTCAACCATCTTTCCTGCGGCGGTCATTACAAAGTTCATATCGACATCCGCCCGCGAGTCCTCTTCGTAACACAGATCGAGCAGAATTTCTCCATCGACGATTCCAACGCTTATGGCCGCAACCGAATCTCTGAGCGGAACCGCCGGCAGCGTCCCTGCTTCCACCAGCTTCTGCAGAGCCAGGCCCAAGGCGACAAACGCGCCGGTGATCGACGCGGTTCGCGTGCCTCCGTCCGCCTGGATCACATCGCAGTCGATCCAGATGGTGCGCTCACCCAAGCGGGTCAGATCGGCCACCGCCCGCAGAGATCTCCCGATCAAACGCTGAATCTCGTGCGTCCGCCCGCTCTGCCGTCCTTTGGAAACTTCTCGCGGCGTCCTGGTCAGCGTCGAGCGGGGAAGCATGCTGTATTCGCTGGAAATCCATCCCTTGCCCGTGTTGCGCATGAACTGGGGCACCGCCTCTTCTATCGAAGCCGTGCAGATCACCCGTGTGTTCCCCACCTCAATGAGCGCTGAACCCTCGGCTGTCGTAATGAAGTCAGGAGTGATTTTGACCGGACGAAGCTGGTCAGGAGAGCGGTTATCGGACCGGTAGAACATGAACCGCGATTGTAAATCATTGATGGAATTAGCACTCTTAAGCTTGACTTTTAGTTATATCTAAAGATATAGTTCAAGACAGATCGAATGAAAATGTGAGTTTCAAGTTTCAAGTTTCAAGTTTCAGTTTCAAGGTTCGAGGTTAGAGCTTCGAGCTTCAGGCCGGAATGCCTTTGCGCAAAGGAAAGCTTTTCGCGCAAAGAGTCAAGGAGTTTCCTGAAACTTTGAAACCTTGAAACTTTGCTCAAGCAAAGGAGTGAACATATGTACGGAAGATGTGGAAGTTGGTGGCGTGGAGGCGTAGCAACGCCGTTTGTCGGGGGTGGATTTCCCTGGGGACGTGGAGGCCGATGGGGCCGGTTCTTCGGCCCGGGAGAGATTCGTCTAGCGCTACTATCGATGTTGGAAGGTGGTCCCAAGCATGGCTACGAATTGATGAAGGAACTGGAAACGAAGTCAGGCGGCATCTATAAGGCGAGTGCCGGTGCGATCTATCCCGCTCTACAACAACTCGAAGATGAGGGAATGGTCGTTTCTGACGCAGCAGCAGGGAAGCGCACTTATTCGCTGACTGATGCCGGACGCGCCGAACTGCAGAAAGAAGCCGAGACCGTAAAGCAGATCTGGAGGCGCGCCGAACAGGCCGGCGACTGGGCCCCGTGGATGGGAATGGAAGGCGCAGAAGTCATGCGCCCCGCAGCTGCAGTGATGAAGGCCGCGCTAAAGGCCGCGACACGTGGCTCCCATGATTCCGCCCGAATCGCCAAGATTCGTGAAATCCTCGAACGCACCACGCGCGAGATTGAAGCTCTTGAAAAAGCTTAAGGAGTTAAGAGAGGAACAAGCGACTCCATCTTCGGTCTCATCCAGAGCAGTGTCATGCTGAGCGTAGCCGGAGTGCAGCGAAGCGAAACCCTGGCGGAGTCGAAGCATCCGTACCCAGAGCAACTGCGGAGGCAGGGATTCCTCGCTCCGCTCGGAATGACAGTTGAGTAAAGGCGCCAGGCGCCTTGGACGACACCAATCTCCAGACCACTGGAACCAGACCTCGTCAAGCTTCCCCAAAAACCTACCTCTTGCTAACCGAGGGGAGCGGAGTTAGTCTAACTCGGTAACCGAGAGGAGAGCGCACCGATGAGCAAGCCTTCCGACCTGGTCCAGGGAACCCTGGACATGCTGATTCTCAAGATATTGGCGTTACAACCCATGAATGGCTGGGCGATCAGCCAGCGCTTGAAGCAGATCTCCAGCGAGGTCTTAGGCGTCAGCGACGGCTCTCTCTACCCGGCGCTCCACAAACTGGAGCGTCGCGGTTGGATTCGCTCGGAGTGGAAGTCCAGTGAAAACAACCGTCGCTCCAAGTGTTATTCGCTGACGCGACTGGGAAAGAAACAGCTCGAGGAAGAGTCCGCGAACTGGAATCGCGTCTCATCCGCCATTTCCGGAATCCTGAAGCTCAACGAGGTGTAAACATGAGCATCGAACAGTGGTTCTACTCGTTGCCATGGCGCGTGCGCTCCTTCTTTCGTCGCGATCAGCTCGATGAAGAAATGAAAGAGGAACTTCGCGAGCATCTTGAGCAACAGATTCATGACAACGTGGAACGCGGTATGTCGGTCGAAGAGGCGCGCCGGTCCGCGATGCTCAAATTAGGTGGAATGACGCAGACCGAACAGAAGTGTCGGGAGGCCCGCGGGGCAAGTGTTTTGGAAGACTTTGTCCAGGACCTGCGGTATGGCTTCCGGCAATTGCTTCGCAGTACGGGTTTTTCTGCCCTGGCAATCATGTGTTTGACTCTCGGGATCGGGGCGAATGCCACGGTGTTCAGTTGGATGGAGGGGATTCTATTTCGTCCTTACCCTGCTGTTGTTCACCAGGAGCAGCTGTTTGCGGTTGCCGGAACAGCAGCCGGTGAGAATGAGCCAACCGAAGTGTCGTGGCCGGATTTTCACGACTTGCAGAGAAATTGCTCGCTCTGCGAAGACTGGTTCGTCAGCAAAATTACCGGCAGCACATTGAGCATCGGCGACCACGCAGAGGTCGCGACCGGAAGCATCGTTTCGGCGAACTACTTTGACGCCATCGGAGTTCATCCCATACTCGGGCGGGGCTTCGAACCGGGCGAGGATGTTGGTAGCGACTCCCACCCTGTTGTCGTCATCAGCTATCAATTGTGGCGCAATCGTTTCAAAGGTGACCGGGAGATCATCGGCAAGACGCAACGCTTGAACAATGTGCCGCACACAATCGTCGGTGTGGCACCCGAGGGATTCTACGGAACATTCGTGGGCCGAGCGATGCAATTCTGGGTCCCCACTTCGATGGAAGGGACCTTTGAGAGCGGCGGCTACAAACTCGAGGACCGCGGTGCACGCTGGATCGAATCCTACGTGCGTCTGAAGCCCGACGTCAGTCTCGCCCAAGCGCAACAGCAAGTTTCCACCATCGCAGCACGGTTGCAGAATGACTATCCGGCCACCAATCGTGGCCGTGGCATCGGACTATGGGCTCTGTGGCAAACCCCGTTCAACCATGCAGGGGAACTGCTGCCCACTCTCGAGGTCATGGTTGCCGTGGTTGCGTTTGTCCTGCTCATCGCCTGCGCCAACGTTGCCAACCTGCTGCTGGTCCGATCATTTGTTCGGCGCCACGAAATGACTGTCCGCCTCGCAATTGGAGCCAGCCGCGTCCGCTTAGTAAAACAGCTTCTCACCGAAGGCCTGATCCTGTCCGCGATCGGCACAGCCGCTGGACTCATCGTCGCCTACTGGTGCCGCCACGCGCTTGTGTTGTTGTTGCCAAAGGGCCTCGCGTCCGAAATGTACCTGCCCGGCGAAATGGACGCGCGCGTGATGGCAATGGGCGCTGGCGTGTGCTTGCTCGTGACGTTGATTGTAGGGATCATACCCGCCTTTCAAACACGTCACCTCGATCTGGCCGGTCCTCTGAAGGCCGACTCCACCAGCGTAGTCGGGGCCCGCGGGAAAGCCTGGATGCGCTCCGGCCTCGTCATCTTTCAGGTAAGTCTCAGCTTCATTCTGCTGGTGGGAGCAGCCTTGCTGCTCAAGAGTCTGGAAAAGATTCGAAACATAGACCCAGGATTCACAACGACCAGAGTTGTGACAACAGGTGTTCCGTTAGTGGCCGCAGGATACGATGTCCCGCGAGCCAAGCTCTTTCAGGATGAACTGATCGATCGCCTCAGCGCGCTTCCGGGCGTGGAGTCCACTGCTTTCGCCCGCGTGACGCCGTTGGGCTTCGCCACATACTCCTCGACGCCCATTGCCGTCGACGGCTATAAGCCTTCGCCCGACGAACAGCCTGAAGTTGAGTACAACCAGGTCGGTCCCGGATACCTTGCGACTCTGGGAATCCCTCTTCTCTCAGGCCGAGAATTTGCGCGCAACGACGATGAGAATGCGCCGCTCGTAGCGATCGTGAACCGAACTATGGTGATGCGCTACTGGGGCGGCCAGGATCCGATCGGTCGCAGACTTCAAGTGAAGGACCGCTGGGCGCGAGTTGTTGGCGTCGTCGCGGATTCGAAATATGAAAGCGTGCGCGAGACCCCTCGGCTATTTTTCTATGTGCCTCTGCGCCAGGACTTCGCGCGAGAACCTGATCTTCACATCCGCACCACTCAGTCGCTGGCGAGCCTGGGGGCCGCGCTCATCCGCGAAGTGCACGCGTTAGATTCAAACCTCGCGCTCTACGAAATGATCACACTTCAGGAGCAGGTCAACCGCTCCACGTCGCCTCAGTTGGTGGCAGTGACCTTAATTTCGATCTTAGGAGGCTTGGCGCTTTTACTCGCCGGAGTCGGTCTGTACGGCGTCATGTCCTACGCGGTAGCGCAAAGCACGCGCGAGCTAGGATTGCGGATGGCTCTTGGCGCCCAGTCTGCGAACCTGCTTCGGCTGGTCATTTCGCGCGGTCTCAGGTTGATAGTTGGAGGTGTCCTCTTCGGCGCCGTTGCAGGCCTTGCGCTAACCAGACTGCTCGGAAACCTTCTCTATAAGGTCAGCCCCCATGACCCAGCGGTATTCGCATCAGCCTTCGTAGTGATGATCGCGATCGGAGTCACCGCCTGCCTGTTGCCCGCCTGGCGCGCATCGCGCACCGATCCGGCGCGTGTCCTACGCGACTAGAGGATTTCGTCTTTACGTAGGGGTTCAAGGCATTGCGTCGAATGCACCGACAAATTTGCTACCGCAAGCTGGTTGGCTGTCGCTCATATGCGGCGAAGCCCTCCAGAACAGATGGTATGATCGCGGGCGGAGTCCACCAATGGAATCGACAAAACCCAAGCTACCGCGCGAAGCCATAGAGCTCTACAACGATTTCATTCACGGTGAGATTAGTCGCCGCGCCTTCATCGATGGCGTGCAACGACTAGCGGGCGGTCTGGCGGCGGCCACGGTGATCAGTCAGTTGATGCCGAACTACGCTTTCGGCCAGCAAGTCTCGCTCACCGATGACCGGATTAAGGCAACTTACGAAACGGTGCCCTCCCCAAAGGGCAACGGAAGTATCAAAGGATATCTGGTGCGGCCCATCAGCGCTGACACGCGATCCGAGACCGTGACGAAGTTGCCGGGCGTAATCGTCGTCCATGAGAACCGCGGTCTGAACCCACATATTGAGGACATCGCGCGGCGTTTTGCCTTGGCCAACTTTATGGCATTTGCGCCCGACGGGCTTACCTCTCTGGGTGGCTATCCTGGAGACGATTACAAGGGCGGCCAGATGTTCAACAAGATCGACAAGAACAAGATGTCTGAGGATATGGTGGCTGCGGCTCTGTGGTTAAAGTCACGCCCTGATTGCACGGGAAAGATCGCCGCTACCGGCTTCTGCTACGGCGGTTCTACAGCCAACATGCTGGCGGTACGATTGGGAGCCGATCTGGCAGCAGCCGCGCCGTTCTATGGCGGTCCTCCCGCATCCGAGGACATTCCGAAGATTAAGGCAGCGATTCTGGTGCATCACGGTGAACTCGACACCCGATTGGCGTCGACTTGGCCGGCTTACGATCAGGCTCTAACCGCGGCGCATGTTCCGCACGAGGGCTATATCTACCCCGGTGCCGTGCATGGCTTCAATTGTGACGCGACACCGGAGCGTTACAACAAGCCCGCAGCCGATCTGGCATGGCAACGCACCATCGACTGGTTCAACAAATACCTGCGCGGCTGATTCCGCCACGCGGGCAATTGCGGTGCCAGCCGGCAGCCGCATCCGTTCCGGCCTAGCCGACGTGGGTCTTTAGAGCCGTCAATTGCATAGGCTCCGGTTTCTTGGCCAGCAAAGATATCCACCTTAGGCGCGGGACTTAATTCTGGGAAATCTTCTGCGAAATTGCCCGTTGTGCGTCCAGGACTTCCGTCCTCCCTGGCTTGTCCGCATGTCCGCAAACCTTCATCAGCTCGTGAAAATATCTTTGACTCGCATCGCGATTTCCGTTGATCTGGGCAGCATGTGCTGCCCCGTATAAAGCTCGAAAGCGGCCCGGTTCCTTCTTCAGCGTCGCTTCAAACTGCTCGAGTGCACGCGCAGGCTCTTTCATTTCCAGCAGCATCTCACCTAGCAACTCACGCGCCGGTGCCAGCGGACCAGGTGTCACGGCGCTTTTCTCTGTCCCATCTTCCAGGTCCGCTGCCGATCTCATCCGCCGCAGTGCTTTCTCTCGTTTTCCTTCAGCCAGTGCTGCCCACGCGTCAATGTCAAGCTCTTGGATTTCCACCTGCTGCGCCCAGTAGTTTTCGCCCGCCTTCAACAGCCGGTCGCGGATCTGCTTTAGCGCCGTCGCTGACTCGTTCGCCGCGGGCACTTGCCCCAATCGCGCGGCTCCCAACCCGCGGCCAAACCAAGTGATAGCGTCTGCATAAGGAAATGGTGTTTCTCGCACCGTAAGTTGCGCGGCTTGCTTCCAGTCGTGACGTTCCAGCGCGTATCGTGCAGGAATGGCCGCTAGTGCAAAATATGCAACCGAAGGACCTCCGGCGCCCCTCAGTAACGCCTTCGGGTCGAAACGCGACGCGATCTCTGGCAAGGAATTCACTATCCGCCCAGCCGCTTCGTCCTGCCCAGTTTGCAGGTAGGCGTAAATTTCGTAGTCGCTCGCGTGTAACTCTTCGGCTGTCTGGCCCTCTCGCCGCGCCGCCGTTGCCGCTGCTATGTTGCTGTCGATGGACTCTTGCCAGTAACCAGTACGGGTAAAGGTATGTGAGGGCATGTGCAGGGCATGCGGCGCGTCTGGCGCGATTTCCGCGTAACGCCGCGCCGCCACCAGTGCGCGCCCAGCCAGTGCTGGCACGTCGTAGGTATGAATGATGTAGTGTGCGAGTCCAGGATGCTCAGGCTCCTGCTCGAAGAGTTTTTCGAGGATTGTTCCCGCCTTGAGGCGTCCGGCGTACGTTTTGTCCATCGGGTCTTCCGAAGCCGTGATCGCGAGTGCGTAGAAGATCTGGGCTTCGTGGTCTTCCGGATATTTCGCCGCGACTTCCTGCATGGCATCGCGATAGGCGATCAGGCGCACTCGCTGTGGCACGCTCTCGAAGTCACTGTACAACTTGCCGACGGCGGCGAGATAAGCCCTCTCGCGCTCCGTTTTTGCGGCTGCGGTCTTACCCCTCTCAACATTCTCGCGCCCTGCCTGCAGTTGGCTCTTGTCCTTCATTCCCGCCGCAAATGGATTACCCCAATCGCTGAGTGCGATTCCCCAGTATGCGAGTGCGCAGGTTCCATCTTTCCCAAGCACGCCGTTGAACTCTTCTATCGCACGACTGAACTGAAAAGAATGCAGCAGAGCCACAGCCCGGTCGAACTCCGCCTGTACCGCGCCGCATGAAGTGGCAAAGTGCACCGATCCCAATTTCTCGCCAGTCCCGTGCTGGTGCTCCTGTGCAAAACAGCATGCCGCGAACACCATTAGAAATCCTGCAAGGGCTCCAGCCCTGATCATTTTCGCTCCTCCAACCTCCGGGATTATAGCCCCGACTTCGCAAGGTATCGTAGCGGGGCCGTCCACCGCACGCCGATAAAATCGTGTGCTTTTGCACCCAATTCCGAATCACGGGCTTCCCGAAGGCCGTCACTATAATTTCGGATCGTGATGGCCGATCTGCGATTCCTCACTACAATGCCTGAGTATGAGTTTTGGCGTCCTTCTCCGTCGCTGGCGCGCTGTTCGCCACCTCAGCCAACTGGACCTGGCACTCGATGCAGAAATCTCAACGCGTCATCTCAGTTGCGTCGAGACAGGCCGCGCACAACCGAGCCGCGAAATGGTTCTGCGTCTGGCTGAGGCTCTGCAGGTTCCGCTCCGTGAGCGCAATGCGATGCTGCTCGCCGCCGGCTACGCGCCACTTTACCGTGACACCGCTCTCGACAAGCCGGAATTAGAGGCTGCACGCCAGGCGATCGGGCTCCTCATAGCAAAACTTGAGCCGTATCCTGTACTTGTGCTCGACCGGTATTGGAACATCATGAAGATGAATGCCGGCGGACAGCGCTTTCTCTCCCTCTTCCCCGGCTGCGATTCGGTAACGCCCCTCAACGGACCTCGGCTTGCATTCCATCCGCGCGGGCTGCGGCCATTCATCGAGAATTGGGAAGTGGTTGCGGCACGTATCATTCGGCGCGTGCATCGCGAAGTTGCAGCCAACCCTTCGGACGAAATGCTGAAGTGTTTCCTCGATGA
>Ga0126372_10001259_pt1 | contig 10164 bp, 7 predicted proteins | sample PanSoiMetaPlot_6_FD_92762 | JGI IMG/M metagenome (GOLD analysis project Ga0126372, IMG submission 92762) | Tropical forest soil microbial communities from Panama - MetaG Plot_6 | ecosystem: Environmental > Terrestrial > Soil > Tropical forest > Bulk soil | place: Panama | collected 2016-02-17
GGATCGGCAGTATAGATGCCCGCGACGAGCGGCTGTGCCACCCTCTCGAGCGCTTCGCGCCCCAGCCGGCGCCTGACGAATCCGCCCAGGCTCTCGTCCGGATCGCCGCCGCGAGGCAGCACGAGGTCCATGGCCATCCGGAGCTTGCCCGGCAAGGAAAACAGCCGGGAACGGATGAAGGGCCCGAAGCGGGTGGGGGCGAGGAGCTGGAATCCATCGGGGAGCGGGTGGAGCCGGCCTCCGAACACGACGTAGGTTCTCCGGAAGCGGTCATCCGTGCGAATCAGCCTGTCCTCGATGCCGAGGCGCCGGCACAGGTCGAGCGCCCACGGCTTCTCGGAGAGAAAGGAGTCCGGCCCGCGTTCGACGAGGAATCCTTCGTGGCGCTCCGTCTGGATCGTCCCGCCTACCCGCTGTCCGGCCTCGAAGACGGCGAGGTCGAGCTCGAGCCCGCGCTCGCGTGAGATCTCGACGGCACGATGCGCGGCGGCCAGCCCCGCGATGCCGCCTCCGACCACGGCGAGCTTCACGCCCCGCCCCGCTCCACGAGGTCCGCGAGCATGGCAATGAAAGCCGGATGGTCGTTGGCCGCCGCCGCGCGATGGAAGCGCACGCCCACCCGAAGAGCCAGCGCGCGCGCCTCCACGTCGAGATCGTAGAGCACCTCGACGTGGTCGCAGACGAAGCCGATGGGCGCGACCACCACATCCGTGGGCCCTCTGCCTTCGAGGCCACGCAAGACGTCGCCGATGTCGGGTCCGAGCCAGGGATCGGCAGGCGAGCCGCTGCGGCTCTGGTAGGCGACCTGCCACCGCGTGTGACCGAGGCGGGCGGCGATCATGCGAGCGACGGCTTCGAGCTGTCGCGTGTAGGGCGAGCCCTTGGCCATCCCGACCGGCACGCTGTGCGCGGTGAAGACGAGCAGCGCGGCGGCCCGCTCGGGGAGGGAGAGCTCACCGAGCGCGTCCGCCACGCGCGCCACCATGGCGTCGATGAAGAGTGGGTGGTCCGCCCAGGGCGGCGCGAACACGATCTCGGGCGCGTCTGCGCCCACCCTGTCACGCGCGGCCGCGACGTCGGCGACGTAGCGCTCCCACGACGCCTCGGTCTGAAAGGACGAGAGGATGATGCCGAGCGCCTGGCGATGGCCGCGGGCCCGCATCTCGGCCATGGTCTCGTGGAGAAACGGGTGCCAGTTCCGCATGCCGACGTAGACCGCCGTGGCGGGGCCTTGCCGCCTGAGCGCCTGGCGCAGGCCTTCCGCCTGTCGCGCGGTCAGCTCGTTGAGGGGCGACCGGCCACCGATCAGCTCGTAGTGATGCGCCACCTCGTCGACCCGCGCGGGGGGAATGCGCCGGCCCGCCGTGACGATCTCGAGAAAAGGCCGAACGTCCTGGGGTTTCTCCGGTCCGCCGAAGGCGATCAGCAGGACCGCGTCGCGGGTCATCGCGCGGAGAGATCGTGGACGATGTCGACCAGCGCTTTCACATGCTCGACGGGCGTCTCCTGATGGACACCATGGCCGAGGTTGAAGATGTGGCCGGGCCGTCGGGCCGCGGCGTCGAGGATGCGCCGGACTCCCGCGCGGATCTCACCGAGGCTGGAAAAGAGCACCGCCGGGTCGAGATTGCCCTGCACCGCCACGTGGTGCCCCAGCTCGTCCCACGCGGCGCCCAGCTCGACACGCCAGTCGAGACCTATGACGTCGCCGCCCGCGTTCTTCATCGACGCGAGAAGCGTGGCCGTGCCCACACCGAAGTGAATGATGGGCACATCCGGCGTGAGCGCGGCCATGACGGCGCGGCTGTGCGGCAGCACGAACTCGCGATAGTCCGCGGGCGAGAGCGCGCCGACCCAGGAGTCGAAGAGCTGCACGGCCTGCGCGCCCGCCGCGATCTGCCCGTTCAGGTAGTCCGCGGTGATCGCGGCCAGCCGCGCGAGCATCGAGTGCCACGCGCCACGCTCCGCGCGCATGAAGCGCTTGGTCTCGAGGAATTCCCGCGAAGCGCCGCCCTCGATCAGGTACGAGGCCAGCGTGAACGGCGCGCCGGCGAACCCGATGAGGGGGACGCGGTCGGCGAGCGCCTTGCGAGCGCGGCGCACCGTCTCGAAGACGAAGCCCACATCCGCCTCGACGTCGACCCGCGGCAGACGCTCGACGGCGATGGCGCTCCGCACGGGTCGCGCGATGTGCGGTCCCTCGCCGCGATTGAACTCGAGCCCGACGCCGAGCGGCTCCAGCACGAGCAGAATGTCGGCGAAGAGGATGGCCGCGTCTACGCCGAGCCGCTCCACGGGCTGGAGCGTCACCTCGGCCGCGGCCTGCGGATTCCTGCAGAGCTCGAGAAACCCGTGGCGCGCGCGCATGGCCCGGTACTCGGGCATGTAACGTCCCGCCTGGCGCATGAGCCAGATCGGCGTGAATGCGGTCGGCCGCCGCCGGCACGCGTCGAGGAACGCCGCGGACGCCGTCATCGCGCCGAGGGTACAGGCCGCCTCTGGCGCAGTCAAGAAAGCCCGCGTAGAATGCGGCTTCTGCGCGCTCAGGCGCGGCAGCGAGCGTCGACATCACCCTTGGGAGGAGCCTCCGATGCCCTTCACCTCCGGCAAGCAAGCCTTCCTCGAGATCCTCAAGCAGGAAGGCGTCGAGGTCATGTTCGGCAATCCCGGCACCACCGAGCTGCCCCTGATGGATGGCCTCGCGCGCGAGCCCGGCATCCGCTACATCCTGGCTCTCCAGGAATCGGTGGCCATCGCCATGGCGGACGGGTACGCGCAGGCCAGCGGCAAGATCGCGGCGGTCAACGTGCACACCTCGCCGGGCCTGGGCAATGCCATGGGCATGCTCTACGACGCGATGAAGGCCGGCTCTCCGCTGCTCCTCACCGCGGGGCAGCACGATCAGGCCATGAACCTCACGGAGCCGATTCTCTGGTCCGATCTGCCGCCCGTGGCGCGCCCCTACGTGAAGTGGTCGCACGAGATCACGCGGCTCGAAGATCTGCCGCGCGCCGTGCGCCGCGCCGTGAAGACCGCCCGCGCGCATCCCACCGGGCCCGTGTTCATCTCGCTCCCCGTGGACGTGCTGAACGCCGAGCGCCAGGTCGATCTCCTCGAGACCACGCGGGTGGGCCCGCGCATCCGCGGCGACAAGGCGGCCATCGAGGCGGCCGCCGACCTCCTCGCCAAGGCGCAGCGGCCCATCCTCATCGCCGGCGACGCCGTGGCGCATGGCGATGCGCTCGCCGAGATGGCGGAGGTGGCCGAGCTGCTCGGCGCGCCCGTCTACGCGGAGTGCGTGCCGTCGACCTGCTCCTTTCCGTTCACGCACCCGCTCTACGCGGGGGCCTTCCCACGCCTGGGCCCGCCCATCCGCGCGATGCTCATGAAGCACGACCTCCTCTTCACCGTGGGCGGCGACATCTTCACGCTCTCCCTGCCGTCCGACGTCGAGCCCATGCCCGAGGGCCTGCCGCTCATCCACCTGGACCTCGATCCGTGGGAGATCGGCAAGAACTATCCGGCCAAGGTCGCCATCCACGGCGACCCCAAGGCGACGCTCCCGGATCTGGCCGAAGCGCTGCGCCGTCGCCTCTCCCCGGCGGCGATCAAGGCCGCCCAGGCGCGCACGGCGGAGCTCGGCAAGGCGCGCGAGGCACGCATCGAGGATCTCCGGAGACGCGCGCAGGCGGAGGCGGGACTCACCCCCATCACACCGCTCTCGCTCGTGGCCGCGGTGGCGGACGCGGTGCCCGATGACGCGATCATCGTCGACGAGAGCATCTCGTCGGGAGCCGGGCTGCGCGATCTGCTCACGTCGCGCGACCCGAAGGCCTTCTTCGGTCTCCGCGGCGGCGGCATCGGCTGGGGCTTGCCCGCCGCGCTCGGCATCAAGCTCGCCCAGCCCGGACGCCCGGTGGTGGCGCTCGTGGGCGACGGCAGCGCCATGTACACGATCCAGTCGCTGTGGACGGCCGCGCACGACTCGATCCCCGTCGTCTACGTGATCTTCAACAACGCCTCGTACCGCATACTCAAGCAGCGCACGCTCGCCCTGAAGGGCTTCTCGGCCGAGGACGACAAGTACGTGGCCATGGATCTCGTCAGCCCGCGCCTCGACTACGTGGGTCTTGCCAAGTCCATGGGCAGTGCCGGCGAGCTAGTGGAGAAGTCGGCCGATATCGGGCCGGCCATCCAGCGCGGGCTCGCGTCCGGGGGTCCCTACCTCGTGGACGTGCGCATCGACGGGTCGTTCAAGTCTTGAGCGACGGACGCGCCTTGAACGGAAGACTGAAAGGCAAAACCGCGATCGTCACGGGCGCGGGCTCGCGAGGACCCGGGCTCGGAAACGGCAAGGCGGCGGCCATCCTCTTCGCCCGCGAGGGCGCGCGCGTCCTGTGCGTGGACGCCAAGCTCGAGAATGCGGAGGAGACGGCCAAGCTCATTGCGCAGGAAGGCGGCGAGGCCGTGGTGTTTGCCGCGAACGTGACCCGGAAGGCGGACTGCCAGGCCATGGTGACGGCGGCGCTCGAGCGCTGGGGCGCCCTCGACATCCTCCACAACAACGTGGGCATCGAATCGCGCAAGACGCTCTTCGAGGTGACGGAGGAGGAGTGGGACCACGTCATGGCCGTGGACCTCAAGTCCATGCTGCTGGCCACGCAGGCGGCCGCCAGGCCCATGGTGGAGCGCGGGCGGGGCTCCATCGTCTGCGTGTCCTCCATCGCCGCCATGCGCGGCCACGGCCGCACGGCATACGCCGCCGCCAAGGCCGGCGTCATCGGCTTCGTGCGTACGTGCGCGGCCGAGCTCGGGCCCCAGGGCGTGCGCGTGAACGCGATCGCACCGGGCATGGTGTGGACGCCCATGGTCGAGAACGTGGGCCAGGAGATGCGAGAGAAGCGGCGGCGCGCGAGCCCGCTCGGCACCGAAGGCGAAGGATGGGACGTGGGCTGGGCCGCCGTCTATCTCGCCAGCGATGAAGCACGCTGGGTCACGGGACAGACCCTCGTGGTGGACGGCGGTGTCACGATGACCACCCGATAAGCCTCGGCACGAGCGGGCAGCTTTACTCCCATGCGCCCGCCCGCGCACAGCTACCCGCGCTTCCGGGGAACCCGCTTGCCCTTCTTTCGCGCCTCGGAAAGCGCGATGGCGATGGCCTGCTTGCGGCTCTTCACGCGCCCTCCCTTGCCGCCTTTTCCGCTTCGCAGCGTGCCGCGTTTTCTCCGGCGCATGGCGCTCGCCACGTCCCTGCTGGCGCTCGGGCTGTATCTGCGTCGCTTCGATCGGGTCGCTGGCATGTTGTCCCTCCCCTCTGGAATGTCCTTCCGCGAGAGAGGGGGTGCAAGCGATGTGCCGAGAAGTTTTCTGTCTTGATTCGGCACGATCGAGACGGCCGGCTCAGAGAGCGCGGCGCGGAAAGCGTCAGGCTGACCCGGTAACAACGTATCGAGCCACGCCAGAGCATGACGCGACTGCGAGCTCAGGCGCGCGCGTGCACTCGCACTCGTGGTCGCCTGGTAGGCGAGCGTGACGGGCCCGTCCTGCGGGCGACGGCCGCGACGGGGCGGGGGCGCTCCCGCACGACGGAGGCGGCCGCCTTGTCCTTGCGCAACCCGAGGAAGGCGGGATGGCGCATGCGTCCGTCGTCGGTCCACTCGCTGAAGCTCACCTCCGCCACGAGATCCGGCTTGACCCAATGGGCTCGCCCCACTCCCGACGGCCGCTCCGCGAACGGACAGCTGGAGCGCTCGCGAGCGGCGAGGCTTGCTTTGAGATCGCGCAGGGTCCGATCCGAAAATCCTGTCCCGATCTTCCCGGCGTAGACGAGGCGTCCGCCCTCATGGACACCGCCAAGGAGAGCGCCCAGCCCGACGCGCGTCCCGGCCGGCTCCGTGTAGCCGCCGATCACGATCTCTTGCCGCTTGGAGCACTTGACCTTGAGCCAGTCACGGCTTCGAGTCCCCCGGTAGACGGCGTCGCGCCGCTTGGAGACGATGCCTTCGAGCCCGAGCCTGCAGGCCTTGGCGAAGACCTGAGGTCCCCCGCCGACTACGTGGTCGCTGTAGCGGAGTGGCTCGGCCGCCTTGCCTGCCTTCCTGAAGAGCGCGGCCAGCTCGGCCTTCCGGTTCTCGAGCCGCGCTCCCGTGAGATCCGATCCGTCGAGATGGAGGAGATCGAACACCATGTAGACGAGCCGGCCGGCGTGGGTGCCCGAGAGAGCGTTCTGCAGCGCCTGGAAGCTGGTCGTGCCGTCGGGCAGGAGCACCGCGACCTCTCCGTCCAGCATGGCCTGGTCGAGAGGCAGGCGAGTCGCCGCGTGGACGATGGCCGGGAACTTCTCCGTCCAGTCATTTCCGTTCCGGCTCTCGAGCGTGACCTTGCCGCGAGCGATGCGAGCGAGAATGCGATACCCGTCGTACTTCATCTCGTGCAGCCACGCATCACCGGTCGGTGCCGCGTCCACCAGCGTGGCGAGCTGGGGCTGGATGAACCTCGGGAGCGATGAGGCCCGAGCTTTTCGTGTGGGGCCCGGCTCTCTGGGTCGGTCCTTCGGCTTGGCGATCCGCTCGAGGGTGCGGCCTGTCGACACGCTCTTGGGCCGCGTCTCCACGACCCTCGCAGAGGCGCCGGTGCGGGCCTCGGCGTCACGCTCCTTGATGAGCAGCCACGAGCGCTTGCCGGCGCCCCGCTGTCGCCCGTGCATCCGGACGAGAGCCCACGAGCCCCGCAGCTTGCGCCCCCGGAGAGCGAACTTGAGATTGCCGTCACGATAGCTCTTCTGCGGGTCGCCCGCGGGCTCCCAGGTGCCGCGGTCCCACAGGAGCACTGTCCCGCCGCCGTACTCACCCTTCGGAATCGTTCCCTCGAAACCGCCGTACTCTATGGGGTGATCCTCGACCTGCATGGCGAGACGCTTGTCCGCAGGATCGAGGCTCGGGCCTTTGGGCACCGCCCAGCTCTTGAGCGTGCCGTCGAGCTCGAGCCTGAAGTCGTAGTGGAGATGGCTCGCCGCGTGCTTCTGCACCACGAAGGCGCGGCCAGCCGGCCTGGCCCGGCGAGCCCCGCGCCGACTTCTCCCGGAGGGCTCCGGCGTGGCTTTGAAGTCGCGCTTGCGACGGTATTCGCGCAATCCCATACCTTGATCTTTCCACGGGCGGCTACCGCCGTCCACCGCGAGCCCCGAGGCCGCGCATGAGGGAGAGGCAGGCGGTGTATAGTTGTCGCGCCGGGCCGGAGCCCGGCGCCATTCCGAGCCGTCCCGAGAGGAGTCGAACATGGCCGAAGGCACCCAGCTCATCCGCGGCCTGGAAGGCGTAGTGGCGGCCGAGACCGAGCTCTGCGATCTCGACGGCGCCCGCGGCCGCCTCGCCTATCGCGGCTACGACATCGACGATCTCGCGCGCCAGGCCTCGTTCGAGGAGGTCGCCCACCTGCTCTGGCTGGGCGAGCTGCCGAACGCATCCCAGCTCGACCGGTTCAAGGGGGAGCTGGCGGCCGCCCGGCCCATCCCGCCCGAGCTCATCAAGGCCTTCGCGCTCATGCCGAAGGGTACCGACCCCAACCGTGCGCTCCAGGCCGCCGTGGCCATACTCGGCATGCACGATCCAGACGCCACCGACAACTCGCACGCGGCCAACCTGCGCAAGGCTGTGCGGCTGACCAGCCAGTTCGCCACGGCCATCTGCGCCCACCATCGCGTGCGGAGCGGCCAGGAGCCGGTGCCGCCCACGAAGGACCTGTCCCTCGCCGCCAACTTCCTCTACATGCTCACGGGCAAGAAGCCGAGCACGGTCACCACCAAAGCCTTCGACGCCAGCCTCGTGCTCTACGCCGAGCACGAGCTGAACGCCTCCACCTTCACGACACGGGTGATCGCGGCCACGCTCTCGGACATGCACTCCGCGGTGGCGGGTGGCGTGGGCGCGCTCAAGGGCACGCTGCACGGCGGCGCGGGCGAGGCCGTGATGAACACGCTCCTCGAGATCGGCACCCTCGACAACGTGGACGGATTCGTGGACAAGGCGCTCGCAGAGAAGCGTCGCTTCATGGGCATGGGGCATCGCGTCTACACGGCGGGCGATCCGCGGGCGGCCATTCTGAAGGGAATGGCGGAAGAGGCATGCCGGCAATCGGGACAGGCTCTCTGGTATGACCTCGCGGTGAAGCTCCACGCGAAGGTGAACGCGACCAAGAAGCTCATCCCCAACGTGGACTTCTACTCGGCGCCTCTGTTCTACTCGATCGGCATCCCCGTGGACGTCTTCACGCCGGTCATCGCAACCTCGCGCATCGTGGGCTGGGCCGCCAATCTCCTCGAGCAGTACACGGACAATCGCCTGATCCGTCCGCGCGCCGACTACAAGGGTCCGAAGAACAAAGCCTACCTGCCACTGGAGAAGCGATGACGATGACGGCAACCCCTTTCCCCTCCGGGGAGAGGGCGGGTTGAGGAGCGAATGTCAGGCCGCAGCGTCGCCCGCAAGCTGATCGATCAGCACCTCGTCTCCGGCAAGGCCGTGGCCGGCGAGGAGATCGGGCTCTCCGTGGATCAGTGCCTCCTCACCGACACCAACGGCAACATGGCCTGGCTGCAGTTCGAGGCCCTGGGCTTCCCGCGGGTCAAGCCCGCGCGCGTGGTGAGCTACATCGACCACAACGTCTACCAGACGGACTCGCGCAACACGGACGATCACCGCTACATGCAGACGGCCTCGGCGCGCTACGGCGCGTGGTTCTCCAAGCCCGGCAACGGCATCTGCCACCAGGTGCACTTCGAGACGTTCAGCGTGCCGGGACAGTTCGTCCTCGGCACGGACAGCCACACGCCGCTCTGCGGCTCCACGGGCATGCTCGCCATCGGCGCCGGCGGGCTCGACGTGGCCGTGGCCATGGGCGGCGGCGCCTATCACCTGCCCATGCCAAAGGTGGTGCGCGTCTGGCTCATCGGAGAGCTCAACCCATGGGTGCACGCCAAGGACGTGATCCTCGAGCTGCTGCGCCGGTACACGGTGCGCGGCGGCAGCGGCAAGATCTTCGAGTACGCGGGGCCGGGCGCGGCCACCCTCTCCCTGCCCCAGCGCGCAACCATCTGCAACATGGGCGCCGAGCTCACGCTCACCACGAGCGTCTTCCCATCCGACGAGGCGACGCGCAGCTACTTCGCGCTCCTCGGGCGCGAGAAGGAGTGGACGCCGCTCGCCGCCGATGCCGACGCGGAGTACGACGAGCAGATCGAGCTCGACCTCTCGAGTCTCGAGCCGCTCGTGGCCCTGCCTGCCTCGCCCGACAAGGTTGTGCCGGTGCGCGAGGTTCAGGACACCAGCATCGAGCAGGTCATGGTCGGCTCGTGCACCAACTCTTCGTGGGAGGACATGTGGGCCGTCGGCCAGACCATCAAGGGACGGCGGATCGCCCCGAACGTGCACCTGGTGGTGTTCCCGGGAAGCAGCCGCATCCTCGAGATCATGTCGCGCGAGGGCCTGCTCACCGATCTGCTCGTGGCGGGCGCCACGGTCTCCGAGCCCACGTGCGGCTCGTGCGCCGGCATCGGGCACGTGCCCGCAGCGGGAGGAAAAAGCCTGCGCGCGTTCAACCGGAACTTCGCGGGTCGGAGCGGCGTCAAGGACGACCAGGTTTACCTCTGCTCTCCGCTGACCGCGGCCGCCTCCGCTCTCACCGGCGTCATCACCGACCCACGGACACGCGGGGCAGCGCCGGCGCGGCGCTATCCCGCGTCGCTCACCGCCTCTGATGCCGGGCTCCTCCCGCCATCGCCCGCCGCCGAGGCCGCGGCCGTCACGGTGGTGCGAGGGCCCAACATCAAGGAAGTGCCGCGGGGCCGGACCGTCGACGCCACCCTGCGCGCCTCCGTGCTGATCAAGCTGGGGGACAAGGTCTCGACCGACGACATCTCGCCGTCCGGCACCGCGGCGCTCGTCTTCCGCTCCAACGTGCCGGCCATCGCTGAGTTCACGTTCAGGAACACCGACGCCGATTTCGTGGCCCGCGCGCGGGCGGCGGGCTCCGGCGTGCTGGTGGGCGGTGAGATCTACGGCCAGGGCTCGTCGCGCGAGGCAGCGGTGACGGCTCCGCTCCACCTGGGCGTCCGCACCGTCATCGCGAAGAGCTTTGCGCGCATCCACCGCGCCAACCTGATCA
>Ga0126372_10001260_pt1 | contig 10162 bp, 7 predicted proteins | sample PanSoiMetaPlot_6_FD_92762 | JGI IMG/M metagenome (GOLD analysis project Ga0126372, IMG submission 92762) | Tropical forest soil microbial communities from Panama - MetaG Plot_6 | ecosystem: Environmental > Terrestrial > Soil > Tropical forest > Bulk soil | place: Panama | collected 2016-02-17
CGTTCGGCGCAATCGCACGCAGCATTGCGGAACGCGTGCAGCCATTCGGCGTCGATGTCTGGGCCTATGACCCGTTCGTCGCTCCGGCCGAGATGCAACGGCGAGATGTGCGCGTCGTTTCCTTCGATCAGCTTATCGAAGCCGCAGACTATCTGGTGATCCAAGCGCCGCTCACGCCAGAGACCCACCATCTGTTCAACCGGGAGAGGTTGCGGCGGATGAAGCCGACCGCCATCCTCATCAATACGGCGCGCGGTCCGATCGTCGAAGATGCGGCACTCCACCAGGCGCTGACCGCGGGATGGATTGCGGGCGCGGCGCTCGACGACATCGAGGAGGAGCCCGCCAAGCAGCGAGGCTGGCGTCCAACCAACCCCCTGTTTCAGCTTGAGAACGTGATCATCACGCCGCACGCCGCCTACTACTCGGAGGAATCGATTGGCAGCGTGCGCCGGATCGCCGCGGAAGAGGCCGTCCGCGTCTTGAGCGGGCTTCCCGCCATCTCGCCCGTCAACACGATCCGTGCGTAGTGCGCCGCCGTGGATTGTGCTCGCCGCATGTCGGCTGCCTTATGCTCGCTGAGCACGAGCTCCCTTGAAGCAGGCTCCCCCGCAGTTTCTTCGTAGCGCCAAAAATCGCGAGGCGCGACTTGAATGCGAGACCCTTGCAGCGTGAAGCGCATCAAGCCACCGGGGACGCTTGCTTACGAGTGTCTGATTTGTGCGAAACCATAGGCCGGCCGACTACGAGGTCGAGCCGCTGTTTGCCCAGTTCGGCAAGTCGACCCTGAGCCTGGACGGGGAGGCCAAGGCGGCAACCGCCATCGAGGACCGCAAGGGCTGGATGATCGACAGCTTCAAGCTGCCGAGCGCTACCGCCAAGCTCGGTTGCGACGGGGCGAGGTCGGCGACGCTGGCGGCTTCGGCGAGTACGTCAAGCGTTTCGACGGCGTTGGGCTGCGGGCGATGCTGGAATTCTCGGGCAGCTACGTCGGCGCCAACGAGAGCTTCCCCTGCGCCCTGGTCGGGCTGAGCTTCCAGCGCACGGCGGGCCAGGGACGACGGCTCGGCAAGCCGCTGCCGCTGATCGAGCTGCCCCCCGGTACTGCTGAGCGAGGGCCGGGGCGACCTCCATGCCATTGCCGCGCCGGCTCCAGTTTCGAGCCGGACTGGGAGAAGAAGCGCTATTTCTGAGGGGCGAATGGGGGCAGCTCTCGAAGCCCTGAGCAGCGGGCGAGGCTTGGCAAATCGGGCCGGCATGCCCGCCTCTGCTCGACCCCATCGCAGGGGACACGCGGCTCGGCGCCGCACATTGCAACATTAAAGATCAGCACGAAGGCTGCGCCCAAGACAATGCGCAATCGACAAGCCATCCAACCCGCTGCACCTGCCGGCAACGCGGCCTATGCCCGCAACGTTTGCTTATCCGATCGTTGCGTGTCATCGGCGGTCGAGTGCGTAAGCCGGCAGACGACCTTCTTGAAACGCCTTCAATAGGTAGGCGCGGCGCAGGAACATCGACCATTGGTAGCGCAGATGTGCGGACACACTCGCCCGCTCGCAGGCGAGGGTACGGGCACGCTCGAAGGCGCTGTCCGCCGGCGCCGCCTGACCCTTTGCTGTGGCTGTTGCAGCAAGATTAAACTGATAAGCAAGTTCGAGCTCGGTACGCATGGCCACTCGCTCATCGGAGCTGAGGCCTAATTCCCGTCGGAGCTCGCGTTTGTGCCATGCCTCTGCGCGTGCCCAATCTCCAACCCATAGGTAATGATTGACCATCAAGGTGCGGATGCTCGGTGCCAGCCCGAACCGATCCACTGCCGTTTGCGCGAGTGCTTCGGCATTTTCGCTGTCGCCACGCTTCAGGTTGAGTAGGATGCGCATGGTCGCGTAGGCGATTTCGAAGTGGTCGGTGAGTGGCGTTGCGGCAAGCGCTGCCTGGTCCGAATCGTGCTCGGGAATGGCCTGGCCGGTTGCAACCGTCGCCGGGACTGCCTGCGTCATCAGAGTGCGCAGCGCTTCGGCCTTGGTGGCGCTGCCTTGCTCGGCCAAGTAAGCCGCAAAGACAGCAATCACACGCCACCATTGCCGCGGGTGTCTCAAAAATTCGTCGGGGAGATCAAAATCAACGCGACCGAATCCAGCCAGGAGTTCGATCGCAAGATCGCGCAAGTCAAGTTCACTATCCTGATCGGCGAGCCGGGTTTTTTTGTCAAGGCACTGAGGCGAGGTATTGGCTGGGCAGGCGGAGAGGACCTTGGCTTGCGCGGCCAAATAATAGGCGTGGAGCTGATCTGCGAGCTCGCCGACCAACTCGCTGTTATTGCCCAAGGCGGCCGGAATACGCTGCAGCATTGTGGCCAACCGCAGCAAATGCCTGCCGTGTCCCATGTCAACGCTGTCTGAGCGGATACTCTGCAGCAGCGATAAGGCCTCGGTGGTGGCCCCGGCGGATATGAGTTCGATGAGCGTTCGTTCCAGCCAGCTCAATCGGTTCCAGGGCTCCGAAGAAGGCGGCAATAGCCCGAGGGCAACCGGATAGCGTGCGTGCATCAAGAGAGCGGCAGTCAAGATCTCGCGAACACCGCTGTCACCCAGGTGCGTACGCGAGCCGCCTATTTCTGTTTCGATGGCAACAAGCGATCCCGATCTTGCAAGCGCGAGCCAATGGGCGATGCGCTCCTGCGTGACAGGTCCAAGGTCGACTGGCGGATTGAAGCCCGGTGCCTCAAGCCAGCGCCTGACGATATCACCATGGCCTGCCCGATCCGCCGCAGCCAATAGGCGAATGAAGGACAAGGCGTCGAGACCCCCAGGCTCGCGCAACAACCTATCGAGGAGGACGGCACTGCTGGTCGGCAGATCACATCGCAAGGGAATCCCCAGCCAGGCCTCCGGCAGTCCAACCGTTCTCTGTCCTGCGAGTACCGATTTCGTATTGTTGGCATAAAGGAAGGTGGCCAGGTAAAGCGCGAACGTCGCCACAAACGTTAATCCCAGAGCCGTGCCGCTCAGGGAGGTGAGACGTCTGAGCCCGGCGGTGCGCGTGCCGTCGGGCGCGAGCTGCAGAGCGAACATAAGAAACGGAATGCCGAGCAAAAATGATTGCAAGTAGAGCGCTGCGCCAAGCCCGGTCAACACCCCGACCCAAGCCGCCGCATGCGCAACCTGAGAGCTGAGGGAAGCAAGCACCGCGTCGAGGACACGGCCGCCGTCCAATGGATAGATCGGCAGCAGATTACTGCCGTTGACGAGTGCGAACATAAGAGCGGCATGCAGGGCCCAGGTTTCAGCGGTCGTGTAATAGAGCCAAGCTAACGCGAGCGTCGGGATCAGGCTGAACGCGGGACCCATCAAGGCAACGAAGCCGAGCTGGCCCAGACTGCTGTAGGCTGTCTTGGGCACCGCCGCACCGCCAAAGAACGGAATGAGGTAGATGCCTTGCACCTGGATGCCGACCATCTGCATGGCGGCTGCGTGACCCAGCTCATGCAGCACGACGATGAGCGCAATCAGAAGCGCTTCCCGCCAGCCCAACAGGTACCAAAAGCTGAGCAGGGCCAACAACGACAGCACGAGCCAGTGGCTAGCAAGCTCTGCGAGCTGGCTTTGCGCTCCCGCTTGTTGCTCGCATTGATCTTTGATGTAGATAGCCTGCCGTCGCACGGCGACCGGGCACCTGATGCGCTGACCGAACGACCCGAATGTCACCTCGACGAGGAGCGTGAGCGCGGTTCCGCCAGGCACTGCCTCAAGATCGGCTCTAAAGTAATAGTCAAAATCGGCGGCGGGCGCTGGCGAGGACCCTTGTGGCATCAGCTCGAAACGCGCGGTGCCCTTGGTTTCGTCGAGTCCGACCTGGGATTCGACGACGCTGCACACCGCCTCGTGAGGGGCCTTGATCAGCACCCTCGATTGAAAGCGGCGGCGGCGGCGGCCTATTGTTGTGTCAACGGTCGCGAGGAAGATGTAGACTCCGACCCAGAGCAGCTCGAGCGGCAATCTGACAAGGGCGAGCATGGGCCAGTCTGCGCGCAGTTTATGTCGCGGCGAGATGGCTGAGATGGCCAAGATTTACGGCCGCAATGCGGCTTGCCCCTCAAATTGCAGGGCCGCTGTTGCGATCTGGGGAAAGCGGTGGCTGGAATGTTCCAGTCCGTGCTGTGGGGTCGTCACCTAGCTGTTGATGGAGCACATGCTTCCCGGTCTACGGTCGAAATTTGCGAGGTTTGCCACGCGGCCCGTACCGCCGGCGGCCGGCTATCACGCGTTCACGACCAGATTCGATCTTGAGATGCGAGCCGAACATCTATCGGAGGTCGGGCAGGGAGAAAGTTCGTCGTTTCGCGACTCCATCGCGCAATTTGAACAGGAGATAGCGCCGTGGCGTGCGATAGCGCCGGCTGTGGTCACCGAGTTTGTCGACCTTGTAACGGCGAGAAATGGCGATCCCGAGCTGAGCAACACGGTTGCATCCCTCCTGATCGATCATTCCGGGTCGATGCGCAAACGGCCCTCGATCATTGCAACGGTCTTGGCGCATGTCGTCGCCGAATGTTGGAGCCAGTTGGGCATACGCTATGAGATTCTTGGTTTCACGACTCGCTCTTGGCACGGCGGGCGACCAAGGCGACATTGGTTCCTGGCTGGCCAGCCAGCCAATCCGGGACGCCTATGTGAGCTCCTGCACATTATCTACCGTTCTGCTGACGACACCTGTCGAGGTGCGCCCCAGTCGATTCGCAACTTGATGCGGGATGGGCTGCTAAAGGAGAACATCGATGGTGAGGCTGTGATATGGGCGGCAGAACGGCTTCGTAAGCGGCCCGAAAAGCGCAAGGTGCTCCTGGTCGTTTCTGATGGCGCGCCGGTCGATGACGCAACGCTCGACGCCAATAACGGCGATATCCTGCATCGCCACCTCAAAGACGTCATCGCGGGCATCCGGCAAGCGTCGGATATTCGCCTTGCGGCGATCGGGCTTGGTCACGACGTCTCCATCTACTACTCAGAAGGGATCGTCATCACCTCGCCGGACGAGCTGACGGGCCAGGTGCTGCCATTCCTGGCCGGTTTGGTCGCCGGGCAACCCTTGACCGAATGCCGCAGCAACCTCTAACGGCTCGCGCGCTACGTCCTCGGCCACCTGTCCTTCGCGATCCAGGCAATGCGATGGGCGCGACTCATAGAGGTCCCTTGTTTAGCCGTGAGACGCGGCTCGGTGCCCGCCGGTCAATGATTAGGTGAACTTGCGATAACGAGATCGGTGGCCAGGGCGCGCAACCGATCGTAGTGGCTTTCTCCCCCAGAGGCTTTCGCAAAGCCGCCACGACCCTTGAAACAGTCACGCGAGGCATCGTCACCCGGAGAGGCCGGCCATTCTGGCATAACCTGCCAAAAGCATAGATTGGCGCTCGGCAGCTACAAGGACTTCAGCAGGCCAAAATTGGCGCGACATACTGGGCAGCGCTTTGACATGCGTGGCTGTCGAGCGGAGGCCGCGAGCTTTTGCGCGGCAGCACGGCTGCACTCCCATACGAGGGCCCAATGCTACATCCGGAGGTGCTGTTGGTTCCCGTTCTGATGGTGCTCGACTACTACCTGACGCTGTACGGCGCGCATTTGGCCGAGCAATCCTATCGGCGACACTTCAAGACCGAGCACTATGAGCTCAATCCCATTTGGCAGCGCGCCGTGGCCCGGCGTCGGTGGATCAATCTGTGGCATCTTGCCTGCGTGCTGCTGGTGGGAGGCGCACTTGTGTTCCTGGCGGAGGTCCCGGAACCGGAGAACGAGTTGCTAAACCCCTTGCTTGGCTTCATTCTCACCTTCAACGGCCTGGTGCTGGGGCGCCACCTGTCCAACATATTGACGTTCCTTCATCTCGCTTGCCGGCCTGACGAAGTCGTGGGTGAAGTACGCCTTTCCCACAGCTTCGTCATATCGCTGTCAATCTACCAACTCCTGACGGTGGGGCTGCCGATCATATTGGTTGCCATCTTCTCGCCGAGCGGGTTCGTCTTTGGCGCCGTCGCGGCGGTCCTGGCGATAGCAGGCCTGCAGACCCTGTGGCTGGTGCGATCGCGCAAAATCCGCGCCAAGCACGCAGCGATCGAACCCGCGGGTTAAGACGTGTTCGGGCGTGGCGTCCCGAACCAATTCACCCTCACGCTTGTGAACGAGCGCGACAGGACACGAGCACGCCAGCGAGAAGCGCATCCCTCTATCTCGCAAGATCCAAGCCGGCTGCGCACGAGTGTCCTCGATCGAGACAGCGTCGGCGATCGGTTCCGGATTCGGTCGGCCCCCGAGGATCGCAACCTCCTATGCAGTCATGCGCATCGGCGGCGACGCTCCCGACGCGGCAGCCGCACCCCAAATCACGGCTCAAAGATAGGTCGGATTGCCACCAGTGCAATTCATTTCATCCTGAGCTCGCCGTGAAGCCGACAGAGGTGCGCAAGCTGGTCGAATGAGGCCTGCCGGGATCTCGCCGGGGGTTTGCCGTTTGCGTCCTGTCGTCGAGCCCGGATCCGATGTTAAAATCCTCGATCTTTCGGCACGAACTTGGAGCGACCCATGAAAGACAACAGCATTCGCCGGGCCGTGCGCGAAGGGCGGGCGGCGCTCGGGACCGGCCTCAAGGAGTTCGCCGCGCGCGGTATCCCGTGGATCATTGAGGCGTCCGGCTTCGATTACTGCACGATCGATCACGAGCACGGGGCCTTCGATCTTGAGACCATCGCCGATCTCGCGGCCTGGTTCCAGGCTACCAGCGTGTCGCCGTTCGTGCGCATCCACAAATCGTTCATGCATCTCATCCCCGCTATCCTTGATCAGGGCATCATGGGCATCCAGGTCTCGGAGGTGGACAATGCTGAGGAGGCTCGCGCCATCGTGCGAGAAGCCAAGTATCCACCGATCGGCAACCGCGGCATTGCGGGACTGGGGCCGCATACCGGCTACAAGAGCTACGGTGCCAGACACTTGTCCGAGTATGCGCCGTGGGCCAACGCTAATATCATCGTCTGCCCGTCGATCGAGTCGCTTGAGGGCCTCGAAAACGTCGAGGCGATCGCCGCGATCGAAGGCATAGATATGATCGCCTACGGCCACTCGGACCTCAGCGCCAGGCTTGGCGTTCACCTCGAGCTCGAACACCCGCGCTTCAAGGCTGCCGTGCACCGGATCGCAAAGGCCTGCGGCGAGCACGGCAAGCTTGCCCGGGGCTCGGCAGAGACGGAAGCGCAGATCGAGGAGTACTGGCGGCTCGGGTGCAAGGTATTGAACCTGCCCGGCAATGACGTCAGCACGTACCTCGACGGCCTCAAGGCGCGCGCCGGCCGCGCACACGCACGGCTCAAGTCGATCGGTGTGCCGACGCCTGAGTAACTCAAGGAGCCTTCGGTCAGTGGTGCTGGCCCACAAGGCCCAGCCGCTGACAGCTGCTCCTACAAGCTGATGGCGATGCGCCTAAATAGTGAGGAGTAAGCGCTCGCCTTCGACGGCGATTTGGCAGTGCGCTGAAGCTGGCCCGCGCTGCGCCATGCTGTAGCGTGGCTTGGCCGTGTGCGGTGGTTCCAGCCCATGAACGCCGACGATGGTCATCGACAACGGCTTATTGCCCTGAGGCATGCGGCTAACCTCCCGCCAGCGGGCTCGTCACGTCCCGGAACGACGGCCTTGAGGAGGTCACAACGTCGACGACCGTCGGCTCGGCGCCGCCGAGGGCCTCGCGCAGCGCTGGTCCGATTTGTTCGACACGCTCGACGCGGATGCCGCGGCAACCTATGGCGCGCGCAATGGCGGCGAAGTCCATGTCGGCGAACGTGCTTGCAATTGGCCGGTTGCCCTGGCCGTGCTTGACCCAACCGAGCGCGCTATTGTTCAGCACGACGGTGACGATGGGAATTTTCTCGTCGCGCGCCGTCATCAGCCCGTTGATGGCCATTGAGAAGCCACCGTCGCCCGTCACTGCGATTACCTGGCGCCGCGGAAATACCAGCTTGCCCGCCAGCGCCGCCGGGACCGCGTAGCCCATGGCACCGATCCCGGGCATGAGCAAGGTGCCCGGGGCCTTGGTCTGGAAGTAGTGCGTCATGAACAAACGGTTCTCGCCCGCGTCGCACGTAAAAAGCGCATCGGGCGCCGTCGCTCTGAGGATCTCGGCAAACAGGCGCTGGGGCATCACCGGCACCTCGTCCGAGGTGTACCCGGGATCGCTGAAGAAACCATGCTTCTCGCGCGCCGCTTCGACGGCACCCTTCCGTGCAGCCAGCAACTCCGCGCTCGGCACACCAATGGCACTGATGGCGTCGGCGAGTTGTCCGATAGCCAGCCCGGCATCGCCAATGATGGCGACCTCGCATGGGAAGGCCCAGCTTGCATTCTTGGGCTCCACATCGACCTGCAGCAGCGTTTGCCGAGTCGGATCGATAAGCGCCGGGTTCTCGTTGGCGGTATCGGCCGGCCCGAGTCTCGAGCCGATCGCGAGCACGACATCGGCTTCGCCGATCACCGCGTTTGCCGTCGCCTGGCCGAAGGTGCCGCACACGCCGAGTGCCAATGAATGCGTCTCGGCGAACGTGCCCTTACCGGAGGCCGTGGTTGCCGCGGGTGCAGCGATCAGTTCCGCCAGCGCCTGCAGCTCGGCATAGGCGCCCGCGATGCGCACCCCGTTGCCTGCGATGATGACTGGCCGCGTGGCGGCAAGCAGCACCTTGGCCGCGGCGGCAACGTCGTGCGGATCGGCGGGCATCCGTTTCGGCAAATAGGCCTTCGTTGCATACAGGAACGGTCGTTTGCCAGGATCGATCGGCTCTTTGAACACACGTGAGTGATAGAGCACGCCCACCGGACCGCGCTCGCCGCTGAGCGCATGTTTGATGGCGAGCTGAGTTGCCATGACGGCCTCGACGGGCTCGGTGACGACAAACGTCTGTTTGGTAACCCCGTCGAGGGCTGTGCGCGTGTCAGCGCCGCCGTAGTCCCCGCTACCGCTTTGGTAGGGTGAGTGCTTAGAGAACGGCGAGACGTCGGAGAAGTCGGTCAGCAGCAGCATCGGCGAGCTGCCGAGATGTGCCTCGAGCGTGCCAAGGAGCCCGTTGGCAAGCATGAAGATGCCTTGGCCAATGGCAACGCCCGGCTTACCGGTGAGGCGCCCATACACCTCGGCCATGACACTGGCAAGCTGCTCATGGCGCACGAGCACCGAGCGGATGGTGTCCTGATGGTCGTAGAGTGCGTCGTAGACGCGGCCCATATTGCCACCGGCGATGCCGAACACCATGTCGATGCCGGCTTCCTTCAGCACGCGGACAATGCCCTCCGCCGCCCGCGTCTCCGCATTTAACAGCTTGCCTGTCATGGTTCGTCAGCTCCCGATATGTGGCTACGTCTGTCGGCGCGGATCGAGCCATTTACCTGCAGCCTAGGTCGCATGACGATGCACCACAAGCCGAGATACCCCTCGCTCGGCCGGCGACCTAGTCGGGAATGATGCCGCCGTCCACATTGTAGGACTGACCGGTGATGTTGCGCGCGCCGGGCGATGCCAGGAACACGACCATCGCCGCGATGTCTTCGGGGTCGTTGACGCGTTGCAGCGGGATGACGGCGTTGCGCCTTTGCTCCATGACGTCCACTGTCAGGCCTTCCTGCGCAGCACGCGCGCGAAGGTTGGCCTCGGACAGCGCCGTGCGCGTCACGCCGGGGCAAATGGCATTGACGTTAATGTTGTGGGCCCCGAGTTGCTGAGCTGCCGTCCTGGTCAGGCTGATAACGGCGCCTTTGCTGGCAGCATAGGCGATATTAGAGGTGCCGATGTAGCCTTTACCGGCAATGGAGGCAATGTTGATAATGCGTCCGCTCTTGCGCGGAATCGTCGTCCGGGCGACCATTTGCAGGCAGAAGAACACGCCCTTCGCGTTCACGCGATGGATGCGGTCCCAATCGGCTTCCGTAACATCCATGATATAGGCACGCCGCGTAACGCCCGCATTGTTGACGAGGATGTCGATGCGCCCGTAATCGGCGACTGTGCGATCGACCATCCGCTGGATGTCTGGAATGCTGCCGACGTCAGCTGCGATGCCCAGCGCGCGATGCTGGTGGACAGCCAGCGACTGCGCCTCTTGCTCGGCGCGCGCGCCGTCGAGATCGAC
>Ga0126372_10001261_pt1 | contig 10161 bp, 7 predicted proteins | sample PanSoiMetaPlot_6_FD_92762 | JGI IMG/M metagenome (GOLD analysis project Ga0126372, IMG submission 92762) | Tropical forest soil microbial communities from Panama - MetaG Plot_6 | ecosystem: Environmental > Terrestrial > Soil > Tropical forest > Bulk soil | place: Panama | collected 2016-02-17
ACGTGCTGGCCGCGGATGTCGTTCAGTGGCCAGTCGGCCGTCTCCGCTGTGACGGGATACCAGAACGCGCCGAAGTGGTTGTGTTGGACCATCCAGGCTACAGCGGCATCGCGCACAACGCCGACGCTGCCAGTGTTGGTTATGAGGATGGGCGTCTCCAGCACGCCGCTCTCGTCGATCCAATGCGTCCCAGTCATATCGCCGTTGCCGTTTCCGGCGAAGTAGCCCGCAAATACGCTATGGGAGTTCGATTTTCCACGTGGAAAGATCGCCGTGACTCCGGTTCGCACCGGTCCCTTGCCAACCACGAGCCTGCCTTCTCCAGAAATTAGCGTTTTGAATCCGACCTCGACTCCGGAAACGTCAGTGATGGCGTTCAGCGGGCCAGGTGTGCCGTCAAACGGAATGCCGAGATCGCGTGCGCGGGGTGCGAGCGAGTTGAGCGCAGGGGAGTTTTGGGCGACGGCTAGGAGTGGGCCAGAAGGCGATAGGAACATACAGATGACAGCCAAGGTACAGGTACAGGTGACTTTCATCGTAGCTCTCCCTTTGTCCGGAACGATTCGGGCTAGAGATTATCATGCCGTGGTGATCGCGACGCGGTTGGCAAAAAATCGCTGTTACGCTCAGAATGTCTTCGGACGGGGCTCTGAGCGTAAACGCCCTATTGATAACAGCGATCTTGCTCTTTAGAAGGTACAATTTCAGGGGGGTGGCTTTATGCTGTATGCCATCAGCCTTTCTCTAACAGTCCTCACATTCTTATCCCTCAGCTCAGCACAAGCTCAAGTCCAATGCAAAGCGGGTAAAGCATCCGAGATTCAACATCGTGACGGCGTTCTGGTCCAAACGGTCAGCTTTTCTTCTGACAAATTAACGGAGCCCGTGCTGGCGTATATCTTCATTCCCGATAGCCATTCGCCTGTACCGGGGATCGCTTTCGCACATTCTGGCATTCATACTTGGAAGGGCCGCACGGACCTGCTGCCGTTTGCCAGAGCACTTGCGCGTGCCGGGGCGGCATCCATAGTTCTTGATCGGACTATTCAATGGGAGCCTTTGAACGACGAAACGAATCGTGCTCCGAGCGTAATGCATTGCGCTACCCAGTGGATGTTTAGCCACGTGAATCTGGATACGGACCGACTCGCCACGGCGGGACCTAACGACTGGCGGGGTGAGGATTATTGCAAACCAGACGTGCCCACGAGTTGTTGGACTGGGCACCCTCTTTGGCTGAACTATGGGAAGACCTCAAATGCAGAGTTAACCAATACCAACTCTATGCTCACGCTTGACGGCCAGTTGTATATGGCGCGGTTTGCACAGCGCGTGCTTAGACTAAGAGAAGTGAAGCGGGAATGGCTTAGCGAAGGTAACGTTATGGCAGGTAAGTAGCCCGGAGGAACTATGAGGTTACCGGCTGTATTGATCGTGCTCGCTCTCGTGGCGCGCTTTGATGCCACGGACTCCCAGAAATACCCCGCACCTACGATACTCGACGCGTCCGTCGATAGTGTCCAGGTTCCGCCCTTCCCTTTCATCGGTGGTCCCGAGTGCGATGCGGATGGGTACATGTACTTTCATTTGGACAACGGGAATTACATGAGTACTGACATCTTGCGCTTGTCGCCCGACGGAAAGGATGGAACCCGGTTTGCAGTGCCTAGCGACATGGCGAGCAAAATAAGGTTTGACAGTTTCTCCGTTTCTCCACAAGGTGAATTGGTTGTCTCCGCATTCTCGGACAAAGGTGTGCCTTTGTTCGTGAGTTTCGATGATAACGGAGGGATGAATAACCCTGTTACTCTTGAACTTCCCAAGGGTGTGTTCGTCAACAGCATAGTGGCGTTCAATGGTGGAGCGGTCTTCTTCTCGGGATATTATGGCGAGCCTCCGCAAGAATCCATTCGCGGAAGAAGCTACCTGGCAATCTTTGACCCATCGGGAGGACTTCGAGTTGAACTCCGTTCGATACCCCTGCCGAAGTACGATGGTTTATCGGGCCTGCCCAATGGCGCAGGAGCTGTGTCCGAAGACGGTAATCTGTACTTTGTGCTGCCTAATGAAATAGTAGTGATATCTCAGCAAGGTAAAGTCGTTCGGCGCATCGCATTTAAGAAGCCTGATCCCAGGCAAAGCGCCATACGCGTGCGCGTCTCCTCTGGGGCTGTCGCAATAACCTTGGCAAGGCGTCAATCCGAGAACAGCGATTCACTAGAGATGAGTTATTTAGTTCTAGATACGTTTTCTGGGAGACGTTTTGGGTACTACATGCTCCCCGAGCAGCTTCATTTTGCCGAGGACGTGTGCTTCTCTCGCCAGGAGGGGTTCACTTTTCTTGGCTCGGATAAAAACGGGCAAACAAAGTTGATAAGAGCACCCCTCCACTAGTTTCCCCAGGGCCGACCGCACAGTCGTAATTCGGGGGCTTCAACACAACAACTGAGAATACGCCTCCATCATAGTTGGCGTAACATCTCTATTACAGTGCGCCGGGATGAACCGGCATGAAGCAGAGAATGAAAGAGTCTCACGAGAAAGGAGTAGCGATCCGCTCGGCCTCGAGTCTTGCGTTGCTACCGTGAGGGACCCAACGAAGCGTAGACAGAGGTTAGGTGGGCTGGGTATTCAGCTCCGTAAAGATGCAACCTGGACGCCGACGCCTTTGTAATGCGCGGAAGGCAACATGAGCAGGAGCGTTAGCGCGAGCTCCGGTTCAGTCTAGCGTAGTCGAAGACCCCAGAACACGCCTATACACTTCATGCACGAGAACCGGGAGACCTCGGTGACACCTGCGGTCCAACCAGACAGCAGGGCGACAGGCGAAGGCTTGACCGTACGGCCTGCATGGACGTCCCCGAGGAGTCACACGACGGCATAGTACCAATGAATCATTCGAACAAAGACAAAAGACCGTATGTGTGGTTCAAGGTCAACGGGTTATCAGTAGTAATGTGTCCGCGCTCCGCTGCAGGCGCGAAGCGCTGGTTTTCACAGCGTGGAACGGCTAGCAGCCGTAGACGACCGTTCATCGTATAATTCTGTGAGAGTGTTGCTGGCTCCGTCCAGCGCCGATTTCCGCACGGCATCAAGCCAAAGCCATGGTGACGTCTCCATCTATCCGTATGCCCAGCCAGGTCGTGCCCGCCAACGGTTATGTCTCGCCACGGTGGTTCAGCATGGCGGCATTCCTGGGCGGGTTGTCGATTCTCGTGCTCTGCGGCTGCTCAAATTCGCGAGCGGGCGCTTCTGCCTCGACGGTCAAACCTGTCGCGGCGCAAATATACACAGTAATCGGAGAAACAACGCGTCGGCAGGTGCAGGCCGTAGGGTCGCTTTTTCCGCTGGAAGAAAGCATGTTGAGTTCGGAAGTGGAGGCGCGCGTTTCTGAAGTGCTCGCCGACGTCGGCGACTCGGTCAGCGAAGGCCAGCCCTTGGTCCTGCTCGACGAGCACGAGTTGCAATTTGAGGTTGAGCGCCAGCGGGGAGAGGTGATGCAGGTGCGCGCGCAGTTGGGGATCGGTCCGAATGATCCGCCACCTTCGGATACTCGCAAGCTGGTCTCGGTACAGAAGGCCGAAGCGGATTACCTTGACGCTCGTGAGAAATACGATCGTGCACGGTCGATGTTCAAGGATCAGTTGATCTCGCAGGAGCAATACGACGAGGCGACGACGCGGTTCCAAAGTACGCAGGCGTCGTACAACCTCGCCATCCAGGAAGTCGATCGCCTCAAGGCACTGCTGATTTCCAGCGAAGCCAGTAAACGGTTGGCAGAAAAGAAGCTGGCGGATGCCACGATTCGGGCACCCTATCCGGGCTCGGTGAAATCTCGTGACGTCCATCCCGGCGAGTATTTGAAAGTGCAGAGTCCCGTGATGGTCGTGGTACGGACCGACCGCTTGCGGGCTCGCCTGGCAGTGCCGGAGCGCTGGGCCGGATGGGTGAAAGACGGCACGAAGGTCGATCTGCATCTTGACGCTTTCCCCGGGGCGACATTTAAAGGCATCATCAACCGGATCAATCCCGCGGTTTCACAGGACTCGCGCACGTTTGAAGTGGAGGCCATGGTCGACAACCGCGACGGACGCCTCAAGCCCGGCTTTTTCGTTCAGGCTTCTGTGCCGAGCGAGAAAGAGGAGCAGGCGATCTTTGTCCCGGCGGCGGCCATCAATTACCGCTATGGTGTGTACAAGGTTTTCCTGGTGAATGGGAACCGGGTCACAGAGCGGCAGATCCGCCCGGCGGGGCAGATCCAGGACGAAAAGGGCTGGCGGTTCGAGGTTGCCGAAGGGTTGAAACCCGGTGACCGCGTGGCTTCTGCGGTTTCGGGTGAATTGCATGACGGCGACGCCGTTCAGGAATCGGCCGAGCCAGCCGGATCCGTGTCGCGGTAACGATCTGCACCAATTTTACTCTGCATGAAGCTCGCTGAAATCTGCGTCCGCCATCCTGTGTTCACGGTGATGCTGATTGCGTTTCTCGTGACCCTGGGGATTTTTTCCTACCGCGGCCTGGCAGTTGACCTTTTTCCGAAAGCTGATCCCGCCACGGTGAACGTCCGCGTCCAGTTGCCGGGCGCCACACCGGATGAGATGGTTACCGGCGTCGTGCTGCCGCTGGAAGACGCGATTTCCTCGGTCAGCGGCATCGACGAGATGAGCGTGTACGCCTCGGAGGGCAGCGCAGATATAACTTGCACGTTCGTCCTCGAACGGGACATCGACGGGGCGGCACAAGATGTCCGGGAGAAAGTATCTGCCGCCATCAATCGCCTCCCCCGCGAGACCCTTCCTCCGGTGATCACGAAGGAAGATCCACAGTCAGACCCAATCCTTACCATCCTGGTCAGCGGGCCCATTAGTCTGCGAGAGCTGACCGAGATTGCCGACAAGCAGGTGCGCCGCGCTATCCAGACGGTTGACGGCGTGGGCAGCGTGAATCTGAATGGCGGGCAGGCGCGGCAGATTCGCGTACTGCTGGACGCGCAGAAGCTCACCGCCCACAACTTCACCGTTCTGGATGTCCGGGATGCGTTGCAGCGCGAGAACATTGAAGCCCCGGGCGGGAGAATGATTCTAGGCCCGCAGGAATTGGATCTTCGGACTTTGGGGCGAGTTGCCACGGCGGACCAGTTCGCCGATGTCATGCTGGGCACGCGCGGCGGAGTGCCAATCCGGATCCGTGACGTGGCCCAGGTGGAAGACGGGGCCGCCGAACTGCGCACCTGGTCGGCCCTGTTTCGAAAAGGTAGTCCAGGCAAAGATGTAGTTGCTATCGATGTGTTGCGCCAGTCCGGTGTTAACACCGTACAGGTGGCCGATCATGTGCGCGCCTTGGTCAATCAGCTCAACTCGCAAGTCCCGCCGGGCGTGAAGTTACTCGTAGTACACGACATCTCCGATTTCATCAAGGCGTCGGTGCATTCTCTCCTCGAGCACCTGATTTTCGGCAGCATCCTTGCGAGCGCAGTCGTCTGGATTTTCATCCGGAATTGGCGCGCTGTACTGATTGCAGCCCTGGCAATTCCTGCGTCGATCCTTGCCACCTTCACCCTGATGAAGGGCATGGATTTCTCGCTCAACAACATTACGCTGCTGGCGCTGACTTTAGCGGTTGGTATTGTGATCGACGACGCCATCATCGTGCTGGAGAACATTTTCCGGTTTATGGAAGACAAGGGCCGCGACCGTTTTCATGCCGCCATTGAGGCCACTCACGAAATTGGCCTGGCAGTGATGGCCACAACGCTTTCCCTCATCATCATCTTTTTGCCGATCGCGTTCATGACCGGCTATGCCCGCAAGTATGTGAACTCGTTCGGCTGGACGATGGCGATGGCGATCCTGGTTTCCCTTCTGGTCGCCTTTACGCTAACGCCGATGATGAGTTCGCGATTGCTGAAGCTGCACGGGCGCGACAAAGAAGGCGAGTCGCGGCGATTTATTCATCGAATCGAGACTTGGTATCTCAAAACTCTGGGCTGGTCCCTCGACCACCGCGCGGTGATCATTCTGATCTCTGTGGTGACGTTTCTCACCACGTTTGGTCTTTACCACCTGGTTGGACGCGATTGGATACCCGCCGATGATCAATCTGAGCTGCAAAGCTCGTTCACTCTCCCCGAGGGCACGAGCCTGGCAAGGACGACGCAAATGGCGTCCGACATGTCCGCGCATATCTCGGCATTGCCTGAAGTAGCCTTCGTGCAGTCTTATACGCATGGACCGACAAACCATGCGCATCTGTTCATCGGACTGGTTCCTCGGAGTGAGCGCAAGCTGACGCATCAGCAGATGGCGGCCAAGGTCCGTGGCATTTTGGCTGGGTATCGCAATATTACTTATAACGTGCGCCTGCCTTCGGTGCTGGGCGGCGAAATCTACTTTCCCATCTCCGCGGTGATCCGGGGACCGGATCTCAGCGAGCTGGCAGAGATCAGCAAGAAGGTTGCCGACCGGATGCAGCGCTATCCTGACCTGGTCGACGTCAACCCCAGCCTCAATCTCAATACGCCTGAACTGCAGGTGAAGGTAGACCGGCAGAGGGCAGCTGATATCGGCGTTCGGATGACCGACATCAGTGACGCTGTACGCCTGTTTTACTCTGGCGAAGACGAGATTACCCGTTTCAAGGAAGGTTCGGAGCAGTATCCGGTCACGATGCAATTGCTTCCCCAGCAACGTGACAACCCCGATGTGCTAAACCGCATGATGGTACCATCTAGCAAGCTCGGGCAAGTCCGGCTAGAGAGCGTCGCCACAATTGGCCGGGGATTTGGTCCGGCAACACTTTGGCGGTACAACCGCGAGTTCCAGGTGAGCGTATATGCCAATGTCGCTTCTGGATACCCGCTGGATCTCGCGGCGCAACACACTATGGATTCTATTAAGGAAGTGGGTTTGCCGGCTGGGTACTCCTATCTCTTCTCCGGACAGGTAAAGGTGCTGGAAGAGACCACCTGGAACCTGCTGCTAGCAATGTCACTCGCCTCGATTTTCATGTACATGGTGCTGGCCGCCCAGTTCGAGAGCTTCTCGTATCCGTTCATCATCATGCTGACGCTGCCTCTGAGTATCCCCTTCGCCCTCTTCTCGCTGTGGATTTCTGGACGAGCGCTTAGCCTGTGGAGCGCCTTGGGCATGTTCTTGCTGTTGGGGATCGTCAAGAAAAACGGGATTTTGCAAGTGGATTACACCAATCGCCTTATTGCCGACGGCATGCCGGTGCGTGAGGCCATTCTTGAAGCCAACCGGGTTCGATTGCGACCGATCCTTATGACGACGCTTTCCATCATTGCTGGCCTGATCCCGGTTGCGATTGGAATCGGCGCGGGATCAGAACAACGCGCTTCCATTGCGATGACGATTATCGGAGGTCAGACGTTGTGTCTGTTGTTGACCCTCGTTGTTGTCCCGGTCGCCTATTTGTACTTGTCAGAAGTTCAGTCCTTTGGGTGGCGAGAGTGGGCGACCCGTGTACTACGGCTTCCCAGCCCGACCGGGCCGACCGAAGGTGATTGATGCTCTCATCGGAATCCATGCCTGTTCCAGCGACAGGAACTTCCGATCGCGGTCAGAGTGACCAGTTGCTACGCATGAATGAGTGAGATCGGGACTTAAGAACAGTTTTAGAATGAGCCTGAATGCGCGTTCTGCAGAACAGCAACCGTTGGGGAAAAGTGAGTCTAAGACACGGCACTGCGTCCACGAAAATCATCGCTGCCACATTGTACCTCACCACAATCGCAACCCCTGTTTAGCTCGAACGCTTGCAATATCGAACGTATGTGGTGCCGAGACCAGATGAAAATGTGCAAGGCGGCTGTGGGTACCAACTCACCATACCGGACGCGGAGTACGCCGTTTCGGCTGTGCTGGTCGTGTTTGAACGGGGATGGCAGTTCGGTAATTTATACTTCGACCCTGATTTGAGTGCATTTGCTGCGGAGCACCGCATTGCCATAATGCTTGCACAGCACTGCCGCTTAAAAGAACGCGAAGACATGGATGTTGTGCCGGAGCACGGCATCGGTCGGGCGGCTACTCACGTGAAGCTGCGATAGCCGATGCCGTAGCTTGTCAGCCGTTCGAGATGCAATATTGGCAGAACGCCTTCCCAGCTGAGCCGGTCAAGCGACCAGAACAAGAGAACGTCAAACTTGTCTTGGTGCTGACTCTGCCGTAGAGCGCGCATCGGAATTGAGTTAGTGTGATTGAAGCCACGTTCTGCCTCCTAGTCAGGTAGAACCGTTCAGGCTCAGCTGGCTGCTTGTAACATTCATATGCACACGCACGCGCGAACTAGACGCTAAAAGTCTTTTTTATCCAACCGGCGATCAAAGTATCCGAAAAGATAGTCCCGCGAGTGGTGCTTGCCAGCCTCGTCACAAATAAGAGTCGATTGCAGATTACTCCACAACAGGAATCAATGCCTTAGGGCAGCAGTTCTTTTCCATTTGTTTTCGCAACCGCTTCGGTAGATCAACCGATAACTAATGTGTAGGCCGGTTAACGCCACCTAACGGCCTGCTTCCCGGGATGGCGCGAGCCCCTTATAGCACGTAAAGGAGAAAATTATGAATGCAACAAAGAACGCGTTGGTGGTCGGCTTAGTAATCGTGTCAGTAGCGGTCGCGGCACCCGCGGCAACCAACCATGTGTTACAAAAAAGTTACATCAGCCAAAGAACGCTGGTAGGCGCCTTTTTCCCAGCCTTTACTTACACCGCAGTTGACAGTCCACAGACCGTCACCTGCCCAGGGACATCGGGAACATGCACGATCCAGGCCGACCACTGGGTAGAGATGAAGCTAAGCAGCCCTGCGAATCAAGCGTGGGTGTGCCTGGCCGTTGATGGTACGTTGGATAACTTCTGTGGATTCCCGATGACAAGATCCCTCCGGATGGGAGTTGGGTACAAGCTACAAGCTCACACAATGTGAGCGGAGGTATGCGATTTTTGTGAAAAACGAGCGCGAGAATCGGAGTGGGGAGCAGGGTGGACGCACTCCCGGTGGCTGGGGAATTCCCGGAATGGGTGGTCCGACGGGCGGCCCTGGCATGGGCCGCCACGGTGGACGCGGGCAGCCGCAGAAAGATCTTCCCGATGGCAAGAGGATTCTCGAACAAATTTGGAACGAAACCGGCGGCCAGATGCTCGAAGGTCGAAGAAGCTGACCATCGATCAGATCTACTCCCTCATCGAAGATCAGCTACATAACCAGTACGCCGTCGACTACACGAGAGGGCGTGAGGCGGAAACCGGCCTCCACAAGCTCCAAGTCACAGCGAAGAAGAAGGACGTTATCGTGTTCGCCCCCGCAGCTTACTATTCCGATACTCGGTAACCTCGCCGAACTGGGGAAGGGAATCGATTTCGCCCTTACCCGCTGTCGAGCCTGCGCTCTTAGGCCACATCCTCGCTACCAGTCTCGTGGGATCGAAGAGGATTTTTCACTCCGGGCTCGTCGGTTCTGCAGCTTCGGCAATTTCCGCTTTTCTGTCCATTCAGGTTCCCAGACCTAGATTCGGCACCGTACCGCTTCACGGCTGCTACATTGCGGCACTTGCCCCCTTATACAGCGGACGACTACGCCACAAGCGGCAGCCGTGGCTCACGCAAGGGAAATGTGTTACATGGTTTAGTGCAGGGAAAACGCGTTGAGTCAACTTTTCCCAGGGAGCCTGAAATGTGGCACCAAATTGGCAACAAAAACTAAGTTTCGCAAGGGTTTTTGTTTGCCGGTGTTAACAGGTAAGTCTAACGAATTGCTATCGACCGGGAATGATGTCTCCGGTAAATGGCAGGCTACTCGCTTATCGCTTCTAACGCCCTGCGAAATTCTTTATTGTCGAGCGACACCACTGGGAAATAGAGCCCAACCAAATTACGCTTCCACACGGCTCCGGTTTTGCGCCGTTCCGCAGGAGTGGTGAATTGGTATTCGTAGAGCAACGCGCGGACATACTTCGGCGGCCTGTCAGGAAACGGATTATCGTGCAGCAGCCTCAGTACGGGCCTATCATTCTCCAGGAGTTTTCCCAATAAACTTATAAACCAAGGATGTTCCTCCGGGGAGGAGAAAGCGGCAAACCACATGAGCCAGTCAAGCCGCAAGTGATAGGGCGCGATCTGCGGCGGAGTGCGGTTCACGTC
>Ga0126372_10001263_pt1 | contig 10156 bp, 11 predicted proteins | sample PanSoiMetaPlot_6_FD_92762 | JGI IMG/M metagenome (GOLD analysis project Ga0126372, IMG submission 92762) | Tropical forest soil microbial communities from Panama - MetaG Plot_6 | ecosystem: Environmental > Terrestrial > Soil > Tropical forest > Bulk soil | place: Panama | collected 2016-02-17
AGAGTTGGCAAACGCGCTACATCAGCCACGAAAGGTCCTCCACATTCGGCCGCTCCGCGCCGCCTTGCCCAAGGATCGAAAGGAAAATCTCCTCAAGCGTTGTCGTCCTTCCTTCCGCTCCAGGCACTCCTGCCCGCAATTCCTCAAGCGAGCCCTGTGCCACGAGCCTCCCTTTGTCGATGATCGCCACGTGGCTGCACAGCCGTTCGACTATTTCCAGCACGTGCGAAGTCAAAAAAATCGTCACGCCGCGTTCCGTCATTCGTGCGAGCAACGCTTTCAGCGCGCCAGCAGCGAGAGCATCCACCCCTTAGAATGGCTCATCCAGAAAAAGGATTCTAGGTCCGTGAATTACGGCGGCGGCCAGCGCCAGTTTTTTCTGCATCCCGTGCGAGTAATCCGCGATCATTGTTTTAGGCCGGTCCGCGAGTTGCATGAAGTCCAATAGCTCTTCGCTCCGCTGCTTCGTCGTCAGTTTGTCCAGCCCGTACATTCTTCCCACAAAGGTCAGATATTCCGCCCCTGTCAGCCGTTCAAATAATCCCATTCCTTCAGGTACGACCCCGATCTGGCGTTTCACTTCAACAGGCTTCTCTGCGAAATCGATTCCCAACAATTGCATTCTTCCCGACGTAGGCGTCAGCAAGCCTGTCAGCATTTTGATCGTTGTGGATTTTCCCGCCCCGTTCGGCCCGAGAAATCCGAAGAATTGTCCGGATGCGACGCGCAAATCCATCCCGTCTACAGCCGTCAGTGCACCGAATTTTCGCGTGAGTTTTTCCGTGATGATCGCGGCATCCTGCATGAGGTCTCCCGGCCTTGCCTGGCGCAGAAAAACTCTAGCACGCCCGGCGTAAACAACGATGAATTCGCAAATTTGTCGTGACGAAAAAAGGCGGGCCTCAGGAGTATTAGGATTTTTGCACAGATCCCGCACCGCTGAATTGCGCTTCGCGGGTGGGCAGGACCGCGAGCACAGCCGGCAATTCCACCCGAAACACCGCGCCGCCTTCCTGCCGGTTGTAGCAAAGAATTTTCCCGCCGTGCTCCTGGACGATGCCGAAGCAAATGCTCAAGCCGAGGCCTGTACCTTTGCCCACGGGTTTTGTCGTGTAAAACGGATCGAAGACGCGGTGCGGCTCCATAATGCCCGGTCCGGTATCGGAAAAGAGCACAACCACCGAAGCGCGGTCCCGCATAGTTTTGATCGTAAGCGTTCCACCGCCATGGGCCGATTCCATGGCGTCAATCGCGTTGTTCACGATGTTGAAGAAAACCTGCATCAATTGATTTCCATCGCCGCGCACGCCGGGAAGAACCGACTCGAGCTGCTGATCCACTTTTGTCGTTCCGCTGCGCAAATCGAGCGCGCGCAGTTGCACGGCGTTGCTCACCACTGTGTTCAAGTCGAGCAGCGCGCGCTCCGGAGGAACCTGGCGTGCGAAACTAAGCAAATTTCCTACCAGCGTCTTCGTTCGCCGCGCCTGGTCGCGAATCTTCGCGGCAATCGCCCTGCTTTTTTCGGGGATGGATTCGTCATCTGCCAGCAGATCCGAATATCCTAGAATCGCTGTCAGTGGATTGTTGATTTCATGCGCTGCGCCCGCCGCGAGCTGACCGAGTGAAATCAGTTTTTCGGATTGCACCAGTTGCGCCTGCAAACGCTGAAGATTCTCGATAGATTGCTCGGACTGCTCCAACAAGCGAATCCGCTCGTTATCCGCCAGGTGCTGTCGCAAAAACACCAAAAACCCAAGGGGGACCGCCGCGACAACGGTCGCGAGCAATCGAAAGTCGCGCACTTCGGTGGAGTCTTGCGAAAACTTCAGCGTGTAAATGGCAAAAATTGGCAGCGAAATAACGGCTGTCATCGCCAGGCGTGTCGCCCATGTAGTCTCGCTTCGCTGAAGCGCGACATCTGCGTCCGCGCTGTCGCTAGGAGCATCCAGCTGTTTTTCTTTCAAGTGAGCTATGTAGCCGGCGGTTGCGAACCCGAGGAAGGAGGCGATCATAGGCAAGTCGTAGCTGCCTCCCGTGTGGTACTTCTTCAGATTGATAGCGACATTGATCAGAAGCGACGCAACCATGTACAAGCCAGAGGCGCCAAAGAGGCTTGCATACACCAGGCGCCAGGCTCCACGCGCGCGCAGCCACAGAAGCCCGAAGCCCGCCACGATGACCGCATTTTGAATGTTGCTTGTGATGTCGTACGCAAAGTTGTACTGACCGAGGGACGGCGCGGCATAGAGCCATGGCAGCACGGCATACGCGTAAATAAACATCCACCAGGTCAGCAAAAGCACAAAGTCCAGATAGCCGAATCGCAGGCGAAGCTCGCCACGTTTCAGGTGCGGCCGGAGCGCCAGGGCGGCCATCATGGGAACGCCACGCAAGAAAAACGTCACGTCGCCCGGATAAAGGTCAGGCAGCGGTTTATGCAAATAGACTTCGAAATAAGTCCATTGAAACTGCCCGATCATCCAGAGCGTGGTGCCCATGGCCAACAGCATCCAGAAGACGTTGCGGCGCCAATGCGGCGTTCCCGCATTCATGAGCAAACCCGCATTGGCGAGCAAGGGGACGAGGCATTGCACGACGTCGCCAAAGTAGATCAGCGACTGCTCGTTCCGGAGGACCCAGGGTGCCAGGGCGTAAACGCCTAAAACGCCAGCCCAAACGGCCACTGTCCAGGTAAGCTTGCGGGAGGAGAACATGGGCAATACCCCCCATTGTAAACAGGAGGCCGGATGGCTCGCTGGGCTCGTTAAACTGGCTTGGCTAAACAATTACTGAAGTAAATGGCGCCTCGTTTCGAGAAAACAGCCAATCTGAAAGCCGGAATTTAGACAGACTAAGGAAAAACACCCACTATTTGTGATGCAAATTAATCGAGGATTACGACCCTGCTGAGATTTCTGGGGCTATCTGGATTCATTCCCTTTTTGGCGCTGGTGTAGAAGCCGAGCACGTGCGCCGGAACCAGGAATGGCGCGAGGGTTGCCAATTCGGGCAAATCGGCGCCTAATTCAAAAACAAAGTCGCTGGAGCGGCGGGTCAAGTCATTCGTTCGATTGCACACCGCAATTGTCGTAGCGCCAAGCTCCTTCATCTCTGTGAGCATTTCCGATTCAGCTTGCATGCCACTTTCGCTCAGAAAGAAAGTGAGGCAGGTTTCCGGCCCGACAATGGTCTTCGGCCCATGACGAAATTCGAGGGTGTGAAAAACCTGAGAGTAGGAGCATGACATCTCCGTGACCTTCAATGCGCCTTCGCTGGCGATTCCGTAGAACGGACCCTGGCCGAAAAAGACATAGTCGGCGAAATTGTGGCTTTCGACAAAGGTTTTCATTTGCGCGGCCAAAGGATGAATTTGAGAAGCGAAGTGCGCGGCCATTGCCTCGAGTTTTGCGGGCAATTCAGAATTGCCTGTTCGGCGCGACGCAAGGAGCTGCATCGCAAGCAGCAGCGATGTGAAGGAGCGGGTCATCACCATGCTCTCCTCATTGGCGTCCGGCAAACTGATGGTCAAATCGCATGCATCTACAAGCGCTGACGGTGAAGTACAAGTGAGGGCCAGAGTTGGAATCCCGCACTCACGAGAAAGAAAGGCGGCTGCGCGAACTGTTTCGGATGTGCTGCCGGAGCGAGAGATCAAAACCGCTTGCGTATTCTTCGCATCAAGAAACGCGGCATGCGGAAAGAGCAAAATCTCAGAGGCGGGAATCGCGCGAGCACGCAACCCGGTCAAAAGCGTCAATGAACTCGCGGCAGCCGTCGCGAGGTAGAGGCTTGAACCGCACGCAACAAAGAGCCATTCCGTTTTCGCTTTTGTTTTTTCAACAATCGAATCAAGCAACTCGCCGGACTTCAAATCGCGTAACGTCTTTTGCCAGGTTTGCGGTTGGGAAAGAAGCTCGTTAAGAGTGTGCGGCACTTGATTTGGCGAATGTGTGCTTGTCATGTGCGGCGCGGCTGGGGCCGCGAAACGATCTTTCGCTGAGGCTAGTCCTTCAATCTGGCGGAGGGAGAGGGATTCGAACCCCCGAGACCCTTTCGAGCCTAACGGTTTTCAAGACCGCCGGTTTCAACCGCTCACCCATCCCTCCGTTTTTAATTATAACTGGCAAACGAACATAATTCAGAGTGAGGAGCGAGTCAGCGCGGCGTCCACATAGGATGCCGAGTGAAAAGGCCGTTGACGAAGCCCATTTCGTATACGATGAACAGGCCGAAGACGAGGCTGACAATGCCGCTAGCTGTGGCGAGGATATGATTCATCCTAGCAAAACGTGTTTCAGAAAACGTGAAGGGGACTGCGATGGCGGCCGTGATGAGCATCATTCCGGCGACGGTTCCAAGACCGAAGACGAGCAGATAAACCATCGCCCAAATCGGAACGCGAATCGTTGTCAGCACCAGTAGCGCAACAGCAGCGGATCCTGCGAGGCCATGTACAATTCCCACAGCCAGTGGCCGCAATACTTGATATAAGCCGACGCGGCCAAACGTGCGATCCAACCAGCTGAGCGATGCTTCAGCCTTTTCCGAAGAATCTTGTGGAGTGTGCGTATGAACAGTTGTTCCGCGCGAATGGGAATGACCCGGGGCGATATTTTGCGTGATCCATCGCATCATGCCCGAAAGATTCAGAATACCCAGAAGAATCAACATGAGCCCGACGGAAAGCTCCATGGTGAGGCCGAGGCGGGGGGGAATTATGATACCGAACAAAATAATGAGCGAGCCCACCAGAAAAATCGTGATGGTATGGCCAAGCCCCCAGAGCACGCCGATCAGGGCAGCACTGCGAACGCTGCGTTCGCGACTGACGATGGTGGTTACGGCGACGACGTGGTCAGCGTCGGTCGCGTGGCGCATGCCGAGAAAAAATCCCAATGCAATGATGGAGAGGAAAGGAATCATGCGTAGTCCGCATTGTAAACCAGAACGGAGGCCATGCCGGGCAGTGTACGGTTTGAATCTTTTTTGCGGGCCGGACATCCAATTCCAAGGCAGACGCGTATCTTATTGTTAGGAGAGGCATAAGCCGGTGATCCGTTAGAACCGGCCCTAGAAGGCAATTTATGTTGACCCGGCGACAACCAGAATTGACTTACGCGGATGTGACACCCAAAGAGCTGTATACAAACCGTAGAAAATTATTGCGGGACATTGGCATCGTCGGCGCGGCCGCCGCGATCGCTGGAGAAGGAATCCTTTCTATCGCTTCGCCAAATTTGACGGCTTACGCAACATCCAAGCTGAATTTCACAAAAGGCAGATTCAGCACCGACGAAAAGGTCACGCCCATCAACGATGTAACGCACTACAACAATTTCTACGAATTCGGCACTGACAAAGGCGATCCCGCCAAGAATTCTCAAAATTTCAAGACCGCACCATGGACCGTTTCAGTGGAAGGGGAAGTAAAAACCCCACGTAAGTTTTCGATGGACGAAATTCTTAAACTCGCCCCTCTCGAAGAGCGCATTTACCGCCACCGCTGCGTGGAGCGCTGGTCCATCGTCGTGCCATGGATCGGCTATTCGCTCAGTTCGCTTCTAAAAACGTTCGAACCTACACCGAAAGCGAAGTACGTGGCATTTGAAAGCTACTACGATCTTGGACAGATGCCGCAGTCCCGCTACACCGGCCTGGAATATCCATACGTGGAAGGGTTGCGCATGGATGAGGCCATGCATCCGTTGACGCTGCTGTGCGTGGGAATGTACGGAGAAACGCTGCCGAATCAGGACGGGGCGCCGGTGCGGATTGTCGTGCCGTGGAAATACGGATACAAGAGCATAAAGTCCATCGTCAAAATAAAATTTCAGGAAAAAGAGCCGCCGACCACTTGGAATTTGCAGGCTTCAAATGAATACGGATTCTATTCGAATGTGAACCCAAACGTGGATCATCCCCGCTGGAGCCAGGCGACCGAGCATCGGCTTGGCGAACTTTTCTCTCGCAAGACGGTTATCTTCAATGGTTACGCCGACCAAGTTGCGTCGCTTTACAACGGCATGGACCTGAAGAAGTATCACTAAGGTTTGAGCTTCGTGCGAAAACTACTGACCAGCAAGTGGACGAAAGTGGCCGTGTTTCTGGTCTCGTCGATTCCATTCGTTCTGCTTTGCACTGGACTTTTGCGAAACGACCTCGGCATCAATCCCGTGGAAACGTTGCAGCATACGACGGGCGATTGGACGCTCCGCTTCCTGATTTTCACTCTGGCCATTACGCCTCTGCGAAAAACCCTTAATTTGCCCGAGCTGATTCGTTTCCGGCGCATGCTCGGCCTCTTTGCGTTCTTTTACGTAGTTCTGCACTTCCTGACCTATCTCGGGCCGGATCAGAGTTTCAACTTTTCCGGCATGTGGGACGACGTCGCGAAACGCAAATTCATCACCGTCGGGTTTGCCGCCTTTGTCTTGCTGATACCGCTTGCGGCGACTTCCACGACCGGGATGATCCGCCGCCTCGGCGGAAAGCGTTGGCAAGCCCTGCATCGCTTGATTTATGTCTGCGCGATTCTTGGAGTGATTCACTACTACTGGCTCGTGAAGTCCGACGTGCGCAAGCCGCTGATGTACGCCTTTTTTGTCGGCATTCTTCTGCTCTGGCGCGTGTGGAACGCCTACTTTCGTCGAAAAGGAAAGGCGCCGGCGACAGTACGCTCTGAAGTTTCTACACCTACAAATTTGCCTGCTGAAAAAACGTTTAGTGAGTTGTAGCGTCCGTGGACGGCGCGTCAAACTCAACGCCCCAAAAATGAGGGGATGGCGTGAGAAATTCAACGCCCACGCGTTGGCCGCGGTCGCTGGGTTCCCCTAGAAACACGACGCGACATTCCTGCTCTTCCTGAGTGGCGGGGTTTTCCAGAACAATCATTTCACCGTCTTTGATCTCGTGCTTGAGCAACAGAAGCCCGCCGTACGCGTTGACCACGACGGTTTCGCAGGCTTCGTGGAATTTCTTGCCATTGTGATCTTTCCCGGACGCTTTGATGGGCATCCGGCGGAAGACACGCAGGCTTCTTCTAGGCGAAGTGAAAGTGGCTTCAGCCATACCTCAATTTTCAAACCTCCCGGAATCGGCGTCAACCGAGAGGCAAATTGGTGTTTCGCATTGACAACGGGTAACGGCCGGACCGCCTTGTGCCCGTCTTTGTGCCGATTTATCATGAAAGAAGTCGCGGCTCGGGGCAGGAAAGGCGCTCTCCCAGATCGTCGTTTTTGCCGCAACATTCGTAACAGATCATTCGTAATACATTCGGAAAGGATTCTTTCGTCCCCTTCTTATGAACCTTGCTGAATTTATAGAGAGTCGCCAAGAACAGCACCTGAATGAGCTAAAAGAGTTTCTGCGTATCCCCAGCGTCAGCGCAAAAAGCGAGCACAAACCTGACATTGAGCGCGCCGCGAAATGGGTTGCGGACAATTTGCGAAGCGCAGGGTTCAAGTCGGCGGAGATCATTCCGACCGCTTTGCATCCGCTCGTTTATGCGGAATCGCTGGAAGCCCCTGGAAAGCCCACGATCCTTTTTTATGGGCACTATGACGTGCAACCGGCAGAGCCACTGAATCTTTGGACAACCCCCGCTTTCGAACCAGCCGCGCGCAACGGCAATCTCTTCGGCCGCGGAACGGCGGACGATAAGGGCCAGGTCCACATTCACCTGAAAGCGTTGCAGGCGTTGCACGACCTGAATGGAAAATTTCCCATCAACATTAAGGTTCTAATCGAAGGCGAAGAAGAAGTCGGCAGCGTCAGTCTCTGGGATTTCGTCCAGAAGAGCAAAGAGAAACTGAAGGCGGACGCCCTACTCGTTTCCGATACTTCCATGCTGGGAAAGGGCGTGCCTTCGATTACCTATGGCTTGCGCGGTTTGAACTATTATCAGATTGAATTGACCGGCCCGGAGCGTGATTTGCACTCAGGGGTTTACGGCGGCGCAGTGCCGAATCCGCTCACGATTCTCACGGAACTTTTTGCAAAACTGCACGACAAGAATTTCCACATCACCGTGCCCGGCTTTTACGACAATGTAGCGAAGCTTTCAAAGGCGGAGCGCAAAGCGCTGAACGCGCTGCCCTGGAACAAGAAAGCGTTTCAAACTGCAGTAGGCGCACCGGCTTACTGTGGCGAAAAAGGTTTTTCGATCGTCGAACAGCTTTGGATTCGCCCCACACTGGAATTAAACGGAATTTGGGGCGGCTACACCGGAGAGGGCGCGAAAACGGTGATTCCGTCGAAAGCCTGCGCGAAATTTTCTACACGACTCGTGCCGAATCAGGATCCGCAGAAAATTGCTAAGCAAGTTGAGGAGCACATTCGCAAGCTGCTTCCAAAAACGGTGCAGTGCAAATTTGAAGTGTTGAGCACAGGCAAACCGTGGGCCGCGCCGTTCCAGGCGCCGATTTTCAAGAAGGCCCAAGCGGCGCTCGAAAAAGGATTTGGCAGGAAGGCAGTTTTTATTCGGGAGGGCGGCTCGATTCCCTTTGTCACGCAGATGTACGACACGTTCAAAGTGCCCTGCGTACTAATTGGTTTTGGATTGCCCGACGAGAACGCGCACGCGCCAGACGAGCACATCTATCTGGAAAACTATTTCAGTGGGATCAAGGCCATCGCCCATTTTTACGCGGACTTGGCGACGATTTGACGTCGCCAGGTTGAGCTAGTTGCGTTCTAGTCGGAACAAATAACAGCCCGCTTCCGTGCTGCGCACGTGCACGTATTCAACTTCAGAGTTTGCCAGCATGTTTCTTGCGGTTGCTTCTTCTTCGCCGCTCGTGCGGACCTCCGCTAGCATCTTCCTGTCTGCCCCAAACGCCTCCAGCGTCAGCAATCGCCCGCGGTACGCTTCGGGAATGCCAGGCCGTTCTTCATAGCGGCCGCATTTTTTTGCGTGAATGTAAACCGGGCCGGGCGACGGCGGCACGTTCTGCCCGTGAAATGCGTCCATCGTGAAGAGAATTGCCTCTTCTTCGTGCAATTTGACGAGCTGAAGGCAGTGCCGGCACGGCGCCCTCCCTGCGGCAACTTCCTTGTGTGCCGGGAATCCGTACTTTGGGGATTTCATCGTTGTGCGAACGGAATCGGCGACTTCGGTGGGAATTGCAACTGCGTGAAACGAGCTCATGATTCACCTCGTGAGAATTTCTAACGTTCGATGGAGAATTCTGGCAAAGGAACTGCGGGCAATCTATCCGTCTTGGTGCGTCAAACTGCGCATTGAGGCAGGGCAAGCCGGAACGCGAGCGGCAAAAACGCTGTTTTTGGCCGAAAAATCCACAGTCTCCCGCAGAAATCTTCATTTTTCCCTGATTTTTTGCCTATTTTGGCTTGCGTTATTATCCTGACTTGGCTATAGTCCCCTCCGGCCAGGATTTTTCGCTTGAAAAAGGCGGCAAAACGAGAAATTCGGCGGCTGGTCCCGGCTGTGCCGGGATGGAAAGAAAAATCAGGAGGATAGGCAAAATAGATGGCAGCTAAGCCACTCAGCAAGACGAAGATTGTTGCGCACATTGCGGAGAAACTCAGCACTCCGAAGAAGCAGGCGGCTCTTTTCTTTGAAGAGTTGCACAAGCTGGCAGTGAAGGAAGCCAAGGGCGGCGCCGGCAAGTTCGTCATCCCGGGCATCGGCCGCGTCGTGAAGGCGCACCGCAAGGCGCGCATCGGCCGCAATCCGCAGACCGGCGAACAGATCAAGATCAAGGCCAAGACCGTCGTTCGCCTGCGCCCAGCAAAGGCGCTGAAGGATGCGATCCTGAAGTAGCCTTTTTTCTGGAGATTATAGGCCCCCGCGGCCGGGTTCTTCCGGCGGGCGGGGGCTTTTCTCTTTTGCGCCTGAAATCTTGCGCGGCAAAGGAAAGGGCCGTTTGGGGAAACGGCCCTACACCATCGCTTCAAAATTGAATCGGGGTTAGAGCGTCCTAACGTAGGCGATGACGTCCTTGATTTGCGCTTCCTCGAGCGCATCTTTGAATGGAGGCATCAGCGAATCACCGTTCTCAATCCAGGTCTTGAGATTTTCATCGGTAACCTTGTTCCCGTTGACCGTAAACGTCCCGCGCTTGTTCAAACCCTTCAGGCCAGGGCCGATTTTCTTCGCGTCGCTGTTGTCGAAGTGGCAGACGCTGCACTTCTGCTG
>Ga0126372_10001264_pt1 | contig 10146 bp, 9 predicted proteins | sample PanSoiMetaPlot_6_FD_92762 | JGI IMG/M metagenome (GOLD analysis project Ga0126372, IMG submission 92762) | Tropical forest soil microbial communities from Panama - MetaG Plot_6 | ecosystem: Environmental > Terrestrial > Soil > Tropical forest > Bulk soil | place: Panama | collected 2016-02-17
CGCTGATGATTGGTGGCTTCATGGCCGTCGGTACCCCGGAACGCGTGATCGACGAACTAGTGCGCCAGGGAAAGAAAAACCTCACCGTCATCGCAAACGACACGGCGGTTCCTGGTCGCGGCATTGGAAAGCTCGTCGATAAAGGTCTGGTGAGCCGGGCGGTCACGAGTCACATCGGACTCAATCCAGAAACGCAGAAGCAGATGCTCGGTGGAAAAATGGCTGTCGATCTTGTCCCGCAAGGCACGCTCATCGAGCGTATTCGCGCCGGCGGTTTTGGGCTCGGCGGAATACTGACGCCGACCGGGGTCGGTACGATCGTCGAGGAAGGCAAGCAGAAAATCGACGTAAACGGAAAGACCTACCTGGTCGAGACGGCGTTGCGCGCGGACTTTGCCTTGGTCAGCGCATTTCTCGCGGACTATCTTGGCAATCTTTCCTACGCGTTGACTGCGCGCAATTTCAATCCGGTCATCGTCATGGCTGGCGAGACCACGATCGTCACGGCCGAACATATCGTTCCCGTGGGTCTTATTGCGCCAGACCACGTCGTCACGCCGGCGCCACTTGTCGACTATCTCGTCGCAAATGGGTGATGGGAATGGATGCACAAACGATCATTGCCAAACGTGTTGCCCGCGAGCTGCGAAGTGGGATGCTTGTCAACCTCGGCATCGGAATTCCGACCCTGGTTGCGAACTATATTCCGCACGACGTCAAGGTGTTCTTTCAGTCGGAAAATGGACTGATTGGGACTGGTCCTATTCCTGAAGAAGGAATGGCACACCCGATGCTCACGGACGCAGGCGGAAAACCAGTTACCGCACTACCCGGGGCATGTACCTTTGACAGCGCGATCTCGTTCGGTCTGATCCGCGGCGGTCACGTCGACGTCACGGTACTCGGTGCGCTTCAGGTCGATGCGAAAGGACAACTCGCGAACTGGATGATCCCGGGCAAGATGGTCCCGGGGATGGGCGGAGCGATGGATCTCGTAACCGGCGCCAAGCGTGTGATTATTGCCATGCAGCATACGGCCAAGGGCAAGGCAAAAATTGTCAAAAAATGTGGACTTCCACTTACGTCCGCCAGGCCGATTGACCTGCTGGTAACAGAACTTGCGGTCATTGCTTTTTCGGATAATCGGGCAACGCTCATGGAAACGGCGCCCGGCGTTACCGTTGAACAGGTCGTGTCCGCCACAGAAGCTGAACTCACCCTGCCTGCCAAAATTCCTGAAATGCCGGCTTAGCCGCCCGCGGTTTGGTGTCCGAATGCTTTGTCATTGATTTACGGTCGAACGACCGGAGCTCGAAACTCCGGGCTATCGATGATGCTCCTCTCATATTTAAAGATACGCGCTGCGGCCTAATATTTAAGGTGCAAGGCCAGCTGCCTTCCGCAGTTCGGCCTTCACCTCATTAAGTTCGTTTCGAAAGGTTTCCTTGCTCAGGAGCGATGCGGCAATTGCCGCACCAGCAACGTTTCCTGCGTAGACGTCGCTGCGGAAATGGGCGCCCGATACGATGCGGCTGTGACCGTAATCTTGAATTCGTTTGTAAATCGCTTCTTTTTTTTCTGGGATCATTTCGGCAAGCACCATTCCAAGGGCAGCGCCGTAGGTCGCATGCGCCGAAGGGTAGGAGGGCGAGTCGCGATCGCTCAATTTCTTCAGAGTGTTCAGATTATTGTGCGGCAGCCGATAAGGACGTGTTCGGTCGAAGGTGTTCTTCGCCTCGTGCACCTCATGGCGCACTGAACTGTCGATGCAATCAAAGAAATGTCTGGCGGAACCCGAAAGGTTTTCCACCTTGATGCCGATTCCGCCGAGGAAACGCTCCAACGTCCTCAGGTCGTCCTCTTTTACATGTTTGATCTGCTCCGGAGTGCGCGACTCCTGCAGGCGCAGAAGCTCCTGCAGCTCAGCCTTCGTTTGCGCGCTGTCGTGCTTTGGCGGCGGCATGAGCAGCGCCGACAGCGGCACCGCGGGATCGGTGCATGAGGGCTCAGCGGCCCCCGCTGGGAGACCGAACAATCCCACAAAGGCCAGAGAAGCCAGGAATGTCCAACTGCGATTTAGTCGCACGCGCCGCCCCCCAAAACGACCTCGTCATCAGGATGCCTTGGCCTGCGGCTTCTTTGCAACCTCACGCAGCTGTGGCGGGGTGGCGCTGCCGCTGACCCCGAACAATCGAGCGAGTTCGCTCATTCTTCGCTTGCCCTCGGTCGAGAGTTCGCCGCGGACATTCATAACTTGTTGAATAACTCCATATGCCTTTTCCCGGGTCTCGGCGTCGGGCGGCAACATCGACGGAATCGCCGCGAGGGCCGCTTCCCGATCGATCAACAGCATATTGAATTGCTCACGCACCAGAGTTTTGAAATCCGCGAGCGACATGTCGCCGTGTTCCTGACGAAGGCGGCGTGCCATTTCAAAGCTCCGCTCGTCCACGGATGCTCGGTCCACACCTGCATAGATCAGGCCGCGAATGACTGCAGCGCGGAGACCTCCGTCCGGAATGTGGGATTTGAGCTCGGCGATCCGCTTCTGCAGAAGTTCGCGATGCAGTGGATTTTTCGGGGCTTTGCGCAGGCGCTGCGTCCCAGCCGGGTCCACGCCGACCGCGGCTTGGAGCGTGGGCGAACCATAGATCATGAGGAATGTCTGCTCGGCGATTTTTTCACTCGCCTCGCGCCAGGCGTCAAGGCCGGCAACGACCTGGTCGGAAACCTGCTGCTGCATAACGAGCAACGGGTTGTCATCGGCCACCGGCTTTCGGTCATTGCGAACCTGTTCTGCGAGCTTCGCAACCGGTGCCATCGCCGGATTTTGATCGGAAAAAAGCTCGTACTGCAGCCGCAGCGGATGCATTTCCCGCATCCAATCCGCGATCGGATTGCTGATCATGGCGCGCACGACCGGTTGGGCAAAAGTGCGATAAAGCGCAAGATTGATTTCGGAAACACGCGCGGCCGTTGCAAACCGGCGCTCATCCGCCAAGTCGTTGCCCCCGAGTGCGCGGATGTCGTCAAGCGTCCGCGCTTCGCAGCGCATCACCCAGTTTCCGAGCGCGAGGTCCGGATTGGTGGTTTCCGCCGTCTTGTCTTCGAACACTGCCTCGTAAAGGCCGGGCGGGAGCGTATCGATCAAATCGATATTGCTCGAGAATTCGCCGTGCTCCTTTTTCGCGACGCCTCCGGAAACGAAAATGCCGAGATGCCCCACGGTTTCATGGATCGTATAGACGATAGTCTGCCCGTAGGAGCGAATGTCATCGACGCTGTCGTAGAGGTCGAGGATCCAATCGAGCGCCTGCTGCGGCGGCGTGATGTTGTCGCCTTTCGAGCAGAATACGACGATCGGAGAGCGGATATTGCGAAGATCGATCGTGGAGCCATCCGAGGTCTTGATGCGCCCGGCGGCAAGATTGTTGCCGACGAAAAGATCATCGACAATGAACTGGATTTCCTCGGCATTCAGATTGACGTGACCTCCCCACCACTTTTCAAAACCCAGGTAGCGGGGGGCCTCGGTGTCGATCTTCGAATAGAGATTGTATTGCTTGCTCCACAGCGTGTTCGCCGGGTTCTGATTTTCGAAATTCTGCACCAGCCACGCGCCGTCGAACTTGCCGTGACCAAGATCGCTGGCGAGTGCCGTCAACCAGCTGCCGCCCAGCAATCCGCCCGAATAGCGCATCGGATATTGTCCGCGCACACCGGCCCAATACGCGAGTGGTGATCCCGCGATGATGATGGGACCGAACAGTTCGGGCCGCATTGCCGCCAGCATCATGATGGCCCAACCGGCCTGGCAGTTTCCGATGACGCAGGGCTTACCGTTCGCCTCGGGATGCGCAGCGGTCACCTTTTCGATGAACACCGCTTCGGCCCGGGCGATGTCTTCAATGGTCTGTCCAGGAACGGGGTCGGGCAGAAAACCAATGAAGTAGCAAGGGTGACCGGCCTTGAATGCGACACCGATTTCACTGTCGGCCTTGAAGCCGCCGATGCCGGGACCGTGACCGGCGCGCGGATCAACTACAATGAACGGTCGCAGCTTTGGATTAATTTCGACGCCAGCAGGCGGAACGATGCGCACGAGAGCGTAGTTCACTGGTCGCTCGAGCGTGCGCCCGTCAACGATCAGCTCGGCTTTATAATCGAGCACGTTCGGCGCGGTTTCCGCCATGTGCTCGCGATACTGGTTTCCGCGCTGCCGCATGACATCCCAGAAGAGGACGCTGCGCTGGAATGCGTCGGTCCAATAGTCCATGGCAGGCGCGAAGATGCCAAACGCCATTGCATTCGACTGCTTTGAAGGAGTGTTTGACTGAGCTAACGACATTGTGGTGTTCCTTCTCTCTTCCGCCTCTGCCTGGATGGGTCGGTTCCCGCGAGGCGCAAACTCTAGTCCATGATGTGGTAGCCACCGTCGATGTAAAGCGTTTCGCCGGTGATCAGCCGCGCCGCGTCATGTGCGAGAAAGGCAGTCGCGACCCCGACGTCGTCGATGCTGACAAGACTTCGCGCAGGGGCTTGCGACTTAGCCTTGTCGAGCAATGCATCGAATTCCGGAATCCCGGAAGCTGCCCGGGTCGCCAGCGGGCCGGGCGAGATCGCGTGGACGCGAATTCCCTTCGGACCAAGCTCGGCCGCGATGTAACGAACCGCGCATTCGAGCGCAGCTTTGGCGACACCCATGATGTTGTAGTTTTTAACCACCATCTGGCTGCCGTAGTACGACATCGTAAACAAAGTGCCGCCCTTCTTCATCAGCGGTTCGGCCAGATGCGCCATCCGAATGAATGTCCAACAAGATACATCCATGGTGGTCGCGAAGCCTTCGCGCGATACGTCCACCACGCGCCCCTGCAACGCGTCTTTTGGCGAAAAGGCGATGGAGTGGACAACAAAATCGAGCTTGCCCCATTCCTTGCCGATCCGTTCGAAGACGGCTTCCATTTGACCGCCGACGCTTACGTCGAGTGGCATTAAGATCGGAGCTTCGAGCGCGCGGGCAAGGGGCTCGACGAACTTTTTAGCTTTGTCATTAAGATAGGTAACCGCAAGCTCAGCCCCCAAGGCTCGAAAAGCCTTCGCGCAACCCCACGCGATTGATTTGTCGTTCGCAATTCCGACGATAAGGCCCCTTTTTCCTTCAAGCAGCTTTGCTTTTACTGAGGGAAGTGCCAGCGCCGTATTTTTAACCATGTGGGTCTCCACGTATCGCTCCGCGATCAATTTGATTGCGCGAAAAGCCTGACGGCGGTCCTTTGCATCGTCGACGCGCGCGATCTCGCGCCCATTGATCTTGAGCAGACCCTCGCCCCAGGGCGCTACTTCTGCTTCCAGGCGATCTTTGCCCACGATTGCGACAAATTGCTGAACAGTGGCGCCTTTTCCGGCGGCCATCGCATTATTCGTCTTCCAGTCAAGCATTATCGCGTGTTCCGTTCGAACGCCGTCAATGCGGACTCCGCTCGGCTGGAAACTCAACCGCCTCAATTTTTTATTCGGAAGAGCGATGGGCGGTTCAGCAGGACCAATGTTCGGGGAGAGAGCCGGGCAATCAGTTGCAACCGTTCGAGTTCGGTGATGGTGCGACTGACCGTTTCGATCGTCAGGCCCAGGTGGTCAGCTATGTCCTGATGCGACATGGGAAGCTCCAGGTACTTCGTCTTTCCCAATCTCTTGGACAGATCGAGGAGAAACGTTGCCACGCGGCATCTCGCGCTCCTTCCGATCAATAACGCGTGCTCCTGCGTGCGCCGAAGCTCGTTTGTCGTTGCGGCCAGCAAGAAATTTGCAATCCGACTATCCCGAGCAGCGATCGACAGCAGGGCGTTACGCTTGAGATAGAGGATCATTGCATCGGTCGCTGCTTCCGCCGAGAGCGCGTGCTTCAATTCGGCCCAGCCGAACATTTCGCCGGGGAGATAAAAAGCGAGGATATTGCGGTTGCCGCTTTGAAGTGTCCGGCAACTGCGCACAATTCCATCCACAACGAGGAAAACGTAGTCGGCGGGGTCGCCTTCGCAGACGATCACCTGGTCGCGGCGGTGGCGGATAGGCCCGCGCCGAAGTGCGATGATCGCGCCTTGCACAAGTTTTCGGTCGTCGCCCGGGATGGTCAGCCAGTTTGCGGTCGCGGCCAAGGCGGCATCGTCGAAATTGCTACCGTGCTCCCGCGCATTGGGCGCGCTAAGACTTTTCAAGTGGGCCATCTTGTTCCCCCAAATTGGCCTCACGCCATGGATATAGCCTGATGCAATATTCAAATAGTTGGACCTTGGCCCAACTTCCGATTCGACCTCTACCTAAATGAAATACCTGATGAAGCCGCGATCTTGTGTCAGCTTACCGAAGGTTTATGCCGGTTTCTGTGCGCCGTTAGGTGCGTCATTTTGACCGTGGCCCACGCTCGCCTGTGCAATCAATACGTTTGCTAGCGGTAAAGCGCCTCGCGGCCCACCCACTCACACCGATCACGGTGAGGGACGCGCACGCAAAAATAAAGCTTCGAAGGGTCTTCCTCTTCGATCGTCACGCGTCGCCCAGCGCTCAATGCCGTGCATTGGCGACCCCGTAAAAAATCCGAGAGCTGCCGCATGCTCGGATTTTCGCGCGCCATGCGATAGAACTCGGACAGATCCTGTTGCTCCAGGCACGCTGGAGAACGACGCACGATGACCATTTCCCTTGCGAGCGAGGGCGCGGTCATGGCCGCTGTTACGACGACGGCTAACGTTGCCGTTTTCACGTGTTAAATCTCCGCTCGTTGCCGCATTTGATCAAGTGTCCGGTCGCTGAGTTTGTTTCAGACAATCTTCAATGGAACGCCGGGGCACAATCGTGCCCAGGTCCTGCTCGGCTCCGACGGCTTTTAGGTTTTCGAGGACGTCATCGCGGAGTCCGGCAAGAACCACCTTGATACCGCGCGCCTTGAGTGAGCGAGCCAAAACGCGCAATGTTGTGCCTGCCGTCGTGTCTATGCGCGGAACGATCGAACAATCGATCACCAGCATTCTGGTGCCTTCAGGAGCCTTGTCCACCAGGTCGAGAATGTTACGTCGGATGTGCTCGGCATTGAAGTATAGCCACGCGCCCGGGCTACGGATCACGATCGCGTCCAGCGGATCTCTGGCTCCGGGGTATCTGGCCCGGTTGACGAATTCGCCGGTGAGGGGCTCTCGTCCGAGAAGGGCTACGCTTGGTCGCGCCGCGTGCGCGATAAGCATGACCAGTGAACCAGCGGCGGCAAGAAGAAGCCCGTCGAGCAATCCGAGAAAAAGCACGCCGAAAAATGCGAGCAGCGCAATCCGAAACTCCGGCCGCGACGCAAGCCGCAAACGGCGCAGATCATCAATTCGGACCAGATGCGATGCAGCCATCAGCACGATCGCGGCAAGGACTGGCTCTGGCAGATTGTGGAAGAACCGAGCGAAGAACAGCAAAGTGAGTGCGATGGCGGCCGATGTCACAAGCAACGCGGCCGGGGAGGATGCGCCGCCTAGATCATTGACGGCGGTTTGCGACATTCCGCCCGCGACGGGAAAACCGCTGGTCAGCCCGGTTGCGACGTTGGCCGTGCCGATCGCCGTAAGCTCTTCCTCCGGATTAATGTCGTAACCGTGCTTTTGCGCGAAGCTGCGTGCGACCGAAATCGATTCTCCATAAGCGAGCAGAAAGCAGGCGAGCGCGATCGGAACGAGATTGGCGATATCCGAAGCGTGGATATGCGGAACGCTGATGCCAGGCAGGCCGGTCGGAAGCTCACCGACGACATGGATGCCCTTGTCGGCCCATCCGAGGATGGTCATCATGAGTATTGCCGCAACGACGACAACGAGCGTTGTCGGGCGACCAGGGAAAGTCCGCTCGAAAGCGATGAACAGAGCGATGGCAGCAAGGCCGACGATAAGAGACAGGATGTGGGTCTGCGGAAGTGACGACACAACATGAAGGACGCGCTCGAAGAAATTGCCACCTACGCCGGCTATACCGAACAGCTTCGGCAGTTGTGTTGATGCAATATAAAGTGCTGCTCCCGTTTTGAATCCGATCAGGATCGGGTCCGAAATGAAATAGGCGGCGTTAGCGAGCCCGACATACCGACCAGCGATGCTCACGATGCCGACCATCAGGGCGACCGCGCCAGCGAGTGCCATCGCTCGCGCCACGTCGCCGTCGGCCATCGTAACGACGCTTGTGGCGATCACGATTGCCAGTGATGACGTCGGCCCGACGGCTAATTGTCGGCTTGTCCCGAGCAACGCGTAAGCGATCCCCGCGACGAGATAGCAATAGAGCCCGGTCACGGGTGGCAGCTGCGCAAGCGAGGCATACGCAAGCGATTCAGGAATGACGAAGGCTGCGAGCGACAGGCCGGCGATCAGGTCGACGCGAATGTTTTGCGCGGAATACGCGCGCATCCAGCGCAATGCCGGTATCCAGACAAAGCGCGTGTCGGAGAGTGGCCTGTCGCCCATATTCGTATGCGCCCCGATATTTCCCGCTCTTAGTATGATTTTTACGGCAAAAGCCAAAGATCATTGATTTGCATCAATATCGGCCCAGTTCAGCGCCGCGACGCCCGACCTAAGACGCTGGCCAGTCCAGGACCAAGAATAGAAGAATACAGGAGGCTACGAGTGCCGGAACAGGCCCGTCCGGCGGAAAGGCAAGCCAAGCCTATTGTCGGGGCTTTCGGCGGCGCTCGGTCCCGGTCTCGCTGTCACCCTGCTGTTCAGGCGTCTGGAAGCCTTCGTCGTTATGGTCGGGGTACCAGATCAGGAGCCCTCCGACACAGGGTGCGATCGCGGTCACGGCAGTGACCCTCATCCTTTCGATGACGCCGCTTTTTGATGTTGCTATGGTGACCACTCGGCGTCCTTTCGGAATCTTTACGCACCGCCAGATAACCCGACGTTGCAAATTTTTTTGTGAGGTACCTCACTTTTACGTCAAAAATTTCGCACCGAAAAAGGGAGCAGACATGATAACCGTGCCCGAGTTGGCATCGGAGGCGTTGGGTTCTTATCTCGCTACACATTTGGGCCGTCGGTTTCACTCGACAGAGGCGCATCTGACCGAGCTCATTCCGTCGGTCGCCCGACTGTCACTCGAGTGCATCGGAAACAGCGACGCGCTTTATCATAATGTCGAGCACACGATGCTCGTGACGCTGGTTGGTCACGACATCATGAAGGGGCGTGCGTTGCTCACGCACACGACACCGAGAGACTATTCGCATCTTCTCGTCGCGTGCCTGCTCCACGACATCGGTTATGTGCGGGGTATTCTCAAGGGCGACGGTGTTGACGGATACGTCATCGATGCGCGCGGGAAAAAAGCTACCCTTCCGCGCGGCTCCTCCGACGCGGCGCTTTTGCCGCATCATGTCGACCGCTCGAAACTTTTCGTCATAGATCGCCTTTCCGACCACAACTATTTCGACGCGGAGAGGATCGCGCGCGCGATCGAATTCACGCGATTCCCGGCATCCACGGTTGTGGCGGATGATGACGAAGAAAACGAAGAGGGTTCGCTGGTGCGGGCCGCCGACCTTATCGGGCAGCTCGGCGATCCGCAGTATTTGCGGAAAGCCAATGCGCTTTATTATGAATTCGAGGAGGTCGGTCTCAATAGACAGCTTGGCTACGGATCACCGGCCGATCTGACGGAACTGTATCCACAGTTTTACTGGAAAACAGTTTCCCCACACGTGCAGACCGCTATTCGATATCTCAATGTCACCTCGAGCGGCCGGCAATGGATTGCGAATCTCTACAGCAACGTCTTCCGTGCCGAGCGCGATCCGAACTTATCCGGACCAGAGCGTTGAGCAGGGTCACGGGCCTCTGGTTGTTTCCTCAGAAGAGAAGCCTATTCTGGGCGCTCAAGCGGCTGATTTGGCAGGGGGTCTAAATGGGTGTTCTTCTCTGGATCATTATCATTGGATTCGTTGCTGGCGTCATCGGGCGGCTTCTGATGCCGGGTCCGAATACGCCGAAGGGTTTCGTCGTCACCACCATCATTGGTGTGGCAGGAGCAGTGCTTGCTTCGGTCGTCGGCGATTTTGCCGGGTTGTATCGCCCCGGTCAGGGCGCAGGCCTGATCGGCGCAACCATTGGCGCGCTGGTC
>Ga0126372_10001265_pt1 | contig 10145 bp, 6 predicted proteins | sample PanSoiMetaPlot_6_FD_92762 | JGI IMG/M metagenome (GOLD analysis project Ga0126372, IMG submission 92762) | Tropical forest soil microbial communities from Panama - MetaG Plot_6 | ecosystem: Environmental > Terrestrial > Soil > Tropical forest > Bulk soil | place: Panama | collected 2016-02-17
CCGAATAAGCTCTATCGCAACCAGCGGAACGGCACTTTTCGCGATGTCGGCATGGAAACCGGCCTGGCCCTGAGTACGGAAGGCAAGGCGCGCGCCGGAATGGGCGTCGACGCCGGCGACTTCCTCAATTCGGGAATAACAGGTCTTGCCATCACCAATTTCGATAATGAAATGATCGGGCTCTACCGCACACAGGGCAAGGGCGCCTATGAAGATGTGGCAACGCCTTCCGGAGTCGGCTTGCCATCGAAAAATAGCCTGGGCTTTGGTTGCGCATTCTTCGATGCAAACCTGGATGGATATCTCGACTTGGCGGTCACAAATGGGTACATCGATGAGACGGTTCGCAACATCCGAGGAAACGTCGGCTATGCGCAATCGCCGCAATTGTTCCTGAACAATGGGAAAGGATCATTTCGCGATGTAGCCAGCGATTGCGGGCCGGAGTTCGCTCATGCGAAGGTTGGGCGTGGACTTGCGTACGGAGATTTTGACCGTGACGGCGATCTCGACCTCTTGATCACAACCAACAATGGTCCAGCCTACCTGTACAGGAACGATCAGGCGGCTGGCAACCGGAGCATTCGTTTTCACTTGGTCGGAAGCAAGTCCAACCGCAGCGCGATCGGCGCTGAAGTTCGCATCGAGAGCGGCGGACTGCATCAGTCGAGGCTGGTAAAGAGTGGATCCAGCTATCTATCACAGTCGGAGTTGCCGGTGACGTTTGGGCTGGGACAACAGGATCAGGTCGATCGGGCCGTGATTCTGTGGCCTAGCGGTCAAAATGAAGAACACAAGGCCATCCGGGCTGGTAAGGCTTATGAATGCGTGGAAGGGAAGGGGATTCGCGCCCTGGATGGCTTCTAGCATCTCCCGACTCGCGAGAGAATCACGTTCAACGTTTAGGTGCCTGGTACATCTGTCGCAGTTGTTTTGCAGCCGCAGTCTCTTTCTTACCGCCGAGTTCAAGGCCAAATGAGGGCTTCTCGTAGGTGCCCGTGATCCTGACGGGCACTTCCGAACCTTTTGGCTTTCGCTTGAAGAAAGGATCCATCACTTTCATGATCAGTGCCTTCGGGCCATGGGCGGTGTGTGAAAGAGAGGAATCCATCTTGAGATTTCCATGAAGATCTATCTTGTGTGAAATGACATCGTAGTTCCCATGCATTTGCGCGAAAGCGCCGGGAATACTGAACGCAAGATCGCTGAAGGTGGCGATTCCATCAGTCAACTTCACATGTCCTTCTAGGCCAGAAACGACCGTGGCCGGATCGTGATCGTCCTGATCCCGTGATTCCGCACTGAGTTTGTCCACTTCCTGCTGCGTCTCAGTCTTCGTGAAGTTTCCCGAGTCGATACCAAAACCTCCTACCAATTCCACCTGCTGCAAGAATGGATGCAGGTCCGATGGAACAGTGACATGCGCGCAGCAGTTCATGGTACCGCGCATCGGGGAGCGCTCATCCGAGATAAACAACAGCAGGACATCCTGGATTCTTCCACTTCTCGAGCACAGATCAAGCTCAGTCGTCTTGCCGGGCCTTCCTTTTTCGGCAGCGATGCTGCCGTGTGCGATTACATGAGTTTTTCGAAACTGTGAATCCACGCTCTCGAGGGAGACGTCGCCATTGGTTGCATCTACCGAAATGCGGAACTCATTCTTCAGGTCGGCTTTGTGGCTGCTCGACGTCACACTGAAGTCCGGTGTGTCTGCAGAACCTTGCACCTCGATATACTCGAGATTGCCATCAAAACGACCGCTCGACTCGAGCATCCCGGCGATACCCTCAAACACACTGAGGTTGGCTCGGTGAAAAGAATAGCGCCCTGAAACCGGCGTTGCTCCCGGATTTCCGGTCTTCCAGGGACCGAACTTTCCACTCGCCTCCGCCTCGCCAGGGGGAATGGGAGTCGATAGGCGAACTTCGAACGGAAATCCTTTCGCGCCTCCGACTTGATGAAATCTTGCCGAGTGGATCAAGAATTCCAGCGGCTTGTTCTGGTCTCGCGCAAATTGCAGGGTGGCCCCATCGGTGATCAACTCATCGATCACGATGTCGGTAGAGGATTTGAATTCCTCCTTATTCTCTTGTGGAATGAAAACCTGCATTCCCTTAGCGGTTACCTTTGCGACATGCTTTCTCAACATTCCCGGAAAATTGCCCTGAACCGTCAGTTCGCGAATCGTGATCAGTGGTGGGGTTGTGGACTGATGGCGAAACACCACATCACGTGCCACGCAGCCAGGGCGCGGAAAATAGCTGGTCTGGAAGGAGCCAATCTGCACCTTACTCGAACTGGCCTCCTCAAGCGACTTGACTACTTCTTCCTTTGAGAAAGGCCAGCTTCGTAGCAGAAGGACGAGTGCTCCGAGGGCAAATAGCACGAGTGCCGTCGCAGCCATGATCCATCGCAACATTCGGCGGTCGAATGGCAAAGGCAGGACTCTCCAGATACCTCAAATGGCATCTCTTAGAGCGTCCGGTTGGTGATTTGGTTGGTATGCCTCAGCGACGGTGCAAACCGCAAGGTTCTTCATGCAGAGATAGCTCAAAAGGAAATCAAGCCCAAAGGCACTGGAGACAACGCAGGAAAATGGACGGAATAGACCACGATGGTCGCACCGAACCGATTCTAGTATTTTTACAGTATTGTTCCGGCCGGTCGTTCTGGTTACAGTCCGCAACAATTCATCAAGTGCTCCTTTGCGCCCACCACGCGCTTCCGAGGCACCCCTAGAGAGCCGGCAGCGATCCTGCCGGTGCAATCATAAGAAATCCCAGCTCGTTCCAAGACTGGCTGGAGTGTTTGTGAGCATTGGGGCTTTGGGCATCGGTTGCAACATTCGGAAAATGCTTCGAGAGGAGAAAACATGAAGATCGCTGCAACGACGCTGCAGTCGGTGACTATGTTTGCGCTGGTGGCTGCTCTGTGGGCGGCCGACTCCAAGGCGAAAACTGAAACCGTAAAAGGCTACGTACTCGATTCGGCCTGTGCCTTTACAAAGAGCCTTCAAAAGCCGATCAGTACCGATTGTGCGACCGCCTGCGCAAAAGCCGGATCGCCGTTGGTCATTCTGACTGCCAACGGTACAATCTATTGGCCGATCGCCGAGACTACGCCTTCCAGCAGCCAAAACGAGAAACTTCTCCCCTTCGCTGGACAGAAAGTGATTGCCAGCGGGAGAGTGTTCGAACGGGGAGGCTCACGCGCTATGGTGATCGACAAAATCGAAGCCGAAGCCCAGGCCAAATGACGTCCCAGGATCATTTCTGAAGGCCGTCGAATCGAGGAGCACGGTAAGACGTCTGTCATGCAAGACCAACCCACGAAGCAGCCAACAAAGATCCGTATTTTCGAAGACTCTGAGGCCACCGGTGATACCGCCGCAGCCTATGATTTCTGGCGCGCGGGCTCCGGACGTCGCCAAGTGCCCGGCATCATCAAGTGTTTCGGGGCCCGGCCTGATTTCCTACGCCAGGTAGTGGAGTTTTCCAACACAGTCCACTTCTCCGAGGGCCATCTGAACCGACGCCATAAGGAGATGATCGCCAGCTATGTCTCCTACCTGAACCGGTGTCCGTATTGACTGGACAGCCACGCCTTCTTCCTGCGGGTTCAGGGAGCCACTGATCAATGCGTGAATGCAATCCTGGAAGGCAAGCTGGACGACGCGGGCCTGACGGCGGCGGAGCGCGCATTGCTCGGCTACGCGGAGTTGATTACAAACTCCGCAGCACGCTCGACCGCTGAAGACGTGCAGAAATTACGGGATGCGGGCTGGAATGACGATCAGATATCGGAAGCGGTTTATGTGACCGCGCTGTTTGCGTTCTTCAACCGTGTGGCGGACGCGTTCGGCGTACCCTCGCAGGACTATCTCACCACGGGAAGGCTGACGGCATAACACCGGTCATCGGTCGTTGGTCTTGGCAAGAACCGGGGGCTCCACCCTGTCTGCAGCCTCTTGCGGCCGGTGGGTTTGCACCGGTGACTAGCGGCTGACTGCGACTTTCCCTTCCCCCTCCACAATCGTGACATAACGATCGATGGGAAGCTCGGTAAATCGTTCGATCCGTCCGCTTGGCTGCGGCCACTTCACTTCCAGCCAGTCAATCTTCGGACGCGCACCTATCCCAAGCACCATGCGGGGGTCATGGTACGAGAGATAACTTCCTCCGCCCATCTTCATGCGACGTTTCTTCAAATCTCCAGCCTGGTAGGTGACCAGAGCACCAATCGCATCTGGATTCGCCTTCTTGCCGATGAGCTTCACACCGAGCCAATGATTCTGACTTGCGGCGTTGTTCCGCAGGAGAATCGGAGCGCCATCGTTCACTGAAATTAAGACATCCAGCGCACCGTCATTGTTGAAGTCTCCGACAGCCAAGCCGCGTGCGGAGATGGGTTTCGCGAACACAGGCCCACTTTGAGCGCTCACGTTCTCCCATTTTTGGCCGGAGTTGTGAAACAGCAGCAGAGGTTCCCGATAGCCTACCTGACCTTGAGTGACCTCCTCTATCAAGTCATCGGGGTTACCGTTCGCCAAAAACAGATCGAGATTGCCATCGTTGTCGTAGTCGAAGAATTTCAGTCCCCATCCGCTCATGAATTTGGTGGCTTTGCCAATGCCCGTGGGAAGAGCCATATCGTCAAACGTTTCATCGTGATTGTTCTTGTAGATGGAGAACATTTCGCGATCGAGGTTTGCAACGAAGAGGCCCATCCATCCATCGTCATAGAAGTCGGCGGAATCCACGCCCATACCGGACCGCGCCCGGCCGCCATCACTGTACGCAACACCAGCCTGCGTGCCAATCTCTTCGAACTTTCCGTTGCCGCGATTGGCGAACAGGAAGTTGGCTACGGTGTCATTGGTGACGAACAAATCCATGTGACCGTCGTTGTTTATGTCGGTTGCGACCACCCCCCAGGCCTTGCCCGGATGGCTTGCGATTCCTGAGGCCTTGCTGACATCAGTGAACGTGCCGTCACCGTTGTTGTGGAACAGCCAACTCGGCATCCCCGAATAGACCTTGGGAATGCAATAGTGAAGGCGGCCATCCTGGTGGATTCCGCAGGGTTTGTTAAGTTCTTTGCTGAACTCCGCGAACTGCCCCACAAATAAGTCGAGGCGGCCATCATTGTCGTAGTCAAACCATACGGCGCTCGAGTTCCAGCCGGGCGCGGCAAGGCCGGCCTTTTCCGTGACGTCAGTAAATGTACCGTCACCATTGTTGTGGTACAGGATGTTTTTTCCATACTGGGTCACGTAAAGATCGGGAAAGCCGTCGCCATCATAGTCACCCACGGCAACGCCTTGTCCGTAGCCGCCCGCGGCGACTCCGGCCTTTTCCGTGACGTCAGTGAACGTGCCGTCGCGATTGTTCCTGTACAGTGCATTGCGCAAAGGCGGATTTGGAGTGAAAAAATCGCATTTGCCGCTGTTCACGAGGTAAATGTCCATCCAGCCGTCGTTGTCGTAGTCGAGAAAAGCGCAGCCAGCACCCGAGCTTTCCGGGAGATATTTCTGTGGCGACTTCCCACTCGAGTGAACCCATTTGATTCCACTTTTCTCGGGAAAAATCTCATCGAAAGGATTTCGTTGTGTCTCGGCGAGACTGAATTTCATCCACCGTGGCGCCGTCAAGACTCCAGCTACGATTCCGCAGACAAAGTCGCGCCGCGTCAGTTGTGTACCAGGAATCAGACTAGGCATTTTCATTCAGTCTACGACAAGCAAGTTTTGAGATTTTCCGGAGTGTGGATATCCCGGATTAACCGGGAACAAAGCTATTCCGGTTTGTCCGAGGCTGGTGTCCTCGATGTCGGAGAACTGAGGCTCTGGTGAATGGCAAATTCCTTTTCCGCTTCTTCCTTGTGTCCGGATCTTTGCAGCGCGGTGGCAAGTGTGTGATGGACTTCGGGATTTCCGGGCATGAGGCGCTCTGCGGCATGCAAAGGGGGAATTGCCTCTTCGTATCTCTTAATTGAAACAAGGGACGCCCCCCAACCAAGATAGGCTTCCGCAAAATTGGGGTTGAGCTTTGTTGCTTTCGAAAACCGGGAGATCGCCTCGTCCCATTTCTCTTCACGGCGAGCAAGTTCTCCCAGGATGTATTCCGCGCCGGCATTGCCCGGATCGATCTGCAGTTCCTTGAGAAACTCCTGTTTCGCGCGTTCAGTCGCGTCTTGCGGGGCATCGGGTCGCGAAAGCAGCAATCTGCCCAGCAGGAAGTGAATGCCGCGTGCCGTAGGTTCTCTTCGGATCATCTCCTCATACTCAAGCTGAGCGGGTTCCCACTTCCCCTGCATCTCGAGAGCTTCAGCGTTCAGTTTGTGAGCAGCGAGTGATTGCGGGGCCGTGCGGCCAAGATCCTGGGCGGTTCGCGTCGACAGGTCGGAGTAGGCATGGACAATCACGAAAAGTACGTCTGGGTCCTTGGCAAACTGTTTGTTCAGCAGCCGGATAAAGTCGGCGGTGGACTCTCGATCGTCTATGGCTAACGAGCAGCGAACTCCAACCACGCCTGCTTGTTTTCGAGTTGCAGCAGGGACTTGGCTGGTCATGGCGCGCTTGAGGCCAGGAATGCTCTCCGCGCAGCGTCCTTGCTCCGCCAAGCTCAATGCTTTCTCTGGGGATAAGCCAGACCCGGCTGCAGCGGCCTTCGCCTGTTGAGCCAGAATCGGAGGTACAGACGTAAGACACCCGGCTAACAGAACGACAACCGCGGCTTTTCCCGTGTGTTGATACATCTTGGAATGCGCGTGCGAGAGGTTTCTCTCTACCGATCGCGCTAGAGAAAAGAAATGGTGCAAGCGGGTACCCGCCTGCACCATTATACGTGTTTTGGTTTTCAGTAGTAGAGCTTCAAAGCCAGCTGTATGTTCCTGGGGGGTTGCGCGCTTGTGATCTGTCCCATGGTTGACCCCAGGCTCATGTCGGGTGCGTTGAGCTGGACGTGATTGAAGGCATTGATGAAGTCCGTTCGGAACTGCAATCGGAACCGCTCCGTAATTTGGAAGTTCTTATGCAAACTGAAGTCTATGTCCGAGTAACGCGGCGAGCGCAACCCTCCGAGTTGCGGTGCGCAATTGCCGAAGGTACCAACTGCGGGCGTGGTGAAGTTTCCATTGTTGGTGAACCACTGAATACCGCCGGTTCCCGGAATTGGGGCGTCGGAGGTAACACTCGGGATGGAATTGCAGTCGGGCCGCGAACCGCGAGAGAAGGTTCCGGACCGGTCCGGAGCTCCATAAATGGGTAAGGGGAAACCGGTGCGGAATGCGATGATGGGGCTGATCTGCCAGCCACCAATAATGGCATCCACGACCTTGTTCGCATCTTTGGCAAATGTTCTGCCACGCCCAAAGGGAAGGTCATAAATTGCATAGGCTGAAACGACGTGGGTAGCATCGTAGTAGCATGGCGCCCACTCCGCCCTCGCATCGTAAACGTTCTGCCAGTATGCCGATGCACTGAGAGCATTTTCCCAAGCTCCGTAATAGCCAGTGCTGTCGGACATGCATTTGGAGAACGTGTAGGAGACTTGATACTGCAAACCGTGAGTCGCCTGTTGCTGGAGCACGGCTTGTAATGAGTTGTATTCCATGTTGCCGTTCGACCTCGTGCCTGAAACCGTAGCGTCCGCAACAGGCGGGCTAGCGGCTGGATGTCCGAGGACGCTATACAGCGTCGGATTGTTGGCAAAGAAGGGACTGGGAGCAGTACAGGGTGGGGTCGCGCAAGCTGAATTTGGAAGCAGTACCCTCTGTGCGTAGTCGTAGGGAACCATCAGGTGAGTACCCTTTTGTCCAACGTATCCAATTTGAAAGGTGGTGCCATGTGTAATTTGATGCTGGACAGTCAGGTTCCACTGATTCGCGATCGCCGGCTGCACATCGGGATCCCAGACCCGAAGGAACGCCCCAGCGTAACAGGCGTAGGCCGGTGGATCGCAGGATGTGGACGTCGCCGAGCCCGCAATACCGTCTGTGGTATTGGTGCCGGGCAGCGCTGTGCCGTTGTAAACGGCGTTGATCTCTGCCGGGGTAAAAGGCGGGTTCAAGGTCAAACGAAGGTTCGTGCCCGTACCTTCCAGATAGGACGAGATTGTGTATGCCCCCCGGATGACGGTACGGTCGCCCAGAAATGCGGGCGTCCACGCGAAACCGATACGTGGTTGGAAGTCCCTCCCTCCATAGAAACCCCGGTAGAGTCCCCTGCTGGCTCCGTTCTTGCCCGCAAGGTCGATATTGCCAGTCGCGAAGTTGTAATTCGCCTGGTGATCGCTGCTTTCAACCCACGGGGTATGCGCCTCGTAGCGTAGGCCGAGATTTAAGGTCAGACGATCTGTCAGGCGCCACGTGTCCTGAGCGTAGAGACCAATGACGTTGCTGGACTGCTCCCAGGTCTTACCGGTACTCACACCCCGGCCGTATTGAAAGGGGAGACCGAGGACGAAGTCCGCACCACCATCGCCGGTGCCATTGCCGGCGGCGCCGATGGCGTTGCTGGTGAACCGGCCGTCGAAATCCATAAGCCCTAATTGACCATTGTTACCCGCGTAGAATGTCTTGATGATCTGACGCCAGAATTGGCCACCAAATTTCAGGTTGTGCCGTCCGCGGGTCCAGCTCACCGCATCTTCGAACTGCCAGACGTGGTCATCGAAGCTGGTGGTGCTCTCCTGAGTACCCAAGTCCGAGAGCGGGGAGTTGGAAAATCTGAGAAGCAGCAGTCCGTCGAGACCGGTAGGGTTCCCGTTGCCGATTCCAACGGTATTCCCGAAATCACCAACGCTCGAATCCCAGCTTGTACCGCTGCCAAACGTAATATGGCTCCAGCCAATGCGGAGATCGTTGACCAGATTACTGCTGAGCACTCGGGTCCAGTCACCAACCGTGTTGTAGATGGGGGTCGAGGAGTAGGAGTTCCCCAACAGCACCTGCGAGTTGGTGCCGGGGTTATTTTGGTAAGCCCTTGTGAAGCGATAGTAAATGCTGTCCTTATCCGTGGCCTTGAAGTCTATCTTAAGATCCCCTTGGTCCACCTTGAGGGCCTGTGCTGTCGTATTCACAGCGTTTTGTTGCAGGTTACCGTTGACAACGCCCGGATACAGGTTCGAGGCGAATAGATTGGCCGCCACAGGGCTGATCATGGCCGCGGGAATTACGTTGAACGGGAAAGGACTGCGTGTCGCCGCTGGCGTCGAAGAAGGAGTGCAGGGAGCCGTAAACGAGGCGCATGGATTGTACAACTGGCCGGTTCCCAAACAGTTCCCCGCACTATCAAAGCCGTCCGCGCAGACAGCACCAAAGTCCCCATTGCGCTCGGCGGCTGTGAACATGGTGTTGGCAGTCGATGAGCTTGGGTGATTAAAGCGCTGGCCCTGGTAATCAGCAAAAAAGAAAAGTTTGTTTTTGATGATGGGTCCGCCGAAGGTAGCGCCAAACATATTCCAGCGGAGCTTGGCCTTCGGGAGCCCATTGAAGTTATTCGACCAGCTATTCGCATTTAGAACGTCATTGCGGAAAAACTCCCAAACATCGCCATGGTATTGGTTGGTACCGGACTTGATGGTTGTATTGACAATACCTCCCTGGAAGTTTCCGAATTCCGCCGGTGCGTTGCTAGTAATCAGGTTGAACTCCTGGATGGCATCGGGGGCAGGCGTATAGCCCAGCAGGTTATCCGAAACCTGGTTGTTATCCATGCCGTCGAGCAAGAAATTATTCGCTTGCTCGCGGTTGCCATTAATCAATGGACGGCCACTATAAAAATCGGTGTTGTTGCCGCTGGTAAAGCTGGCCGGATTGGTCGTCACCGCTCCCGGCGAGAGTAGAGTCAATTGGACGTAATTGCGTGAGGCGAGTGGAAGATTATCGTTCGTTGCGGCGTTGATAATCGTGTCGACCTGCGTGACGTCGGTTTCCAGTACGGGCGCTGCGCCGGTCACTTCCACCGTTTCGGTTGTCTGTCCGATTTTCATCCCTATGTCGATACGGGCGACTTGATTCAATGTAAGGACAAATGCCGGATGCGAGACCGAAGCGAACCCCGACTTTTCAATTTTGAGGCTATAGGTGCCAACGGGGAGTTGTGCGATGCGATAAAGACCAGCATCACTCGTGACGCCGGTGTA
>Ga0126372_10001266_pt1 | contig 10143 bp, 8 predicted proteins | sample PanSoiMetaPlot_6_FD_92762 | JGI IMG/M metagenome (GOLD analysis project Ga0126372, IMG submission 92762) | Tropical forest soil microbial communities from Panama - MetaG Plot_6 | ecosystem: Environmental > Terrestrial > Soil > Tropical forest > Bulk soil | place: Panama | collected 2016-02-17
ATAGCTAAGCGGATCCCGGAGCTTACGATTGTCCACTTTGACGCTCATCCGGACTTATATGACCAGCTGGAAGGGAATCGGATGTCACACGCGTGCCCGTTTGCCCGGATCATGGAGGAGCGGAGGGCGAAGCGGTTGATTCAAGTGGGCATCCGCACCTTGACCGGCCATCAGCACCAGCAGGCGAAGAGATTTGGGGTGGAAATCGTCGAGATGCGGCATCTGCCTGCTCTGGATAGGATGACAGTGGCGGGGCCGGTCTATGTTTCGTTCGATATGGACGTTCTCGATCCGGCGTTTGCGCCCGGCGTCTCGCACCGCGAGCCGGGAGGGATGTCAGTCCGGGAAGCGCTGACGCACTTGAATGCGATCGGCGGCAACATTGTGGCGGCTGACTTGGTAGAGTTCAATCCGGCGCAGGATATCTCCAACATGACAGCAACGGTGGCGGCTAAACTGTTGAAAGAGATGTTGGCAAAGATGATCAGCGAAGGTAGTCGTCAGCAGCGTGGGGCGGGGGTCGGGGATTAGGCAATGGAAGTACGGGTACTTTTTTTCGGTATCTTGAGGGAGCTCGCCGGCAGTAGCCGAGATACGCTGACAGTGAGTGACAGTGCATTGCTGGGCGATGTGCTGGCCCACTACGAGAAGCGGATTCCCAAGCTGAAGGACCTGCTGCCGTCGATCGCGATGTCACTCAACCGGGAATACGCGGGGCCGGAGGCTCGGCTGCATCCTGACGACGAGATTGCATTGCTGCCGCCGGTCAGCGGCGGAGCCGGGAAGGCGTCGATTGTGCGGGACAGGATCCGCACCCAGCAAGTCGTTGAGGGAATCCAGCAGCCTGCTGATGGAGCGGTTGTCATTTTCGACGGAATTGTGCGCAACAATACACGCGGGCGGCGCACTCGGTACCTCGACTACCAGGCGTACGAGGAGATGGCGCTCGACGAGATGAATGGACTGGCTGAGCGAGCGATGGTGGAGTTCAGGATTCGCGATGTTGCCATTGTTCACCGTTTGGGCCGGTTGGAAATTGGAGAAACGAGTGTGCTGATCGTGGTGGCTTCAGCGCATCGCGGCCCGGCGTTCGAGGCCTGCCGTTGGATCATCGACACGCTGAAGCAAAGGGTTCCGATCTGGAAGAAGGAATACTTCGATGACGGTGCGGTCTGGGCTGATGGCGAGCCGTTCCCGGCAGAGGTGCCGCGGGCAGAGGGCAGCCATTCGGGGCGATCCGCATCTAAATGATAAGCCTACAAATGCATAAGCTTGCCTCCATCGCGCTCGTGATCGCGACGTGTGGGGTAGTGTGTGCACAAGAACCTTCGACTACGCTCAAAGTGGATGTCAAGCTGGTGAACGTATTCGTCACGGTGACCGACGAACACGGCCGCCCGGTCGGTAGCCTGAAGAAAGACAATTTCGATCTAAAAGAAGACGGTCGGGAGCAGAAAATTGCGGTTTTTCAGAAGGAATCCGCGTTGCCACTGTCGATCGTGCTCGCAATCGATACCAGCCTCAGCACTCGCCGGGATTTGCAGCTGGAGTTGCAGTCGGCGCGACGCTTTGCCAGCGCCATCCTACGACCAGTGGATGCGCTGTCGGTTTACGAGTTTAGCGAGGTCGTCAGTGAACTCGTACCTTTTACCTCCGACATGAAGCGAATTGATCACGGAATCGATCACCCACGGCTCGGGGCGGCCACCGCTCTTTACGACGCACTCTATCTGGGAGCGCAGGCGCTTGAATCACGCCAAGGGAGGAAAGTGATGGTGGTGATCACCGACGGCGGGGATACGGTCAGCAAAACTGACTACAAGGAAGCTTTGCGCGCCGCACAGGAAGCCGAGTCGATTGTGTACAGCATCATTGTCGTGCCGGTTGAGTCCAATGCCGGCCGGGATACCGGCGGCGAGCATGCGCTGATCCAGCTCTCGTCCGATACAGGCGGCAAGTACTTTTATGCCAGTTCGTTGCCGCAACTGGATGAGGCCTTCCGACAAATCAGCGATGAGCTAAGGACGCAATACCTTCTCGCCTACTATCCTTCACAAAAATTTGCTGACTCGGATTTCCGGCGGATTCAGGTCGCGATTTCCGGAGTTCCGGAGAGCTCCAACTACGGGGTTCGGCATCGGACGGGTTACTACAGCTGGAAAGAGCAGGGGCCAGAGTAGGGGATTTGAGGCCAGATTGACTATCGCGAACTGAAACCTCACATCTACTTCATACGCGGGCACCAGAAATTCCTAACCTCAACACCTGAACACTTTCAATGTCAAACCAAATCAGTAGCTCGCCCGAATATCGGGCAACGCGAGCTATATGACAGTGGGCTTGTTTGTCTACAGTTTTTGGTAGATTTCCGGTCAGCCCTCTATGAAGATCGGTAGTGATCTAGCCTTCCCAAGCTATACGACGTCCAACAATACTCTCAACTTGTTGACATCACAGATTAAACTGTCATACCAGCAACTTGGAATCAGAATTGCACAATGGGGTGTAGACAGGGCGCTATCTCTGCGGTGTAACTACGTTATGTTGCGTCTTTGTAGTTGGTATCAATGAGTAACGACAGGCAGCGTTGCTCGGGCCAGTCTTCGCGTCAGGCTTCATGTCTAGGTTTCATCGTTTGCGACTCCAGAGCTCTGCTGTTTCTTAATTTAGAAGGCTGAAAGGAAGGTGGGTGATGTCAGATCAGAACTTCCCCGGTTCATTAGCGCGGCGATTTAGTGCCGCCGGCCTAGTGATCGGTTTCCTACTATGTTCCACGCTACTGCTTGCGCAAACGACAGTCGGCACCGGTAGCATCGTTGGGACTGTGACCGACCAGTCCGGTGCGGTGGTGGGTGGTGCCAAAGTGGCGATCATCAATGTCGCAACGGCACAAGCGATCGAACTCACAAGCAACAATTCCGGCTACTTCAGTTCCGGTGCGTTAAGTCCGGGGAACTACAAGGTGACTGTGTCTTCGAAGGGCTTCAGCACGCTCGCGACCAACACTTCGGTTCAGGTCGGCAATACTTCGACGGTGAATGCGAGATTAGCGCTGGGGCAAGAGTCGCAGACGATCGAAGTGCAGGCGACCCAGGTGCAAGTAAACACCGAGCAGGCCGAAGTTCAGGGCGTCCTGAATTCGGCACAAATTGAGAACCTGCCGGTCAACGGTCGTAACTTCTTAGACTTGGCACAACTTGAGCCTGGGGTGCAGATCCAGGATGGACAGAATTTCGATCCAACCAAAGCTGGGTACTCGTCCATATCGTTTGGCGGCCGTTTTGGACGTACGGCACGAATCGACGTGGATGGAGTTGACGTCAGCGACGAAACTGTCGGCACCACCACCGCCGACATTCCCGCCAGCGCCATCGATGAATTCCAGCTCAGCCAATCTTCATTGGATCTCTCGAACGATTTGACTTCGTCGGGCGCGGTTAACGTGACCACGAAGTCGGGAACGAATACGTTCCATGGAGAGGCGTTCGAATTCATTCGTGACCACAGTTTTGCGGCGAACGTTCCTGGTGGACATGATTATCCATTTCAGCGGAACCAGTTCGGCGGCAAATTTGGCGGACCGCTCATCAAGAACAAATTGTTTTTCTTCCTGGATGGCGAGCGGACTAAGCAAGACGCGTTTGCAGCGGTTGACCTCACGGGAAGCCCGTTTGCGAGCTTCACCGGCGGATTCAGCCAGCCCTTTCGCGAAAACAACCTCCTGGGCAGGATGGATTACAGCTTTGGAAACGGTGCTAAGGCGTTCTATCGTTACTCGTATTTCTCGAACTCCTTGTTCGCAACTTTTGGATTCGGACTCTCCGTTTACGACAATAAGGACGTTACACGCCAGCATGTTGCCGGTGTGGACTTCAATACCGGAAGCCTGACACACAGCATCCGGTTCTCGTACCTGAAGTTCCAAAACCAAATTGTGGACTCGACTCTTGGCAACCATGCCCTTCCGCTGTGCTGTACCGGGCTTGAAATCAGTTCGGGAACATTTTTCGTGGGTCCGAACTTGTTGGCGCCGCAGAGCACCCCGCAGTCGAACCATCAGATCAAGTACGATGGCAGCAAGGTCCGAGGGTCTCACACGCTACGCTATGGAGTTTCGTACAATCACATTCAGGGCGGCGGATTTGCCAACTTCTATGGCACGGCACCGCGCGTTTCCTGGACGGCGAGCACTACTCCAATCACAAATGCTTTCGGAGGTGGCGCCGCCAATCCGCTGAACTACCCGGTTCAGAGACTCCGCGTCGGCAACGGCGAAGGTTTCAATACGCTGGAACCCGCACTGGGCTTCCCCGCAGGCGGCTTGGGTCCTGATAACCGGCTGGGGCTCTATGTGGGCGACGCGTGGAAGGTGAAGCCGAACTTCACTTTGAATGTCGGCTTGCGCTACGATCGTGACACCGGCCGCACGGACAGTGATCTGCCGGCTGACCCGGCTATCAACGCTGCATTCCCAGGATTCGGAAATCGAGTTAAGCAGGCCAATCTCAACCTCGCTCCTCAGTTAGGCATTGCTTGGGATCCTAGGGGCGATGGCAAGACTGTCATTCGCGCGGGTGCTGGCTTGTTCTATGAGAACGTTATTTACAACAATGTTTTGTTTGACCGGCCGTTGCGACTTCAGACCGGAGCGTTCAATGCCGTTCAAAGCGCATGTTTGAGCGGTCAACCCCAGCCAATTCCCGTAGCTGGCGGCACGATTTCTCCTGTGGGTATCTGCGACCAACCAGTCGGTGCGGTAATTCCTCAGATTATGGCGTTCTGGCAGCAGTATAAGGCTGGAAACCCGTTTAATCTGCAGGCTCCCAATCCGAACTACATCGGCAACTTGCTCGCTGCAGGCCTGGGCCTGGGGGCGCCCGCCTTGTTTGCGCCGGACTATAAGACTCCGCGCTCGCTGCAGATGAACGTTGGCATCCAGCACGAGATTCGGCACGGAATGGTATTCAGTGCTGACTACCTGCGCAACGTCGAAACTCGTACACTGCTGGGCGTCGACATTAACCACGTGGGCGATGTCAGCAACTTTAACCTGGGAGGCGCGCAAGCCGCTATCTCAGCTACCAACACTAGCTTCGGATGTGCGACCGTCGATTGCGCGATCCAGAAGGGTGCCACAATCTCTGATTACGCAGGAAACGGGCTGACGTACGACGCGGATTTCGGCTTGGGCTGCAACCAGCCGGTTGCAAACGGCGGGCTGGGTCGTCCATGCGCATTCCCGGGGCGTAACGTGAACCAATCCCAATCCTTTATGTTGCAGCCGATTGGGCGCTCCGTCTACAACGCCCTGCAAATGAAGTTGACCAACAACGTGACCAATCCGCTTCGGGGCATCAAGTCGGCGAACTTCCAGGCGTCCTACAGCTTCTCGAACTTTAGCAATACTGGTGGAGCTCAGTTGACAGCCACCCCGGGGGACAGCGACCAGGACTTCGTTCTGCAGACGGCAGATAACAATAATCCGGGCAGGTACTACGGTCCGGCGTTATTGGATCGGACGCACCAGATCTCGTTTGGTGGCTATGCCGACGTTCCGGGTGGGTTCCGCATTGGACTGATTTCCCACTTCTACAGTCCGCTATCGAGTGCTATTGTCGCCCCGACGTCTGGCGGGGCCGGCGAGATCTTCCTCTCCGACTTCACGGGAGACGGGACGGTCGGCGATCCGCTACCGGGTACGCACTTTGGCCAGTTCGATCGTGGAACCAACGCGAACCAACTGACTACGCTCATCAACAATTACAACGGCAAATATGCCGGTCAGCCAACACCTGCTGGGCAGACGCTGATCAGCAACGGCCTGATGACGCTGGCCCAATTGCAAGCTTTGGGCGGTGTGCCTGCCACAATCAGCACACCTCCAGCGGGCCAGGTTGATTTCACCTGGCTACGCGCGATGGATCTGAAGCTGGCGTGGAGGCATACATTCGTGGAGCGGTTCACAATCGAGCCGAGCGTAGGCTTCTACAACGTGGGCAACTTCAGCAATTTCAACCTGCCACCCAATACCATGAATGGCATCTTGAGCGGTGTTGGATCGGGCTCAATTAACGGTACTGACAAGACCGGAAACAACCAGTTCCGTGTGGGTAATGGTACAGGCGTATACTCACTCGGTGCGGAACGGCAACTTGAGTTTGGCCTAAGGCTTCTATTCTAGCCAAACGGCAACCGCTCGTACCCGTTGGCCACCAGTCCTGAGGACTGGTGGCCTTCGTGGTGTAGCGCGATTGGCTTAATTGCCTCGGAAGCAGAAAGTAACCAGATTCACCTGCGTTGGATTTTCTATCTCACCGCGCAACTTGTATTTGGGTTTTGTCTTTTTCGTCTGTGTTGTTGCTTCGAGCTGTACTTTTTGGCCAGTTCCGTGTTGGCAACCGCACTGGACTTTAACTCGCTCGGTGCTCAACGACAGCTTGAGTTTGGCATGCGATTCGTGTTCTAACTCGAGTTAAAGGACGTTTTTGGGGCCGCTGCTCACCTCGAAGCAGTGGCTCTTTTTGTTGTTGCTGCTTGAACTAATTGCTTGCCAAGGAGAATGGCGTTAAGATTCACGCCGCTGGAGGGTTTATGTCAGTTTCTTCGTTATGCCGCAATGAAATGTTGCTTATGCCTTTTGCATTACTCGGTATGCTGGCGTTTGGAGCAGCTACCGGTAATTCCGGACAGGAAAAAATTGTTTTCGTAAGAGCAGATCCTAATGTTGGTGTCGCCTCGCTTCGGCAGATAACTGAGGTGAACGCCAGCACAGGCAATGTGAACGGAGCGCACGAGGCTCCAGACATGCAAGCTGTCGCGTCCGCCAACAGCAAACGTAGCCAGCTCGCCATAATGAACTCCGACGGCTCCGGAGTAGTCGAATTACGTGTGCACGGATCGGATCCGTCGCTTTCTCCTGATGGAACCAGCATTGCGTATTGCTCCAGTCGGGAGACTCTGTACTCTGAAATCTATGTTATGAATTCCGACGGAACCGGGGACCACAAGATCACCAATATCAACACCGGCGATGCATGTGGGCCGGTCTGGTCGCACGATGGCAAGAAGATTGCCTTTTACGCATTCGCCCTTTCGCAGCCCAGCCGCAATCCGCAAATTTGGCTGATGGATCCTGGGGGGTCAAATCAGAAGAAACTCACCGATCATGGCATGGATCCCACATGGTCGCCCGATGACAAGCAAATCGCATTTGCTTCCAAGCGGGATGGAATCTTCCAGATATATGCCATGAACGCGGACGGAAGCAATCTGCGGCGGCTCACCAAGCACAATGCTGAGGACTCGAACCCGGCCTGGGCCCCAGACGGCGCGGCCATCGCCTACATCTCGGCTACCGGAGATGACCGACGCGGGCTATTCCTTATGAACCCGACCGGTTCGGACCAGCATGGAATTGCGCACTCGAAACACCAGGACTTCTGCTTTCCAGCATGGTCATTGGATGGCAAAACACTGGCCTTTACCTCGCTGAACCGGCTTGGCTCTCAAGGGATCGTCCAGGGCGAGGAACGTCCGCGCTGCGAGCAATGGAGCGGCGAGTATCAGATCTTTGCCATGGACAGCGATGGCAAAATCCGTCAACTCAGTGATACAAAATTAATGGGCATGCGGCCCTCATATGGCCGTGTAACACCGGTGGCACACTAGGCCTGCTGGGTTAGTGATTTCAATTCGCCGCGGAGCTTCGTCGAGAGCTTTTTTTTTCAATTGTCTTTAGCTTGTCAGCCCCGTCTCTGGGCAAAATACCGCGATTGCGCTGTTCAGTGTCTGCAGGCAGCGATTCTGCTAAACGTGCCAGCTCCAGCTCGGCTGCATCTTTTTGTCGCTGGCGAGGATCACCGCGCCGGACATCTCGGGCGGAGGCGCGTTTTTCTCCGACCGCGCGGAGGCTTGTTCGGCTTCGTGAACGCCACGCGGCACAGGTTTACCCTGGGCAAAGGCGAAGCGAGCGTACAGCGTAACCAGAGTCGCGATTAAAAGGACTTTCACGGCGCTCCCCCCGGAATGCGGATCGGGGCGAATTCTACGGGTTGATCTCGCCCCTTAGGTGTTTGGACAACTTTTCGATCCGCTTCAGCTTATCAATGGTGTCTTTGGGCAGAAGACCGTGACTCACATGCTCCATGTCCGCGGGCAGCGTGGTCGCCAGGTTGGACAGCTCGCGGGCTTCACGCTGTAGCTCGACAATGTCGAGCCGGGGCCTCGGCTCCGGCGTGTTGGGTCTTGGTGTTACTTGGCTCTTCTCGGCCGGCTCGGGTGGTTGAGGCCAACCTCGACCCTGAGCTGCGGCGGGTAAAGCGCACAAAAGTAATATAGAGACAAGGAAACCAGCGGTTTTCATAGATGCGTCCCACATCGACTACCATCGAATTTTACTTCGCGTCGAAGGTGGTGCAACAACGATTTCCAGACCAGAGCTGGTGTGGCTATTGGCGGCGTGTAGAATGCAGGTATGCCCTTTCGTGGACCTGGAAAACCGAGCCCGATGCGTAAGGCCGGGGGAAAAGCTCCGCCTCCGGAGGAGACATTTGAGGAAGCTGCCTACCTGAAGGATTTGGGACTGCAGCAGAAGCCGGTCAGCATCAAGTTGGTGGATGGGGAGATCGTGCACGGCTGGATTGAATATTACGACAAAAATATGGTCCGGCTGACGCGCGAGGGAGCTCCTAATCTGTTTATCTTCAAGCATGACATCGTGTACATCGCGGAGGGAGCGACGCGAAAAAGGCCGTGAAAAATGGCTACTAGTGACCGCCATTCGGCGAGCAAGACAGAGCCCGATTCCGCTCGGAAATTTCAGTCGTCTCTCCGGGCGCTTACTCTTATGCCAGAATTATCCAGCGCTTGAACGCTGGGGAATTTGCGTTCGCCTCTTCGCGCGCAGGGTCTTATTCCGAGCGCGGCTGCTCGGCAATTCTCAGTAGAGTTTTTGCGGCGGATCAGTCGTATTACCGGATTCCAATGACCAGCCCTTTCGACAAATTTGAATTTGTACCCCGGATCACGGAGATCGCACGCGAGGCGGGCGCTTTGCTGATGTCGTATTTCGAACAGCGGATCAAGTTTGAATACAAGGGCGATGTGGACCTGGTTACGGAGGCCGATCGGAAATCAGAGGCGCTCATCTTCGAACGCATTCGGTCGCGCTGGCCGCGCCATGATGTGATCGGAGAAGAGGGGTCGAGGGTCGAGACTGGGAGCGATTATCGCTGGTATGTGGATCCGCTAGATGGGACAACCAACTTCGCTCATGGGTTTCCGGTCTTTTCGGTATCGCTCGCCGTCGAGTACAAAGGGAAACGAGTCGCCGCGGTTGTCTATGATCCTACTCGGGATGAATTGTTCGCGGCGGAGTTGGGGCGTGGGGCATATTTGAACGGCGACCGAATTCATGTGTCAGCCGTGAGGGATCTGGCCGAGTCGCTGGTGGCGACTGGCTTTCCCAGCCATAAGCGGCACAAGAATCCGAACATCTACTTCTATCACCAAATCACCTTGCGAACGCACGGAGTGCGGCGGGCGGGATCGGCGGCGCTGGATTTGTGCTCAGTGGCAGCAGGGCGCTTTGACGGATTCTGGGAATTCAACTTGAATTCGTGGGATACGGCGGCCGGCGTGCTCATGGTGGAGGAAGCTGGCGGGCGAGTCACAAAGTTCGACGGGAGTTCATTCGATGTGAGTAGCCGGGAGACGGTAGCCTCGAACGGGAGTATTCACGAACAGCTACTCAGGGAGTTCCGGGAGATCTTTGAAGGGCGCGGATTGGAAGAGTTGCCGAGTCCGCTTTTGTATAAATCCTCCCATTAATCCAATAAAACCAATAATTTAGGGAAGCTTGCCTTTCAGCTCCCCTACCGATTGTGCGTGTAATGTGCGGGTTCTATAACAAGCGGCTCAACAAGCGGCTATCGGGGGTAACTGGAGAATACCACGTTGTCCGGATGCCGACAGCACAGCCGCGCCCGCGAGGGCCGCTGCATCAGCGCCCTTTTGCGCTTGGTTGCCCGCCAGGTACAAGTTAACGACATCTAACGTAAGTATCGCGACCGAGAGCAAAGCAAACATCCCAACAGCCACCATCAAGAGCGTGACACCGCTTTCTCTTCGTAGTCGATGAACGCC
>Ga0126372_10001267_pt1 | contig 10139 bp, 9 predicted proteins | sample PanSoiMetaPlot_6_FD_92762 | JGI IMG/M metagenome (GOLD analysis project Ga0126372, IMG submission 92762) | Tropical forest soil microbial communities from Panama - MetaG Plot_6 | ecosystem: Environmental > Terrestrial > Soil > Tropical forest > Bulk soil | place: Panama | collected 2016-02-17
CGATTCCTGGACTGCAATGCGACCAACGTCGAGGAGGCCGCCGAGGATCAAATCAGGGCCCGGGCCGATCTCGAACGCCTTGCGGGCGCATTCGGTCTCGACCAGGGACACTTCCTGAAACATGGCTCCGGGCTTCTTCCACTCGGTTCCCCCGAGATCGAGGGTGCACCCGGTGAGCAGCAACAGCACCGCCATCGCCAGAGCCGCCTGTCGCATGAGGTCTCCTCTCGTTGGGAGCTAAGAGGATACCAGGGAATCACTCGGGCAGGCGGACCGGTAAGGAATCGGGCAATTAACCCGGGCTTTTGCATACTCGTGGCTCGTAAGAGATTGGAATTCCTGGCCATCGTTCGTGGCACGCCGCCTGCTATCTCGGAAGCGCCGAGGAGGAAAGACGATGGCACTCGCAACAGCGATCGCGTACGTGGTGGTGTTCGGGCTTCCGATCTGGCTGGTGGCCGAAGAGATCGCTCATCGGTTCAGCGCGATGCGCAGGGCTCAGGCGCTGGTGCCCGCGACCGTGAATCGGCGCGCGCCCCAGGGCGTCCGCGTTCACGCGTAGCTCGTCCCACCTTCTCGGGGTCGGCGCCATGCCGACCCCTTCGGGGCCGGGTGACCGGCCCCGACGGGCCGGGCTAAAACCCGGCCTCTCGCGCGCCGCCAGGCGCCCGTTGTAGAGTGTGCGCACTCCGAGGCGGACAGGAGGATGCACCACGCACTCGAGCCGCTCGGACAGGGGGAGAAGCCCATGCTGAGCGAATTCAAGACGTTCATCATGCGGGGCAACGTCGTCGACCTGGCGGTCGGTGTGATCATGGGCGCCGCGTTCGGCACGATCGTCACCTCGCTCGTCAACGACGTCATCATGCCGCCGATCGGGCGGCTCCTCGGTGGCGTGGACTTCAAGGACTTCTTCGTCAGCCTGTCCGGGCAGTCGTTCCCGACGCTCGCTGCCGCGAAGGCCGCCGGAGCGCCCACGCTGAACTACGGCGTGTTCCTGAACGCGGTGATCAATTTCATCATCGTCGCGTTCGCCGTCTTCCTCCTGGTCCAGCAGGTCAATCGCCTCTTCCCGAAGCCGGCGCCGGCTGCGACGCCTGCGATGAAGGACTGCGCGTGGTGCGCAACGTCGATCCCGGCCGCCGCCAAGCGGTGCCCGCACTGCACGTCGAACCTGTCCTGAGCGGACGCTGGGAAGCCCTGACGATCCGTTCGACGAGCTATTCGCCCGTGGCGTGACCGACGGGCTGCCCGTCGTGCCGCCGACGCGCGAGCGGGTCGAGGCGGCCATCGCCGGCGCCGGTCGTTCGCGTGACGAATTGATCGCGCTGGTGGCGCCCGCGCTCGGGCGCGCGACCGTCGAACGCATCGCGGTCAATGCGGTGATGGCGGGCTGCCGCCCCGAATACCTGCCGGTGGTGATCGCCGGGGTCGAGGCGATGTGCGACGAGGCGTTCAGCCTCGTCGGCGTCTCGGGTACGACCGACGCGGTCGCGCCGATCTTCATCGTGAACGGGCCCGCGCGCGAAGCACTCGGCATCAACGGCGGGGCCGGCGCGCTGGGCCCGGGCCACCGCGCGAATGCCACGATCGGCCGCGCGCTGCGCTTGATCTGGGCGAACCTCGGCGGCGCGCGCGCCGGTGCGATCAGCATGTCCACGTACGGCAATCCCGCCCGGTATGCGTGCTGCTTCGCGGAGCACGAGGAAGCGAGCCCGTGGCCTCCGCTGCACGTCGAGCACGGCTTCGCGGCCGACGACAGCACCATTGCCGCGCTGCCCGGCGAGCCGCTTCAGGTGGTCGTCGACGGCCAGAGCCGGACGGCCGTTGACGTCCTGACCACGGTCGCGCGCAGCCTCGAGGTGATCGCGAGCCACCGGACGGCCTCGCTCGGCGACATGCTGCTCCTCGTCTCGCCCATGCACGCGCGCACGATCGCCGGCGACGGCTGGTCGAAGGCCGACGCCCGGCGTTTCTTGTGGGAGCGCCTGGAAGCGCGCCGCGAGGGCCCCACGCCGAAGTTCCGCGCGCCGGAGCATCTGAGGATCGTCGTCGCAGGCGGCACCGCCGGGCCGTTCACGGCGCTGATCCCGGGCTGGCCGTTCGCTGATTCTCCCGCCCGGCTCGTGCTGAAGAAGATCGCGCGGTGACACGCCTCGGCGACTGCGCGTGAGCTATCCCCACGGCCTGCGCGCGCTGAATCACGACGAGTTTCGCCGCTTCTACTTCTCTCAGCTCGCGGCGCAGGTCGGCAGCTGGATGCAGAACGTGGCGCAGGCGTGGCTCGTCCTGCAGCTGACGGACTCGCCCTTCAAGCTGGGCTTCCTCGCCACGCTCCAGTTCTCGCCGGTGCTCCTGTTCTCGATCGTGAGCGGCGCCGTCGCCGATCGTCTGCCGAAGCGCCGCGTGCTCGTCGTGACCCAGACGACGCTCGCGTGCCAGGGACTCCTGCTGGCCCTGCTGGTGTCGACCGGCCACGTCGAGTACTGGCACGTCGCCGTGCTGGGTCTGGCGCTCGGCTTCGCCAACGTGGCCGACCAGCCGGCGCGCCAGTCGTTCGTGATGGAGCTGGTCGGCCGGGCGGACGTGTCGAGCGCGGTCGCGCTCAACTCGGCCGGATTCAACCTCGCGCGGATCGTCGGTCCGGCCGTCGCCGGCGTGGTGATCGGGCGCTTCGGCGTGGGGCCGACGTTCTTCATCAACAGCCTGGGCTTCATCGGCGTCATCGTGACGCTCTTGCGGATGAAGGCGCGCGGCGCGCCGTCCGACGCGCCGCGGGGGTCGATCTTCGAGGAGATCGCCGAGGGCGTGCGCTACGCCGCGGGCACGCCGCGGCTGCGGCTCGCGATCGGCCTCGTCTTCGTGGTGAGCCTTTGCGTCTTCAACTTCAGCGTCTACGTGCCGCTCCTGGCCAAGAACGTGCTCGGCCTCGGCGCCGAGGGCTTCGGATTCCTGATGGCCTCGCTCGGCGTCGGCGCCGTCGGGGGCGCGTTGACCGTCGGCGCGCGCGCCACGCGCTATCCATCGATCCGCTCGATGCTCGTCTCGGCCACCCTGGCGCTCGGCATGCTTCTGGCGCTCGGCGCGACCCGGCACATCGCGCTGGCGGTGCCGCTGCTCTTCTTCACCGGCTACTGGGGCATCATGCTGATGGCGAGCTGCAACACGTCGATCCAGCTTCAGGCGCCCGACGCGCTCCGCGGGCGCGTGATGAGCATCTACACGTGGGTGTCCGGGGGCGTCTTTCCGATCGGCGCGTTCATTGTGGGCACGATTTCGCAGTGGTGGGGAGTGTCCGCAGCGTTCATCTGGAACGGCACCGTCGGTCTCACTGCGGTGGGCGCACTGATGCTCTGGTGGCGTCTCAGGCACGAGTAGCTGGGACGCCGATAAAGGCCCATCTACTTCGTTGGACCTTTCTCGGCGCCCTGGCGAGGCGCTTACTTCTTCTGGGGATAGCCGCGGGTGCCGAGTGCTTCCGTGATTTCTGTCAGGATCACGGGGTCGTCGATCGTGGCCGGGGCGACATATTCCTGGCCGTCGGCGATCTTCTTGATCGTGCCGCGCAAGATCTTGCCCGAGCGTGTCTTGGGCAGCCGCTTGACGACGAGGGCGGTCTTGAACGCCGCGACCGGACCGATGCGCTCGCGTACCTTCTCGACCAACTCCCGCACGATATCGCCCTCGTCGCGCGCGACGCCGGCCTTGGTGACGACGAAGCCGACCGGTACCTCGCCCTTGATCTCGTCCGCAACGCCGACCACCGCGCACTCGGCGATGTCGGGATGGGCGGCCAGCACCTCTTCCATCGCGCCCGTCGAGAGCCGATGTCCCGCGACGTTGATGATATCGTCGACGCGACTCATGATGTAGACGTAGCCGTCGCTGTCCTTGTAGCCCGCGTCGCCCGTCAAGTAGTGGCCGGGATGCTTGATCAGGTAAGACTTCTCGTAGCCGCTGTCGTTGTTCCATAGGGTCGGCAGGCAGCCCGGCGGCAGCGGCAGCCGGATCGCGATCGAGCCGATCTGGCCGGCCGGCATCTCCTGATTGTCCTCGCCGAGCACGCGCACGTCGTAGCCCGAGACCGGCTTCGTCGGCGATCCCGGCTTCACCGGCAGCATGCCGAGCCCGACGCAGTTCGCCGCGATGGGCCACGCCGTCTCCGTCTGCCACCAGTGGTCGACGACCGGCACGCGCAGCCGCTCTTCGGCCCAGTGCAGGGTGTCGGGATCGCAGCGCTCGCCCGCGAGGAAGAGCGTGCGGAAGCGCGCCAGGTCGTACTTCGTCATGTACGTCCCTTGCGGGTCCTCTTTCTTGATCGCGCGAAACGCCGTGGGCGCGGTGAAGAGCGCGTTCACGCCGTGGTCGGCGATGACGCGCCAGAACGCGCCCGGATCGGGCGTGCCGACCGGCTTGCCCTCGTAGAGGATCGTCGTGCAGCCTTTGAGCAGGGGCGCGTAGACGATGTACGAGTGGCCGACGACCCAGCCGATGTCCGACGCGGCCCAGAACGTCTCGCCGGATCCCATACCGTAGACCGCGTTCATCGACCACTTGAGCGCGACCGCGTGACCGCCGTTGTCGTGGACGACACCCTTGGGAATGCCCGTCGTGCCCGAGGTGTAGAGGATGTAGAGGGGATCGGTGGCGAGGACCGGGACGCACTCGACCGGCGCAGCCGCGGCGAGCGCCTCGTTCCAATCGACGTCGCGCCCGCGCACCATCGGCGCCGTCTCCTGCGGCCGCTGCAAGATCACGCAGCGAGCCACCTTGTGCTGCGCCATCTCGATGGCGCCGTCGAGCAGGGGCTTGTAGGGGATGACGCGGTTCACCTCGATGCCGCAGGAGGCCGACAGGATCGCTTTGGGCTTGGCGTCGTCGATCCGCTTGGCGAGCTCGTTCGACGCGAAGCCGCCGAAGACGACGGAGTGGATCGCACCCAGGCGCGCGCACGCGAGCATCGCGATCACCGCCTCGGGCACCATCGGCATGTAGATGATCACGCGGTCGCCCTTCTCGATGCCCTGACGCCGGAGCATGCCGGCGCAGAGCGCGACCGCGTCGCGCAGCTCGAAGTAGGTGTACTCCCGCACCGTGCCGGTGACCGGGCTGTCGTAGACCAGCGCCCGCTGCTTGCCGCGGCCGCGGTCGACGTGCAGGTCGACGGCGTTGTAGCAGGTGTTGAGCTCGCCGCCGACGTACCAGCGATAGAAGGGCCGGCGCGAGTCGTCGAAGACGCGATCCCAGCGCCGATCCCAGTGGATGTCCTCCGCTGCCGCGGCCCAGAAGCCCTGGGGGTCGCGCATCGACCGCGTGTATGTCTCGTCGTAGACGCTCTTCGCCATTGAAGTCCTCCTGAGCTCGCGCCGCGGGCGGCCCGGGAACGTTAGCACGCCCCGCAGGCCCGCCGCCAAGCCCGTGCACCCGATGGAGCGCCGGCGGATCCGTTGCTCTTGACAATCTCGATCGACAATGTGTATTTTGCCATCGACTCAGATGGTCACTCAGGTCGAGCCTACGACGTCGGTCCGTTGCCCGGTGTGCCGGGCGAAGGTCGTGGTGGCGTTCCAGAACGAGGTCGTCATTCATAACGCGATCATCAAGGTCGATCCGCCAAGTGGCCGCGTGACGGCCAAGTGCGCGCGATGTAAAGCGTGGGTCCAGGTCCCCCTGAGGTACACCGGGGAGATGACTCCCTCGTAAGGCGACGTCGAAACCAAAGACACACGCCGGGAGGAGGGCTGAAGCAGGCCCGCCTTCCGGCTTTTTCGTTCTGGAGGCAGCGATGAGCGAGGCCGTGAAAGAGACAAAGGCGCAGCGGGTCGAGCGGCTCAAGCGTGAGCAGAACCCTTGGCAGGCCTACGCCGACATCCAGCGCTTCGCGCGTGACGGCTGGGAGTCCGTGCCGCCCGAATGGCTCGGCACGTACTTTCGCTGGTGGGGCATCTACACCCAGGGCGACGGTGTGGGCGCGATCGGCGGCAAGGGCGGCGAAGGCAAGGCCGTGCGGCACTTCATGGTGCGCATCCGTATTCCGAACGGCGTGCTCGAATCTCGCCAGATTCGTACGATCGCCGATCTCGCCGACCGGCACGGCCGCGGCGTCGCCGACATCACGGTCCGCCAGAACTTCCAGCTCCACTGGGTGACACTCGAGGCGCTGCCGGAGGTCTTCGAGGCGCTGTGGCGGGAGGGCGTGACGACGATGGGCTCGTGCGGCGACGTCACGCGCAACGTGACCGGCTGCCCCGTCGCCGGTCTCGACGCCGACGAGCTGATCGACGCTTCGCCGCTCGTGCTGCAGGCGACCGAGCTCGTGAACGGCAACGCCACGTTCTACAACCTGCCGCGGAAGTTCAAGGTCTCGATCTCGGGCTGCCGCAGCTGGTGCACCTATCCCGAGATCAACGACATCGGCCTGACCGCGGTGCGCCACCCCGAGACGCGCGAGGTCGGCTTCGCCCTCCGTGTGGGCGGCGGTCTCTCGACCGATCCCCACCTCGCGGTCAGACTCGACGCATTCGTGCCGCGCGATCGCGTGCTGGCGGTCTTCCAGGCGATCGCCGAGATCTTCCGCGATTCCGACGTGCTCCGGCAGAACCGGGAGCGCGCGCGGCTCAAGTTCCTCTTCCTGCAGCACGGCTGGACCGACGAGCGCTTCAAGGCCGCGATCGAGGAGCGACTGGGCGCGCCGCTCGCGCCGGGTGTCCCGGACGATCCGCCGGACGACGCATACCGCGATCACGTCGGCATCCATCCGCAGCACGAGCCCGGCGCCTGCTACGTGGGCGTGGCAGTTTTGCGCGGGCGGCTCACGGCGGACCAGCTGCGGATCGTCGCCGAGCTCGCCGACCGCTACGGCACGGGCGCGGTGCGCACGAGCAGCATGCAGAATTTCCTGATCCCGAACGTGCGGCGCGCGAACACGCAGGCCCTGGCGCGCGAGCTCGAGGACGCGGGCTTCGCCCTCGACGCCTCGCCGTTCAGGCGCGGCACCGTCGCGTGCACCGGCTCCGAGTTCTGCAAGCTGGCGCTCACCGAGACGAAGGGCTTCGCGCGCGGGCTGGTCGAGAGCCTCGAGCAGCGGCTGCCGGGGTTCGACGAGCAGCTCCGGATCAACGTCACGGGGTGCCCGAACAGCTGCGGCCAGCACTGGATCGCCGACCTCGGGATCGAGGGCAAGAAGGTCAAGGTCGACGGCGCGCTGGTCGACGCCTACTACTTCTGCGTGGGCGGCGCCGTCGGCCGCCATCAAGCCGTCGCCCGGCCCATCGGGCTGCGTCTGCCGGCGACCGCGGTGGCGCCGGCGATCGAGCGGCTGCTTCGCGCGTTCCAGGCCGACCGGAGGCCCGCCGAGAACTTCCGCCAGTTCGCCGCGCGTCACACGGACGAGGAGCTGCGCGGGCTCCTCGCGGGCGAGCTCATCGAGGCGGTCGCGCGCGACGTCGCCGCCGAGCGGCCGCCGCACAGTATCGACGGCTGAGATGGGCTACTACCCCGTGCTCCTCGATCTGGCGGGCCGCCGCTGCGTCATGGTCGGCGGCGGACTCATCGCCGAGCGGCGCGTGGACGGCCTGCTGGCGGCCGGCGCCCACGTGATCGTGATCAGCCCGCGGCTGACCCCGGCGCTCGCCGCACTCGCCGTCGAAGGCCGCGTCGAGCACGAGCTACGCGCCTATCGCGAAGGGGATCTGGCGGGCGCCGATCTCGCGTTCGTCGCGACCGACAAGGGCGAGGTGAACGCGGCCGTGGCGCGCGAGGCGCGCGCGCGCTCGATCTGGCTCAACGCGGCCGACGATCCGGCGCGCTGCACGTTCATTCTTCCGGCGCTGGTGCGCCGCGGCGACCTCACCGTCGCCGTCGCGACCGGCGGCGCGAGCCCGGCTCTTGCACGGGCGATCCGCGAGGAGCTCGAGGCGTATCTGACCGACGATTACGCGACGCTGGCCTCGATCGCCGCCGAGGCGCGACGCGAGGTGCGGGCCGCGGGCAAGCCGGTGACCGCCGACGCCTGGCGGCGCGCGCTCGGCCCGGAAGTGCGCCGCCTGATCGTGGAGCGCGGGCGCGACGACGCCAAGCATCGCCTGCTCGAGATCCTCGGAGTGGCCTCGTGAGGATGGGGTCGGTCGCGCTGGTCGGCGCCGGGCCCGGCGATCCCGGTCTCATGACGGTCCGCGGGCTCGAGCTCTTGCGACGCGCCGAAGTCGTCGTGTACGACCGGCTGGTCGACCGGCGGCTGCTCGACGAGGCGCCGCGCGCGCGGCGCATCTTCGCCGGCAAGGCTTCGGGCAATCACGCGCTCCCCCAGGAGCAGATCACCAAGCTTCTGCTCCTGCACGCGCGGCGAGGGCGGCGGGTAGTGCGCCTGAAAGGCGGCGATCCGTTCGTCTTCGGTCGCGGCGGCGAAGAAGCCGAGGCGCTGGCGCGCGCGCGGATTCCATTCGAGGTCGTCCCTGGCGTCAGCTCGGCGGTGGCTGTTCCGGCCTACGCCGGGATCCCGGTCACCCACCGCGGCGTTGCGTCGTCGTTCACGGTGGTGACGGGTCACGGGAGCGGCTCCGGCGAATCGAGCGTCGACTGGGCGCGGCTGGCGCGGGGGTCCGACACGCTCGTGGTGCTGATGGGCGTCGAGAGCCTGACGCGGATCGCGCGCGAGCTGATCGCGCACGGCCGCCCGGCGACGACGCCGGTCGCTCTGGTGCGTTCGGGGACCACGAGCGCGCAGGAGACCGTGACCGGTACGCTCCGCGACATCGCCGCGCGCGCCGCCCGCGCGCGGCTCGAGCCCCCCGTCGTGATCGTCGTGGGCGACGTCGTCGCCCTCCGCGACCGTCTGCAATGGTTCGACGACAACCGAGCTCTCATGGAGGTAGCCCAGTGAACGTACGGCTGTCCGCCCCCATCGGCATCCTCGACGAGCATCCGGAGTGGTCGGCACGCCTCATCGCCGAGCTCGAGCACCGGCGGCTGCCGTACGAGAAGATCGACCACTCGAATCACGCGTTCGATCCGCGCGATCGGAGCCGGCGGTATTCGGTCATCGTCAATCGCACGAGCCCTTCGTCGCACCGGCGCGGCCACGGCGGCGTCCTCTTCTACGCCGAGGCGCTGCTGGCCCACTGGGAATCACTGGGCGTGCCCGTGATCAATCCAGTGCGCGCCTACCGTTTCGAGAAGTCGAAGGCGCTCCAGGTCGGCCTCTTCGAGCGGCTGGGCATCAACTATCCGCGGACGGTGGTCGTCAACCACCGCGATCAGCTGCTGAAGGCCAGCAGCGAGCTGCGCTTCCCGATTCTCGTCAAGCCGAACATCGGCGGCTCGGGCGCGCTCATCGAGCGCTTCGATTCGCGCGCCGACCTCGAGACGCGCGCCGGCGCGTTCGACTTCGGCCCCGACGGCGTGGCGCTCGTGCAGGAGTTCGTCGAGTCGCGGGACGGCGCGATCGTGCGCGTCGAGATTCTGGACGATCGCTATCTGTACGCGATCCGCATCGTCCGACCCGCGTCCGACTTCAACCTTTGCCCGGCCGACATCTGCCGCCTGCCCGAGGCGCCGCCGAGCAGCGATCTCGGCGCCTGCCCCGTCGAGGCCAAGCCCGGCCTGCAGGTGAGCCGCTACGACGCGCCGCCGGCCGTCGTCGATCAGGCGCGCGCGCTCGCGCGCGAGGCGTCGATCGACGTGGGCGGCATCGAGTACCTGGTTGGCCGCGAGGACGGCCGCGTCTACTTCTACGACGTCAACGCCACCTCGAACTTCGTCGCCAACGCGCCGGAGGTCCTGGGGTTCGACCCGTTCCCCGCGTTCGCGGACTACATCGTTCGCGTGGTGACGCGAGGAGAACGCGCGACCTCCGCCTGATTCAGGCCGTCCTGCCGGGTACGAACGCGCTACTCGATCACCTGATCGGCCCGTAGCAGCACCGACTGAGGGATCGTCAGACCGAGCACCCTGGCGGTCTTCAGATTGACGACCAGCTCGTATGTCGTCGGTTGCTCTACCGGAAGATCAGCGGGCTTGCCCCCTTGAGAATCTTGTCGACATAGCTGGCGGCGCGCCGGTACAGATCGCTCTGCTTCGCGCCGTAGGCCAAGAGGCCGCCGGCGTCCACGAACTCTCGCGACGCATAGATGGCGGGAAGA
>Ga0126372_10001268_pt1 | contig 10139 bp, 8 predicted proteins | sample PanSoiMetaPlot_6_FD_92762 | JGI IMG/M metagenome (GOLD analysis project Ga0126372, IMG submission 92762) | Tropical forest soil microbial communities from Panama - MetaG Plot_6 | ecosystem: Environmental > Terrestrial > Soil > Tropical forest > Bulk soil | place: Panama | collected 2016-02-17
ATGCACCGTGAGGTGATTTGACACCACCCCCCGCAAGGGCGGCGCCGAAGGGCCAACCATCCTTCATCTCCTGTGCAGTTACACACGGTAGCTAAGTCGCTCCAACCTGTAGGCAACTCCTCTCCGTGCTCGCGGCGCAATGAAAGTGCTATGTTTTCATGCACTTGAACGGTCAAACCGCATGAAAACGTAGCACTTTTGACGATCATGACTCGACCACCCACGCCGCCGGCGGCAGCCTCCACGGCCCGCTGGCCAAGCACGCCACCCCTCGTAAGCATCCGAACCTAGCTCACGATCAAGTAACCCAGCGTCACGACCAACGACTTAGCGCACACCAGCTGAATGCATACCCGCTAACGAGTCGCCCGCACCTTCCCGTGAGGGTCTCGCACTCCGAGTTATGATCCACATCCTCACTCACATGAGAAACCTCCATCGAACCCGGAGGTTCAAAGACCCGAGCCCAGTTACGCGCCACACGTACCCAGAGCAACGCCAAGATCACGCTTTGTCGCTATCGGTTATCTTAGGGGCTGAGCTGGGAATTGTCGGCCTTGTGCGTCTAGCCGTTGGGGCTCATGCGGTAGTCCCACATGCCGGGCCGGCGGGTACGGCTTGGCCGGGTGCGGCAGCATCGACGCGCAATCAGAGGGCACCATGACCATTACCGCTCAGGAAGCTGGCGACCCTTTACCAGCAGGCCCCAGACGGTCAGCGCATCACCCCTTTGACCTTGGGCGAGGGCACGTAGGCTTGTCCGCCGACTGGGAGGGCTCCTGCCTACTCGGCCCCCATCCCGGCGCCCCCAGAGCCTCGCGATCAGCACCTTCCACCAGGGAGGGCTGACGAATCGTCCGAGTGAATGACATCTGGATACTTCGCGTCGAAGAGTGCGACGGGGTGCCTCATCAAGATCGGCTACGTAGCGCTACGACTCGTAGCCGAAGAGCGGTTATCGGTCGACAACTGTAAAGGTTGTTTTATTTCCACCGGCGGCTCGAACTCGCCACCGTAACGCCGCGCGGCTGGAACGCGATATTAGCGCAAGACCGGCCATTCCGCATGGGGGAGGTGCTGCCAATGGTCTCCGTCCGCACTCGGTGGGTTCTCACGGCCGTAGTCCTGGTTGCCTTGCTGGTCGTTGCCGGGTGGCAGGTATTTCTGCGGGACAAGGGCACGATTGGATCCAATGGCGGCGAGGTGTGGAGCGCCGACGGCACGGTTGGCGTCGTCGTTCCCATCGGAGCCGCACCCAAGCCGACACATGTGACGTTTACTCCGACTCAGGATGCCACGGCGCCGGCACCGCTGTCGGCGCTGTCGGCCGTGGTGCGCCCCGCGGTGAACATCTCGTTCGACAAGCGGGTCTCGTCCGCCGAGGTGGCGTTTGCCTTCAACCAGGCCGCGGTACCGGCCGACGCCGCCCAGCCCGGACAGCCGATGCCTACGATTCACAACGCCGGCATCGAAGTGTTCAACGAGGACATCGGCGCGTGGATCCCGCTACCGACGATAGTCGACGAGGCGCGGAACCAGATCCGGGCGGTAGCACCGCATTTCAGCCTGTTCCGCGCCGTAGTCAGCAAGGTCGGCTCGTTTGCCGTCAAAGTGAGGGACAAGCTTGTTGAAGTAACCCTTGACGCCGCGAAGTCGCTGTGGGACACGTTCTACGAACTGACCGTCGGCACCTTGAAGGTGATCTTCCGCGACCTGACCGCGACCTTTGACGAGAGCAAATACCGGTGTGAGCCGCTTGACGGATCCTACCGCATCGATTTCCACAGCGACGTCATCGGCCCCCTCGGGCTTGGCAAATTCGCCGCCTGCATGATCGCCGGACGGGATGGCGACCGAATGCTTATCAAAAACGGGACCGCCGTGCCGTTCTCGTTCACCGCGAACGGCGCGGCCGGGGTCAAACCGACGTTACAGGACAACGCCGACGCCGATGTCGTGGCCATGGCGCAGAGCTTCGCCGGCACGTTACTCGGCCGAGCCCTGGCACCCGGTCTGGACACCGCCGGGTTCCTGGTCGGTGACGACGCTCCTAGCACGTTCGAAGTGGACGGCTCGGTGTCGTGGGTCGCGGTGGCCATTGACCTCACCATCGCGCTGGTCACCGTGTTCCTGCCGGAGAGCAGAGCAGCCACCGTGTCCTACCGCACCGTCCTCGCCGCGGCCATGAAGAAGATGCCGGTCAAGCTCGCGAAAGACACCGCGGCTGCCGCAACGTCGGGCTCCGGGCCAGCGAGGGAAGCGGTCGAAGAGACCATCGAAGAGACTCACGCGTCTCCAACAATCGCCGACCAGGCAACACTCGTGCTCGACGCGATTGACTGCGCCACCATAGCGGCCAACAGCATCAGTGAAGTTCGCGACTGGGCGGCAGTTGCGAACGCCGTCGTCGGCATCGCGCGCAAGTGCCTGAGCCTGGCCACCGCGAAAATGCGCAGCAGCGAGCTGAAAGACCTGGTCGCAACCATCCACGAGATCGCCGATATCACAAAGGTCGTCCCGGAGGTCGGCCAGCTCGCAACGATGGGCGGCCTCGCCCTGTTCGGGCGGAATGCGACGAACGTGACGTTCACCGTCCACCGTGAGAACCTGGCGCCGGCCACGAAGGTCGTCACACTCGCCGGCATGACCGCGTCCGGCGAACCCGTACCCGGATTCACGGTTGAGCCGGGCGGGGCCGAGGTCGACAACTGTGAGGTGGCAGCGGCAGCGGCCGACGCCGGCATTGTGTCCTGCGGCCCGAACGCCGCCGACGCCGACGTGTGTTGGGTGCGGCCCGATCGAGTCAGCTTGCTCTGCGGCGGAATGCCGTGGCTGAAGGATCTGCACCAGCGCACCGCCAAGAGCGCGGTCGGCAAAACCGCCGCGAAACCCGAACCGATGCCGTGGGGGCTCGAGCTGAGCAACGGCCTCCGGTGCCGACTCCGCAACGGTGGCGCATGGGGCGGTCGCTCCGACGGCTACGCCGGTGCCTACGAATGCTTCAAAGATGGCACGGTCCCCAATGATGACACAGTCTCCAACGATGTCGTCCTCACCCGCGAGGGGCAGAGCCTCATAGACAGAACCAAGCCGGTCTGGACTGTGCTGGTCGGCCCCATCGGCAACCCCGACGAGGTGTTTCCGCCGCCAACTTCGGTCGACGTGGCGACCGTCTACCTTGCCGGATCCGCTGGCGTGGACAAGTAATACGTCCCGCTGGGCCCACCGCTTGGCGCAACTCCAGCCGCCCAGCGTGAGCAGACTTCGACCCAGCAAGCCACTCGACCTAACGAGTTCCACGCGAGACACTGTGGCCGTGAAACACAACCTCACGGTCCAGCTCGACGAGAAAACGATCAGCGACGTCAAGGCTGCCGCGGCGCGGCGCGGCACCTCGGTAAGCGGGCTGGTCACCACCTACCTGCGGCAGCTTGCGTCCGAAGACGAGCAGTATGAGCTGGCCAGACAGTATGCACTCCAGCTTATGGACAATGTGCCCGACCGAGGTGACTGGCAGTGGAACCGTGACCAGACTTACACCGATCGGCCCGGCGAATGAGCTCGATGCCAGTCCCGACCTTCGTGGACACAAACATCTTACTATATGCTCACGACGGCAAGCCCGACGATAGGTGCAGGCTAGCCAAACAGCTGGTAAAGCAGCTGTGGACGTCCGGCACTGGAGTGCTCAGCACCCAAGTGCTCCAGGAGTTTTACGTCAACGCCGTAAAGACCTACGAGCTGGCAATGACTCCCGCGGAGGCACGGCGAGCAGTGGCGGCCTACGGGCGCTGGCGAGTCATTCCGAGCGACGTCGAACTCATCCTGTCGGCGACCAGGCTCAGCGAGGAGGAGTCCGTCTCGTTCTGGGACGCATTGATAATTCATGCTGCCCTGCGAGCAAGCGCGACCTGGGTGGTATCCGAAGACATGCAGGACCGGCGGCGGTTCGGATCGTTGACGGTGCGCAACCCGTTCACGGACTAGGCTTCACGCCGTGCGTCTTATCCTGGCGTCGGCCTCGCCGGCGCGGCTGGCCGTGCTGCGGGCCGCCGGTACCGATCCCGAGGTCGTGGTGTCCGAGGTGGACGAGGATGCCATCGCGGAGTCCATGTCCGGTCGGCATCCGACCGACGTGGTGGTGGCCCTCGCCGCGGCCAAGGCCGCCGACGCCGCCGCCAAAGTCGACTATCCGGACGCGGTGATCATCGGTTGCGACTCGATGCTGCTGGTGGACGGCGGGCTGGTCGGCAAGCCCGGCACCGCCGCGGTCGCCCGCAGGGGCTGGCGGCGGCTGGCCGGCGGCACCGGTGACCTGCTCACCGGGCATGCCGTGCTGCGGCTGGCCGGCGGCACGCGGGCCGGCAGCGCCGAGGGCGTCGAGTGCACAACGGTCCGGTTCGCCACGCCGACCGACGAGGAGATCGACGCCTACCTGGCGACCGGCGAGCCGCTCGCGGTCGCCGGCGGGTTCACCATTGACGGGCTTGGCGGCTGGTTCGTCGACGGGGTGGACGGCGACCCGTCGAACGTGATCGGCATCAGCCTGCCGATGACCCGCCGGCTGCTGGCCAAGGTCGGCGTCCAGGTAACCGACCTCTGGCACGCCCCAGCCTGATCACGAGAGGCGAATCAGTCGGGAACCCGAGTCAGGCAGCAATCGCCGCACAGCCCGCCGCCGGGCAGCCGGTAGTACAGGCAGCAGCTGCGCCGCCGGAAGGCCGGCCGGCCGCCGGGCAGGGTCAGCGCCCCGGTGCCACGCAACGGCGCCGACTCCAGCAACCCACGCACGACCGCCGTGGCCACGCCGATGCGCACACCGGCCAACCGCAGTGCCGTGAGCGTCCCGGCCAGCGCCGATGCGGCGTTGCCCCACAGCAGGTTCCGCGCGACCCCGGTGAGCCGGTGCAGCGCGGCGACCAGCGGAGTCAGGTGCTCATGGACGATCACCGGCGGCACCGGGCCCGCGGCGGGCTCCGGCGCCGCCAGATTCAGACCCATCGGCTCGCCCGGCCGGTAGCGCCAGCGCAGCCGCCGTGCCGCAAGGTCGGGCGGCGGCATCCCCAGGGCCACGCAACCCAGCACCGGCGACCACAGCCGCGCCGCATAGCCCTGGAACAGGATCGACGCCGCCACCCGGCGCTCGCCGGTCCGCAACCGGTCGGCGTACGCCGTGACAAGCAGATCGAGCGCCCCACCCGCGTCCGCGTACAGTTCCGCCACCGGATGCCAGCCCGGCGCGTCGCCAACGTCGACTACGAAGTACGCCCCGATGCGACCAACGTCGACAAGCCTCCACTCACCACCGACCACCCGCACGCCCCCCAGCCTACTTAGCCAGTGTCGTCAGTTGACACAGGTGACGCCGTCGGTCGCAATGGTTACGGCCGATTCGCTTGGTTGAGATGTCGGTGTCGACGAAGGCGGCGTAGCCGATTGCGGCGCGGCGGGTGACGGGCTCGGCTGACTCGATTGGGCCGAACCGCCCAGCAGCCCGGCCGCGAATGCCCGTACCTGAGCCTCATCCACGGCAACGATGCTCTTGCCGTTGACGAAACGGTTCGGGTCGACCACCGGAACGGTAACGAAATCGACATTGCCGACCGCCACTTCTCGTAGCCGTACGACAAAGTCAAGCACATCCCAGCCGGCGTCGTCGATCACGACTGTTCGCGCGACAGTGTCGCGGAGCCCGGAAATGGCGTTCTGGTCGGTGAGGACTTTGCTGGACAACACCTTGTTCACCAGGGCGGCCATGAACACCTGCTGGCGGACGATGCGGTCCAGGTCGCCGTTGGGTAGCCCGTGTCGCTGCCGGACGAACGACAGCGCGTCACCTCCGGAGACCAGCTGCCGGCCCGCCTTGAAATTGGAACCGGAGTCGGGATCCACGACGGCCTGCTTCAGGCATACCTCAACGCTCCCGATCGCCTGGGTGAGCAGATAGAATCCGTACATGTTGATCTCGGCATAGTGGTCGACCCTGACTCCGGTGAGGTTCTGCACGACCTCGACGAGCATTTTACGCCCGGCCTCGTCGGACTCGCGCGCCAGTCGCCGTTCATCCGTGACACCATCCGTGCGGAGTTTCTCCTCCTTCGCTCGCTTGCCGGCACCGAACGCGCCGTTGATCGCCCCGCCTTCGGCGTTCGGAATCGAAACGTAGGCGTCCCTTGGGATGGACATCGCAACCGCCCGGCCGCCGTTGTTCGGGATTCGGACCAGGACGATCGTATCGGTATTCACGCCGCCCGAATATTCGGTCCGCAGCAGCTTGAGTATGTCATCGGGCAGCGGATCACCGTTGGCGTCCGTGCGACTGTCGCTGCCGACCAGCAGGATATCGGTCGCGCCGTCATTCGAGTCAGGGCTTCCGTGTGCGCCGATGATACCGCCGGTCGTCATGTCGTTTGTCAAACTGGCCACCACGATCCAGGCGATTCCGACCACGACCAGTATCAATATTGACATCGCGAGTACCAAACCGCGGCGGACCCTGGGGAGCAGCCGCTTGGCGAAGCCGCCCCGCCGTCCGGTCTGCGATTTTTCGGGCACGTCACCGGCCGGCGATTTTTCGGGCACGTCACCGGCCGGCGGTGGCAATGGCGACGGCGGGGCGGGTGCGATCTGGCCGATCGTGGTCGTATCGTCACGCTGCGGCCCGAACCGGACCGCGGCGGTTACCGGATCTTCGCCGATCAAACTCGTCGGCTCGTCGCCGGATGACGCTTCCGCCATCTCCGTCGGGCTCTCCGGCCCGTCAGGTGCGGCTTGGTGGACAGCGGATTCCTGACCGGGTACCACCGGGAGGGCGGGTGCGAGTTTGAGCGCGGCCAATGCGTCTTGAAACTCGGCCGCGCTCTCGTAGCGCTGCATCGGGTCGAATGCCAGCGCCTTGCGCAACACGTCGGACACCGCCACCGGCACGCCGGCTATATCGGGTACGGGCTGGTCGTGCAACCGGATGATTTCGGGCAGGTTCGGTTCGCCGGTGGGCGGGAAGCGCGGCGGCCGCCCCGACAGCAGGGCGTATACGGTAGCGCCGAGCGAGTAGATATCGGCCAGCTCGGTCGGGGACTCCTGCCGGAACGCCTCCGGCGCCGCGTAAGCGGGAGTGAGCGCGGCGAGGCTGGCGGAGCTCTCGTGGCCGGGCTCGAAGAGGGCGGCGAGGCCGAAGTCGGTCAGCCCGTAGACGCCGTAGCGATTTATCAGAATGTTCGCCGGCTTGATGTCGCGGTGCAGCACCCCGGCCTGGTGGGCGGCGGCCAGCGCACCGGCGATCTTCGCGCCGAGTTCGCATGCCTGCGCCGGCGGGAGCGGCCCCATCTTCTTGAGCCGGTCGAGGAGCGAGCCACCGGTGCACAGCTCCATGACGAGGTACGGCCGCCCGTCCGGGAGGATGCCGGCGTCGTACAGGTCGACCACATTCGGATGGCCGGACAGCCGCCCGGCCGCCTGTGCTTCGCGAAGGAACCGGCGACGATCACGTTCATCGAGCATCGTCCGGCTGTCGATCTTTACCGCGACCTCACGGTCCACGGCTTCCTGAACGGCCCGATAGACCACGCCGAACCCGCCGCGGCCAAGCAGATCCACAACCCGATACCCGGGCAATTGCGGAAACGACGCGGGCACGGAGCACCAGCGTAGTGCCCAGGCCGGCGGCGAGGAAGCGGCACATCCGAATCCATCGGACCGCCGTCGTTTACTTTGACAAGCTTGAATACACGCTGACCATGACCGTGAATTACGCGGTCACGGACCACCGGACATGGCGACGGTGGACCCCGACCGGCTGTCGCGCCGGCAGCGCGTCCAGCCGCTGGTACCGTGCCTGCGGACCGGTGTGAGGTCCGTCGCTGTGGCCGTGGGCAGGCGGCCGCCGGCCTACCGCCGGCCTACACTGCCTTCCGATATCTGGCTCTGATTCCGGCAGGAGGTACGCGGTGCCCGAGCTGACGCCACGGCCTTTACGAAAGGTACTGATCGCCAACCGTGGCGAGATCGCCGTGCGGGTGATCAGGGCGTGCCGAGACGCGGGGCTGGGCAGCGTGGCGGTGTACGCGGACCCGGATCGGGACGCGGTATTCGTCAGGATGGCCGACGAGGCGTTCGCGCTGGGCGGCTCCACGGCCGGCGAGAGCTACCTCAGCGTGTCCAAGCTGCTGGAGGTGGCCGGGCGCGCCGGGGCGGACGCGGTGCATCCGGGCTACGGCTTCCTCTCGGAGAACGCGGAGTTCGCGCAGGCGGTGATCGACGCCGGGCTGACCTGGATCGGGCCATCGCCACAGGCGATCAGGGATCTGGGCGACAAGGTGACGGCGCGGCACATCGCTCGGCGGGCCGGCGCGCCGCTGGTGCCCGGAACGCAGGAGCCGGTGTCCGGCGCCGACGAGGTCACCGCCTTCGCCGAGGAGCACGGGCTGCCGGTGGCGATCAAGGCGGCGTTCGGGGGCGGCGGGCGCGGGCTGAAGGTGGCGCGCACCCTGGCGGAGATCCCCGAGCTGTACGAATCCGCCGTGCGCGAGGCCGTCGCGGCGTTCGGGCGCGGCGAGTGCTTCGTCGAGCGCTACCTGGACCGGCCCCGCCACGTCGAGGCGCAGGTGCTGGCCGACCAGCACGGCAACGTGATCGTGGTCGGCACCCGGGACTGCACGCTGCAGCGAAGGCACCAGAAGCTCGTCGAGGAGGCCCCGGCGCCGTTCTTGACCGGCCAGCAGCGCGACACGATCCACGAGGCCGCGCGGGCGATCTGCAGGCAGGCGGCATACCACGGCGCCGGCACCGTCGAGTTCCTGGTCGGCCAGGACGGCACGGTGTCGTTCCTCGAGGTGAACACCCGGCTGCAGGTCGAGCACCCGGTCTCGGAGGAGACGACCGGCATCGACCTGGTGCGCGAGCAGTTCCGGATCGCGGCGGGTGAGCCGCTGCGGTTCGCCGCCGACCCGGTGCCGCGCGGGCATTCGATCGAGTTCCGGCTCAACGGCGAGGACCCCGGGCGCAACTTCCTGCCGGCACCCGGCACCGTCACCAGGTTCGAGGCCCCGCAGGGTCCCGGCGTGCGGGTGGACGCCGGCGTCGAGACGGGCACCGTGATCGGCGGCCAGTTCGACTCGCTGCTGGCCAAGGTGATCGTCACCGGGGCCGACCGCGAGCAGGCCCTGCAGCGGTCGCGCCGGGCGCTCGGCGAGCTGATCGTCGAGGGCATGGCGACCGTGCTCCCGTTCCACCGTGCGGTGCTCGACGATCCGGCGTTCGCCGCGACCGACGCGAGCGGCTTCAAGGTGCACACCAGGTGGATCGAGACCGAGTTCGGCGCGGCCATCCCGCCGTTTCAGGCTCCCGCGCCGCCGGCCGATGACGAGCAGGCCCGGCAGATCATCGTGGTCGAGGTCGGCGGGCGGCGGCTGGAGGTCTCGCTGCCCGGCAGCCTCGGACTCGGCGCCCAGGCGGCCGCTCCGGCGCCGAAGGCGCGCAGGCGATCGTCCGGCAAGGCGGTCGCCGCGGCATCCGGCGACGCCGTGACGGCCCCGATGCAGGGCACCATCGTCAAGGTCGCCGTCGCCGACGGTGACATCGTGGCCGCCGGTGACCTCGTCGTGGTGCTCGAGGCGATGAAAATGGAGAACCCGGTCACCGCCCACAAGTCCGGCACTGTGGCCAGCATGACCGCCGAGCCCGGCGCCGCCATCACCCAGGGCGCCGTCATCTGCGAGATCAAGGACTGACGCGATCAAGGACGCCCGCGGGGGCGGGCGTCCCTCGTTACGGTAAAGAGTTACGTAAGACACGTCGGGGACGCCCGCGTGACGTACCGGGCGGGCCGCTACGGTGCCTCTTCGTGGAGCCTGTGGAGATCAACGCCGGCGGGTACTACCTGCGGATGCTGCGGGCCGACGACCTGGTCGACGACCGGCCGGCGGTGCTGGTGGCCTACGGGGACCCGGACACCGCGCGCTGGATTCCCGAGTACCGGGTGCGCACCATCGAGGAGGCGACCGAGTACGTGGCCCTGCGCGAACGCGAGTGGCACGAGGACCGGCGCTGCTCGTGGGCGGTCGCCGAGCCGGTGACCGGCCTGATGCTGGCCGAGGTCGGCCTGAAGAACCTCGACTTCGAGCGCGGCGAGGCGGCCATCG
>Ga0126372_10001269_pt1 | contig 10135 bp, 6 predicted proteins | sample PanSoiMetaPlot_6_FD_92762 | JGI IMG/M metagenome (GOLD analysis project Ga0126372, IMG submission 92762) | Tropical forest soil microbial communities from Panama - MetaG Plot_6 | ecosystem: Environmental > Terrestrial > Soil > Tropical forest > Bulk soil | place: Panama | collected 2016-02-17
AGAAGCCCGTGGAAACTGCTGTACGGCGTCCCCGAAAAGGAAAGTGGTATTTCGCCGCGACTGGACACGCCGTGTATTGCTTCGGTCCGGTGATGTACGTCACGGAAGCTCAAGGCGGAATCAAGCGCGTCGCCACATTCTGCCAGAATGACCAACCCATGGTGCCTCTGAAAGACTAAGAGTTCGCGATTTCTCGAGTCCGACACAACTGAAGACAGAAAATTTTCCACGACCACCCTCTGGATCTCCTTCGTGTCCTTTGGAGGTCTGAGCCTTAGATTTTGTTTCGGCAAATCCTCGCATCTCGCGGAATCCTGTAAATTGTCTTCATGCCCAAGTTTGAGAAGCATCTGTTCGTGTGCTGCAATCAGCGCGAACCGGGACATCCTCGCGGCTGTTGCGATCCCGCCGGGCAGGCGCAATTGCAATTTCTTTTCAAACAAAAACTCGCGCTGCGTGGATTCAAGAAGAGGGTGCGAGCCAATATGTCCGGGTGCCTGGACCAATGCGAACACGGCCCTACCGTGGTCGTGTATCCTGACGCGGTATGGTACGGCCGAGTAACGGCCAATGACGTCGAAGAAATCATCGAATCACACATTGTGAACGGTAAGCCTGTCGAGCGCCTGATGTTGCCTGAAGAGTGCATCAACGCATCGAGTTGTCCACACCGCGCTCCTAAACCCTGACCGTTTCCAACTCCAAATTCAGCGGTGCCTGCACTGAAGTTTCGGGGATGCTCCCCGGGTGACATGCATCACGGTCATCCGTGATAAGGACCACAGCGTCCAAATTTTTGTCGTGCGTAAATGTCTCCACGGCTTGGGACTGGGTTGCGCACAAAATGCGCGATTCAGAGCCGCACACGCCGACTAGAGCCCAGCTGGTCGTCCCCCGCGTGCGGGAGTGCTCGATCGTTCTGCTGAAGGTGGCGCGCTACTTCGTCGGTGGTGTCTCCGCAGTGGGTCGATGACTTGCCTCCGTCCGACGGCCCCACCCCAGAAAACTTGAAGACTTCTCCCAGAGGAGGCACTTCTCTATGTCGACCCGAAGGAACTTTCTCAAGATGGCCACCATGGCAGGAAGCAGCGCATTGCTCCTGCGAGGTCTGGCCTGGCCTTTTGCGCAAAGCCCAACCCAAATTCGGAAGTTCATCGTTCCGCTACAGGGCCTCGGTCCGACGGGGATTCCCGTCGCAACTCCCAACACCACGCTCTTCCCCGGGGAAGACTACTACGCAATCCGTGTCGGGGAATTCTCGCAATTGATGCACCCAGATTTGCCGGGGCCAACCAAGTTTTGGGGATACGCCGACGTCACCAACGGCCAGGCGCCGAATCACCGTTACTTGGGTGGAGTGATCGTTGCGAAGAAGAATAGGCCGGTACGCCTGAAGGCCATCAATCAACTCCCACCCGTTCATCCGCTACCGGTGGATACGACCATCATGGGGGCAGACTCTGATCCAAATCGGATCTGCGTGCACCTGCACGGCGGGCTTGTCGATTGGACATCGGACGGTGGGCCTCATGCCTGGTTCTCGCCGACTGGATCAGGCCCCAGTTTTTTGAATGGAACTGGTGTTCCTGGCGAAGCCCTGTATCGTTATCCGAATAACCAAAGTGCACGCCTGGTTTGGTACCACGACCACGCCATCGGCATCACCCGTCTGAATGCCTACGCCGGAATAGCCTCCGCGTACATCATTCGCGATGATGTCGAAAACTTCCTGATCAGGAACAACATCATTCCGAGTAACGAGATTCCTCTCGTTATACAGGACAAAACGTTCGTCTCGCAGCAGGCCGTCGATAAAGGATACGTTTGGGGCAAGCCGGGCGAACTCTGGTATCCCCAGCAGTACCAAAAAGCCAGCGATCCGGAAGGCCGTTGGGACTACGGGCCGGACGTCGGATTCCCCGCCACACAGCCACTGCCGGATCCATCGTGTGTCCCGGAATTTTTTGCTGATACGGCCGTGGTCAACGGTTCTCTGTATCCGTTCTTGCCAGTCGAACGGCGTCACTATCGTTTCCGTATCCTCAACGGATCACAAGCACGCTTCTACAATCTGCAGCTCTATTACGCGAGCTCGCAAGATGCGGGAGAAGCGGATCTCAACAAACCGGGTCCGAGAATCATTCAGATCGGCAATGAAGGTGGTTTCACTCCATTCCCAGTCGTTCTGAACAATCCGCCCACGAAGTTCAGCGTGCAGTTCGATGCGAACGGCGAGCCGATTGGCTCGACGCTGAAGTACAACCTGTTGCTCGGGCCGGCGGAGCGTGCGGACGTTATCATCGACTTCTCCAACGTTCCCGCTGGTTCCAAGCTGATTCTCTACAACGATGCGCCCGCGCCATTCCCCGCTGGCGATCCTTTGGTGGACTACTTTACCGGCAATCCGGATCAGACGGCGTTCGGCGGCGCTCCCTCCACCGAACCAGGAGTTGGTCCTAACACACGTACCTTGATGCAATTCCGTGTTATGCCTCGTTCCGGTCCGGCGGATCTAGCGGCGATGAACTTGTTGGAAACGCTGGCAGTCAATGGCGGGTCGGCGCTCAGCACGCTCGTAAACAGCCTATTACCCAAACTCGAGAAGCTGGAAACGCGGCGTGCCGTGCAGGTTCGCGATCTCACATTAAATGAGACCTTCGACGACGCGGGGCGCCTGATCCAGATGCTGGGGACGAATAAGGTGCAGAGCACCGCCCCCGATGGCACTCTCGAGTTTGGTATGCCCTACGACGCCGAAGCGACAGAGGTAGTGGGTCGCGGGACCACTGAAGTCTGGCGGATCTTCAACACGACTGGCGATACGCATCCTATGCACTTCCACCTGGTGAATGTGCAGGTGCTCTCACGTCAGCCATTCAATGTGGCGGGCTACGACGGAACACCTGAATTCACAGGACCCGCTCGTTTACCCGATGCGAACGAATTGGGATGGAAGGAAACTGTGCGCATGAATCCGGGCGAGTGTACGACGGTCATCATGCGGTTTGACGTACCGAACAGTTCATCTGCCGTGCCAGTGAGTCCGCGTACCGGAGGTTATGAGTACGTGTGGCACTGCCACATCCTTGAGCACGAAGAGCACGACATGATGAGGCCCTTGATTGTCATGCCGTAGACGTGATGATGAAACCACTTGTGGTTGTTTCTGACTGGTGCGAGTGGTGTTGCTGACCACCGACCAGCAGCCACCGATCAGAGCAGTAAACGAAAAGGCCACCCGGCAACTGGGAGGCCTTTTCCTTTCAAGGGAGAATAGTTCTAACGGAAGGCAAAGTCCGCCAAAACTTTCTGGCGAAATCTTATGAGTCGAAAACTGGGGGTGTCAAGGGATTTCTCCATAATAAATCCCTTTGTTTTCATTGGTTTACAAAGTAAGGCAACAGGCGGCGATTTTGTAGCATTTTGAGACAAAGTGAAGAGGGCACCCGCTTAAATCATCTCATTTGATGTACTTACCGTATGGGTCTAAGGCAGCTTTCGTCGATCTATCAAGACTTGGCGGAGCTCGGTGACACTTGTACGGCATGCCGCGGCTCAAGCGCGTCGTCCAGATGCAAGGAGATGAAATCTGCCTCGACTTTGGCAGCGCGGGCCGGCAGCAGACGCTGAAACAGTACCCGCACTCCTCCGAAAGCAAAGCCGGCCACGATCGTAAATGCCATCAGAACACCGCATAGGATGATGATGTTCCACAGCAAGTTTGCCAAATTGTTCTTCTTGTCAAAATAAGTGTTTTCGTTCCATGTGACGTCGGCATCGTAATGAACGGAAGCCAGCAATGATTTGGCTTCGCTCTGCGAGAACGGCCCGGCAGCAATCGCTACTAGCGGACCGCTGCGTTTGTTGGAGAACGTACCCAGTTCGACCACCGGTGGAGTGCCGGGCGCGGCCTGCGCATTGGGCGCGTGTGCTGCATCGATGCGACGCAGATGATCCGCCGCAATCTGGGGCGTGGGGTAGGAAATCAAAACCAGCGTGGCCTGTCCACCCGAACTGTTATAAGTCCCCTGCGTTACTTCCGCTCCCGCGCCAAAGTCCACGAGTTCGGCAGAAATCGGTGATCCGATCTTGTCGAGCGCTAACGGGCCGAGGATGTATTTGGCGGTGTTCTTAACGTATGCCTGCTTGGGCAAGTAAGTAGGAAGGGACGGGAGATTGCGCGCTCCGCCCTGGGGCAGCGGAATGATATCGGAAAGTTCGCGCAGTTCCGCAGCGGACATCACCGTCAGCTTGTCGAAGAGCGCGTCCACCAGCACGCTGCCACGATAAAACAGTACGCGGTTGTTGAGCGAGGAGGCCTGGTCGCCGATTTTCTCGTTCAACATCTCAGGAATTTTGTAGAAGGTGAAGGCACCGTACGCCCCGCTGGCATCGGCAAAACGTGCCGCCCGTATGGTCAGTTTGCGACCGTCCTCCTGGGTATAGGTGCCAGAGGCAACGTCGGTGAAGCCGTACTCCTTGAGGATTGCCGGATTGGTCGGATCCGCCGCCGCAGGATCCCTGCTGGTTGCCACAGAATTCTTGATCTGCCATCCAGCAAACGTGTTCGGAAGGATTGCAAGAGATGTGGCTTTCGCCACCGATGGCTCTGCCGCATGAGTTGAGGCAGCCAACGGAATCGATAAAACCAGGGCGAGGGTCCGACTGAGGATCATAAGCGGCGTGGCAAGACGAAAGTCCTTTTCTATTAGACTACAGGTCAGGCCAGAAAGTTTCCAGGCAAGCGCCAATCACATCCTTGGGCAGGCCTGCCCTTGAGACAACGGGCGGATGCCGAAGCTCGACATTGCGTTTCAGAGGATGCAGCGGAGGGTTTCAGCGCGGTACTCGTTGGGTTCTACTCACTGCCCTTCGTTCTTGGCGACTCGGCTGGCGACCTTCACGCCGCTGAGGCCGCTAGCGTATTTTGCGATGCCGCGATAAAGGGACTCGGCGATCCGCTGGCGGTACTCGGGCGTCTGAAGTTTGCGCTCATCGGTAGGGTTGCTCACGAAAGAGACCTCAGCCAGGATCGAGGGCATATTCGCGCCGATCAGCACGATGAATGGTGCTTTCTTGACACCCCGGTCACGTATGCCGGAGTTTTTCGCAGCCAACCCGCTGTGCAGGGCCTGCTGCACGTTGGTCGCGAACTCATGGGATTCTTCGATCTTTTCCTTGAGCGCAATCTTCTTCACAAGATCGCCGAGTTCATAAATTGACTTTTCCGAAACTGCGTTCTCGCGTGCCGCGACCTCCAGCGCATCCGGAGCAGACGTGAAATTCAAATAGTACGTCTCTACACCACGGGCATTCGAATCCCGGCTGGAATTGGCATGGATCGACACGAATAAGTCCGCTTTTTCCTGGTTCGCAATGGCAGTGCGCGTTTCTAGCGGGATGAAGGTATCGTCCTTGCGCGTGTAGACGACCTCTGCACCCATGCGGTTGTCCAGCAGCTTGCCGAGACGACGTCCCACGTCAACGACCAAATCCTTTTCCAGCAAACCGCCGGGACCGATCGTGCCGGTATCATGCCCGCCATGGCCGGGATCGATGACGATCTTACCGATCTTCAGGCCCAGCGCCCGGATGAGAGAACGGTCGCCCGCGGCAGTGGGACGTGCCTCGCGGGCATCGATCTCCGGAGGACTGCTTGCTGTTTTGCGCTTAACCTTCCCGCGAGTGACGCTGGATTTCTTTGGCGGAGTCGAATCGTCGGCGTTGTTCTCCCGCGTTTCCCCCGCAAGGGCATTCTCTGGGGCGACTTCTGGCCGCAAATCTTCGACCGAACGCGGCGCTGGGCCACGAACCGGCGGCGGATCCGCCTCGGCTTCTATGATCTTCTTCACCGGCCGATTCCCAACCGTCACCGTCTTGACCGTAGGCTTGGTGTTTTTAATCTGCGGCGTTGGTTCCGGGGGAGCTGCCTCATCGTCTTCCGCAGGCAGGTCGTCAGCCTCGGCCTTCGCAACTAACGCGTTGCGAACTGCAGGTCCCACCGATTGCTCCCCGCCAGATTTAGGTACATTGTTCCTGGCGGATTTGCCCGACTCCTTGCCATGAATGTCGATGATCAGTCGCGAAGGATTCGGCAGCAAGAAAGCGTCGTAGTCAGAGAGGTCGTCAACTTCGAGCACCACACGCGTCTTGCCAGGTTTGAATTGGGCGACCCGAATCTTCTTCAGGAAGCCGTCATCAACATCAAAGCTTTTGCCTACGAGGGTCGAAGCGACCTGAGTGTTGTAGAGATCGAAGAAAATGCGGTCGGGATTATCGATGCGACTTGAGGCGAACTTTACATCCTGCTCCAGATCGATCGCCACCCGTGTGTAGTCCGGTGTGGACCAGTGGCGGATGCTGGTTACACGAGGCAGTTTGCCGGAATCGGTATCTGCATCGGGAGGCGGTGTTTCGGCGTTGTTTTCGCTCGTTTCGGTCGTTTCGTCTTTCGCTTTTGCGTCATCAGGGTTGGCAGGAGGCGTGATCTCTGTCTTCGAAGACTGGGCATCCGCGGCTCGCTGGTATTTTTCCGCTTCGCGCTGAGCCGCTTCTTTTCGCCGATCGACTTTCTTTGTATCTGGCGCATCCTGCTTTAGCTCGGCGATGGCATGACGCGCGTCGTCAGCCAGGTGATGTCGTGGATAGCGCCGCAGGAACTCTTGGAATGTGCTGCGCGCTTGATCCGAATCCTCCAGGTCATCCTTGTAGATCTCAGCAATCGTGAACAGGGCGTCGAAACGATAACGGCTGCCGGGATATTCGCGCCGCAGGAACTGATACGTTTGGATGCCGGATTGCAGAATCTTGTGGTCATCGAAACGCCGTCCCATTTCGACCTGCAACTCCGCAACGGCGACAACGCTCGGATCGGCCTTGGAGGACCTGGGAGCGCCGAAATAGATTCGTCGATAGGCTTCGATAACGCGCTGGTAGTCACGACGGCTGCGTTCCTGGGAAGGACGTCCGGTAAGCGCCTCGCGCATGCGCTCGGCTCGGGAAAACTGATCGCGCGCCCAAGCATCGCCGTGACGGGTACGCGCGTAGGCCGGCAGCGCTGGAAGCAGCGTTAGAAACACAGCCGCAACCAAACGCAACCCACGCTGGCTTCGAAGTAGGGTCTTCAACGTTTCCAGCCGTTACTGCCCTATACGAAAAGGCCTCTAAGAAAAACCTCTGACCTGAGAGATGCCAAAACCACTAATCAGTGTTGCTGATGTAAAGCACGCCACGCGCATCCCTTTGAACCACAACGGGATTGCGCACCACATTGCCTATGATGCGAGTATTCGAATCAAAACCGCCGTAGTACAAGCTGGTGATGCGCTTCACGTAGTTCTGGGTTTCAGAGTAACGCGGGATACCGGCGCTGCGCGCCACCGCACCCGTCCCTGCATTGTAGGCTGCCAAACTCAACTTCACATTGCCGCCGTAGCTTTCCAGTAACTGCTTTAGGTGCCGAACCCCGGCATCCACGTTTTGTTGCGGGTCGAACGGGTTTTTTACGTGCAACGAGCGCGCGGTGCTAGGCATTAATTGCATGAGTCCCATCGCGCCTTTGCGGGAGACGGCATTGGGATTGAAATTCGACTCCACCTTGATCACCGAACGTACCAGGTTTGGGTCGACGTTGTGCCGGGCCGCCGCCTGTTCAATGGCGGCGTCAACATCTTGCTGACTGAAGGTGCGGGTATTTCGAATAAAGCTGGCCGTGTCGGATTGCGCGTTTTCTGAATTCGTTTCCTGGCGCAGATACTGGTTTACTTCCGCAGCGGCCGAGCGTGCCCGGCCTACTTTGGCGGAAGGAACGGGCTTCCAGCGACCCTCCTTCGCACTCCAATACGCAAGCCTACTGGATTGTGGGGCTTGCGTTTCCGTTGCCGTCTTACCCTTGGAAGGGGTGGGGATCGCGAGGTACTCGTTCTCGTAAATCGTCCGCCCGTTTTCGTCGGTAGTTGCGACTAAATGAGTCGTAGAACCGTCCGGACCCGAGGCCGCTTGCGCCAGGGACGTGGTGAGGGAAAGAGAGGCCGCGACTGTGGAACCCGCCATCAGAGCGATTTGCAGGTACTTCCGCATATCCGGGATTCAATCCTCGCTGGCGAAGACACCAACTCCTCGCCGATTGCTACCCGGAACCTGACGGAGAAACCTCTACCAGAGTAGGTTGATTATAGGGTGGTTAGCGGGGGTGGGGCAATCTTCCGGAAGGGTATAGAACCACCGAAGGTAATCAAGGCAAGTTACTGAAAATGCGAGAGCTATCTCTGCCACTTCCGCCGTCGTCCGGCGCGTTTTTCGGCTTTGGCTGAAAGCATCGTAAACCGCACAGCCAGCGACGAACGGCCGCAGGGCATTCGGAGAACCCCCCTTTCGCAAAGGAAAGGGATCTAGATAGCTGGGTGGCTGCGTTTCTTCAGTATCCCTGCCTGTAGTACCCTCGCCACGTCCCCATGTTCGAGGAATCCCCACAGCGCAAGACTCCTGACTCGCTGATGCTGCATGGCTTCTGGTACCGGGCTCTGCCCAGCGAGCGGGTGCGACGCAACCGGATTCAAAAGGCCATCCTGCTGGAGATTCCGCTCGTCCTTGGCCGCGATCGGCAAGGCCGACCCTTTGCCCTGCAGGACGCCTGCCCCCATCGGGGTATGCCGCTCTCCTGCGGACGTTTCGAGAATAACCAAGTGGAATGTAGCTACCACGGATGGCGCTTCGAAGCGCACAGCGGACAGTGCAAACTTATCCCCTCGCTGACGGCTGATCAAAAGTTGAACGTGGACCGGATCTACGCCGGCAACTACGCTTGCGAGGAGCACGATGGTTTTGTTTGGGTCTTTATCCCGGAGCCCGGCCCCTCAGGCGCCGGCTTTACCCCACGTGCGGACCCTTCAATTGCAGCCCCGGAAGTCCCGAAGTTCAGCGACAAGTTCAAGCTGGCTTTTCTGACTTCAGATCTGCCTGGCAGCGTGGATCACGGCATCATCGGACTGATGGACCCAGCGCACGGGCCATTTGTGCACCAGGCGTGGTGGTGGCGCAGCCGCAGCTCAATTCACGAAAAGCAAAAAGCTTTCGAGCCCATCCCGATGGGCTTCCGCATGAGCGCGCACACCCCCAGCTCGAACAGCGCGCCCTACAAGCTGCTAAAGCTCTACGCCGACGCCGACTCGATCACCTCCACGATCGATTTCACTTTGCCCAACCGCCGCTGGGAGACGATTCGCGCCGGGAAGTACTGGTTCTCAAGCCTGACCACAGTCACGCCTATCACGCGCCGCCACTGCCGCATCGACGTGGTCGCCGCCTGGAACCTCTTCCGCTGGGTGCCGCTGGCTCCCGAACTGCTGAAGTTTGTCTTCGCAAAGTTCGTCGAGCAGGACCGCAAAACGATGCAGCTTCAATCCGAAGGCTTGAAGCACAATCCGCATTTGATGCTCATTGATGATGCAGACCGTCCGGCGAAGTGGTATTTCCAGTTAAAGCAGGCGTGGATGGATTCGCGCGCCACTGGCGCGGAATTCCGGCACCCGATTCCTGGTCCGGTCACATTAAAATGGCGGAGCTAAGTTGAACTTTCGGCCTTTGGGATGCGTAATCACAAAGCGAGGAGCTCTCCATGCGGGTTTTTCTGATCGTTCTCGGCATTTCCTTGGTCGGTTCGGTCGTGCTTTATAACTTTGGAATCGCCCAGCGCATCTGGCCGGCTCATCCTGCACTGGCGACCACCCTCATCGTGGGCGGTTGCGCCGCGGTCATGCAGTCTCTCTTGTCACGGGATGCTGCCGCGCGGAGGGCGAAGTCGGAAACTGTCAAGTAGTGAGATTTGTTCTGGCGCGTCGACGCCACGATCGGAGCCAGCAGTGAGAAGCCGCCAGCCAGAAGCTAGTCCTTTACCAGCCAATCCATTGCTTCCTCGCGCGTTTTGAAGCGGGGCAGCTTGCGTTGCGAAAAGGACTTGATGTTCTCGTAGTAGACGTTAGGCAGGCTTTCGGCGCCCACCATGGCCCCTCGTTTGACATAGGGCCGGTCGAACACCAGAACCTCCTTCAGGCGTGTCGCCACCGCGCGGTCGATTTGCGCGCCCGTGAGATCACCCAGGGTCAGTAAAGAGTTGCGCGGATACTGCGCGATGGTG
>Ga0126372_10001270_pt1 | contig 10133 bp, 9 predicted proteins | sample PanSoiMetaPlot_6_FD_92762 | JGI IMG/M metagenome (GOLD analysis project Ga0126372, IMG submission 92762) | Tropical forest soil microbial communities from Panama - MetaG Plot_6 | ecosystem: Environmental > Terrestrial > Soil > Tropical forest > Bulk soil | place: Panama | collected 2016-02-17
CCACAGCGCCGGCCGGATCCCCGGCCTTCCCGCGCCAGCGGGCCAGGTTTTGGCGCGCGTCCAGGGTGTCGGGATGGTCAGGACCCAGCACCCGCAAGCAGTCCGCCAGCAGCTCCTGGTAGGCGGCCACAGCACTCGCCCAGTCACCAGCCTCGCCTCGCCAGTAGGCGAGATTGCGGCCGGCCCGAAGGGTGTCGGGATGGTCAGGGCCCAGCACCCGCAGACAGTCCGCCAGCAGCTCCTGGTAGGCGGCCGCGGCGCCAACAGGATCCCCCGCTTCTCCCCGGTAGCGAGCGAGGCGGCTTCGGTTGGTAAGGGTGCTGGGATTGTCGGGCCCGAGCACCCGCACAGAGTCGGCTAGCACCTCCTGGTAGGCCGCCGCGGCACCGGCCGGATCCCCCGCTTCTCCACGCCAGTAGGCCAGGTTGCCGCGGGTGACGAGGGTGACCCAGTCGTCGGGGCCCAGCACCCGCAGGACGTCGGCCAGCAACTCTTCGTAGGCAGCGACCGCGCCGGCCGGATCCCCGGCCTTCCCACGCCAATGGGCGTGGTTGACCCGGGCGTCGAGCGTGTCGGGGTGATCAGGACCCAGTACCCGCAGAGAATCAGCAAGCAGGTCCTCGTAAGCGGCCGCAGCGCCAGCCGGATCCCCGGCCTCTCCCCGCCAGTGAGCGAGGCGGCGGCGGGTAGCCAGGGTGCTGGGGTGGTCCGCGCCCAGCACCCGCACTCGGTCGGCCAGCACATCTGCCAGGTCGGCTGCAGCGCCAGCCGGATCCCCGCCCACGCCCCGCAAGCGGGCAAGCTTGTGCCGGGTGGTAAGGGTGTCAGAGTGGTCGGGGCCCAAGTAGCTGGTCGCAGTGGCCCGCAGGTCCTGCCAGTAGGCGACGGCGGCCTTGATCAGGCCCGCGTCGCTGAGGCTCTCACCGGCGCGGAACAGCACCGGGTGCGGGCTTGGTTGCCACAACTCAGCGCCGGCATGGCCAGCCAGCACGCCGGCGCTGGAACGCAGCGCCTGAGCCAAAGTGGTGTCGCGATCAATTTCCGGCCAGGCCGCCAAGACAGCGTCCGCAGCGGCGCGGGCCAGCGGCCCGTAGCGGCCTTCGGGCAGGTTTTCCCGGGTGGCACGCTGGATGAGGTTGTGCACACGCACCGGCCGGTGGCGGGCGCCGGGATCGAGTTCAGCCAGGCTGAGCCGGGTCAAGCACTGCAACGCATCGGCCGCGTCCGGCGCATCGACCAGCCAGCCCGCATCCGGCGGCTGGCCGTTGGCAGCGCTGCCGGTGCTGCGGGTGCGGTACTCGGTGAGGTAGGCCTGGGCGGGCGGGCTGCAGAGAACCGCCTGCGGGATGCCGTTGGGATCTAGCATGCTGGCTAGCTCGAGCATCGGGCGAGCCAGCCCGGGCGGGCGGAGCCGGTCGGCCTGCTCGATGGACAGCGACCAGGTAGCGGCCAGCGTGCCGCGGTGGTCATCGGGCAGGCCGCTGTCCTCGGGTACCAGGTCGGGCAGCTTATGGCGGCGATCAGCCAGCCGGTTGCGGTAGGTTTCGCAGTCCAGCCCCAGGTCGGCCAGGTAGGCCGCGGCCTGCGCCAGGGCCAGCGGCAAGAACCCCAACTCCGCGGCCAGGCCCGCGACTTGGTCGGCGCGGTCGGTCTGTCCATGCGCGGCGAGATTAGCGGTCAGGTAGCCGACAGCCTCCCCGGGGGTGAACAACCCAACGTCGACCAGCCGACGGCCCGCCCCGCTCAGCACCGCATCGCGGCGGCGGGTGGTGAGCAGCACCCGCCCCCAGGCGCTGGCCGGGGGCCACAGGCCGCGTACATCAGCGGGATCGGCCAGATCGTCCAGGACCACCAGCCACCGCCGGTCGGTGGTCTCCAGCCAGGTCAAAAACCGCCCGGCGGCCTGCTGCGGGTCACCCGGATCGGCGCCGGCCACCTCCGCCCCGGCCTGTGCATACGCCGCCACCACCGCATCCCGGCTGCCCGCGGTGACCCACGCCAGCAGATCCACCGACCCGGCCTGCCACGCCGCACGGGCATAGGCCGCTGCCAGCTGCGTCTTGCCCACCCCACCGGTCCCGGCCAAAACCTGGCACACCACCGCCGTTCCCCCGCCAGCCACCGCCACATCAAGAACATCGACGGCATCACGGTGCTGGAAGCACTCCGCCCGCGCCGGGACTACCCCCACCCGATGCGGCCACGACACCGGCGCCCGCGCCCCGGCGGCCACGACGACGTAATCAGCGTGACCAATAGCCATACCACCGTCTTGCCCCAGGATCGAGGTGCCCGCCGTGATGCGCGGACCAGAAACTGCGCCGGGCGCGGTCAGCCCTGAACCGGGCCCGGCCCGCGAGGGCCCGGCGGCGCCACGTTCCCGTGAACCACCCCGATCGCGGTCCCGGCCCCCGAAGCGGTGATATTCACATCCCGGCCCGCCGCAACGGCGTGACCGGTCGCCGACACCGTCCCCGCAGGCAGCGCCGCCCCGATCTCCTCAACCAGGGCACGCAACTCAGCCTCAATGCCCGGGTCGTCTTCCAGCAGGTCGGCGAGCCGGCCCGCCCAGCGCTGCGCCTGCGCGGCGCGGGTCTGCTCCAGATCCGCGCCCGCTGCCCCGGTGAGCTGCTTGTGCGTCTCCTCCAGCCGCCCCGTCACCAGCTGCTCCTGCTTCGGGTCACCGCGCCCCAGCAACTCGGCGAACCTGCGCCGAGCTGCCTCCCACGCATCCGTCGTAGCCGCGGCGACGACCGTGTTGCCGGCCAGCGACGCCAGCGCCGTCAAAGCCTCCGCGAGCATCCCCTGCCCCCATCTCTCACGCACCGTGACATAACCATCGCACGGCACTGCTAACCGCGTCATCAAAGATGCCCGGAGAACTTGGCGACATCCATTTCCCTCACCCGCCCGGCCGGCGAAATCGGGCAGACCAGCCGCAGCCAGAGACCACAGCCACATTCCGTCAGCGACGGCCTCGAGAAAGCCGGTCAGCATTATGGCCGGCCCGGCATCGGCCACCGGCACCTTGGCCCTAGCACAGAGGTCACCCGGGCTTCGCCGGCCCTAGGTCGCGGGCGAGGCCATCTGCCCAGTGGCGCGAAGCCACCAGAGCCATTCCAAGAGCCAACACCAGCCGACATCCAGCGACGGCTACCGACACCCGACCACCGTTTAAGCAGCTCAAGTGCCCAACCGGCTTGCTTGAACGACGTCCGGCGACACCCCGGATGTGACTGGGGGTCAGAACCAGGCGGCGAATACGAGTATCAGCGGGCGCCGACCTCCATCCAAGTGGTGGTCAGCGTCCCTTCGTGGCGGCGTCGTACTGCTCCACAACGCTCGCCGGGATGCGCCCCCGGCCGCTGACCACGATGCCCTGGTCTTTCGCCCAGTCCCGGATCTCGCTACCGCGCCTACGGCTCGCAACACTGCCCCCCGCTCGGCGGCGTTGCCCCCGGCCAGCTCTGCGGGCATGCTCGACGAACGGTGCGAGCTTCTTGCGCAACGCGGCGGCGTTCTTCTTGTTCAGGTCGATCTCATAGTCGGTGCCGTCGACCATGAACCGTACTGTCTCATCAGCCGGCCCCCCGTCCAGATCATCTTCCAATGCGATGGTTATCTTCGTTGCCATCCCTGCCTCCACCACTACTCAGGGAAAAGAGACTAGCGGTGCCGCATCCGCAGCGGCACGTGCGTCGCCTTGCCAGAACTCCCAGCGCACAGCGCGCCCCCAGCGGCTACTGGACGCCTTGCTAGCCCGGAGCCCTTCGGCGGCTCGCCGATCGATAGCGGACTGCGCGTCAGGTTGGTGGTGGGTGCTGCTTGACGCGCTGGGGTGGCTTGACGGCATTTTGTGATACAAGAATTGCATTTTCAGACAGGACTGAGAGCCAGTAGTTCATCCGTTCGGCGTTGGTGGTATCTCGCCAGTGAGGGAAGAGCGGTGCAGCGTCGGTGAGAGGCAATCGGCCTTCGGCCTGATGGACTTCGACCGTGAATGATACTTGCTGTGGGGGGCATGCCTCGATTGCGGTCGACACGATAGATGCGAGGCCAGTCGGCCCATACATCGTGTCTAGTGATTGCCGGCCGTTGTAGTTGAAGGGAATTGGCAGTCGTGTCAGAAAGCCGAAGTGATCGGGTAGGCCCTGGATAAGGGGATGCCCGTCGTGCAAATGAAAGTGAACGTGTTTGCCGAGTCGGCCAAGCGAGCGCGTGATGTCGAGCACATCTGGCAGGGCATTCCCCACCGCGTTCTGGACGTCCGCGATGAGGTCAGGCAATCGGTCGTCGGTTGGGCTAAGGCCCAGGCCGGGATGGTGGCGCCCGAACCTGAAGGACGCCTGTCTTATGCCAATGTGGCCGACATCAATGCAGGAGCTAATTCGTTCGGCGTCCCGCAGTTGCTCAGCCACGTCGACGAACCAGCCTGGATCTAGGCCGGCGGCATACTCGAGAAAGACCATGATGCCGTCGGGCTGCTCGCACAGGTTGGCATTCAGCTCGCGCATCGCGGCGACCAGGTGGCTAGTTTGTGCCTCCATGTCCTGGCGGTCATGAACGACTACCCCGGCGATCCGGCCCGCGAACCGGCTGGCGAATTGTCTCACCACAGCGCGGTCCCGGTCGTGGAGCACATGGAGACTGCGATTCAGGTGGACTATGGGCAGTCGGCCGTGTGGAGGTACGAACTGTAGTACGTATTCAAGCTGGCCGGGGGTGTCGGCGTACACTTCGGCGGCCACGCCCATCTGGGCGAAACGGAGCCTCGCGAGTTTGAGCAGGGCATCATCGCCTGCGACGCGCTGCTGGAACAGGGCGTGAACTGGTCCAAGCAGCTCCCCGGCGGCGGTTCGCTCGGTACTGGTACCGGCGGGATCTGGCCGGGCACGATCCATGGCGCACTCTCCATGATGCGTAGTCAATCCTATCGTCGTATCCCGTTACAGATGCCAGCATCAACTGCTGGCCGTCGGCGACGCTAAGCCGCCCATGACAGGGGGGTCTTGGCTTCGGCAAGGTTACCGGTGGTGCGGGGCATTGGCTGCCTTAGCTGCGTCAACTGAGCACGGGTGCTGTCACGGCGCATGCGAACGTAATGGACAATGCCCTCCATCTTCTTTCTGCCGTGCCGCAGTTCACGTTGTCGGCAGCCGCTCCAGTAGATCTCATCGTTACTGAACTGCCGCCCCGTGAACGGCCGCCCATGAGATGTCTCGGATTCTAGATAGGCCGCCTGCCGGACACGGTCCCACAGACCACCTTCGCCTTGTGCCCCGATCCGCGCTGCGATTGCCTTCGGATTGAACTCGGTGTCGAGCAAGCGCTCCAAATAGTCTAGGTAGTACTGGCGGTAGTCGTGGTTACGTAGAAGGTTCTGCACGAGGGGAATGTTTGAGGTATGCCGGTTCTTCCAGTAGCGCCTCGTGTTTCTTGGCCAGTCGAGAATATCAGCATACTGCCACCGGGTGCCGAAGTAGTCAATCCCCAGGCAGTTGTCATAATCCCAGGGAATGAAATGGAAATAAGGTGAGTTGACGAAATCTTTCGCTTCTCCCTTACGCCCCGAATTATAGAGGTAGTAATTTGACGGGGTAGCGTAGTAGTTGTCCCAGCTGCCGAGCAGCATATTGACTGCCGCCCATCGAAGGAAGGCATAGGCGTCCATGATGCCGTCCACCGACTCACGGAAGGCGTCCGTGTCGAATCGGCCGCCCCGTAGGCCGATGCCGTTGATCGTCCTGATGAAGCAGGCGAGGTCGTCGTATGTGTTGGCCATCGGGTCGTTCTTATTGGTCTTCAGGCGATAGGTGCGCTCGGCTGACCCAGGAATGAAATACTGGCGCCCAGTATCATCGCCATCGGGCCCGGCCCGATATGCAAGGGTCGCGCACCCGATGTCGCGGCAGCCTGCCTTGTAGAGATTGCCCCGGTTGCCGCCGAAGTGGTCCTTCAAGAATCTCTTGTCAACCTGTTCGATGATCGAGAAGAGACCCATGTAGGCCGTATCAAAAGCCAGCTTCGCGTATGTATGCCGCGGTGCCGGAACGTCGGCTGTGCCGAACAGCTCCCAAGCCAGGGCTTCGCGCATCTGCGAGGGATCGTTATACATCGCCTTCAGATTGATCCGGGTCATCCCGGCCAGCCGGTTGTCATGCCCCCCATCTAGGACTATCCGCCAGGACCGCTTCGGTGCCCGCAGCGTCCGGTTGCCACTGTTCTTGAGCGAGAAGTCTGGCGTGCTAAACAAGAAGCCTTTACCACCCGAGACTGGAATACGCCGGTCGTCGGCTGGGTCTGTCTTCCACACATCGAGCCTGGCCCGGCCAGCAGGCTTAACCAGCTCTGTCAGCACACCGTGCCCCGGCCGAAAGCCAGTCACATGAAACATATACATATCCGCGCCGAAGAACTCCCTCTTACCCAGCGACGCCCTGATCAGGTCCTCAATCACCCGCGCGGCGCCGGTCCGCCGCCCAGCGTCATCCAGCAGCCTCACTCCTGTGGACGGAACAGGCGGCACATGTGCCCGCAGCAGGTCAAAGAGCGCCAGGTACTCCGCTCGTGTGTGCAGCGACGCATCATCGTGGCCGGCCATCTGATTGGCCATACTCGCCAGCACTCTGCTGCGCCCGGCAGGCAAATCCGCCACTACCACCGCCCGGCCCTTGAACATTTCACAAAACCGGTCCCTGCCCACATCCGCGTCCATGCTTCCCCCATGTCTGCGCCTTCCCCCGTCGGTCGGGCTGGTAACGCCTCAACTGCGCTGCTCCGAAGGCCACGCTGATGAGACGACCGGAATGCCCCGCCTACGAGATAGGAGCGCCATGTCGGGTGACTGATACACGAAGGGGCGCCGGCCGATATACCCGAGCGCAGGAGGATCTGCTCGGCAGCCAGCGCTGCAGCCTGGGCGCCCGGCGCACCTACCAGGTATTCTCCGCTGTCAAGTCTGCGGCACGCGGCGAGATCGAACACGAGGGCTTGCCCGCGTTCCTGGATTGTTACCTGCGTTATCCGGAGGGCATAGCTAGGGCGACCGGTACCGGCAGGCTTCGGGCCGCGCTCAGCGGGACCCACCGGCGCCATCGGCGGAGCTCGCCAGGTCCGCGCCTGCCGGGTCCAAGGCGGGCTCCGCCGGGCGCGGGCTCGCCTTCGCTGCCCGTGGCGCCTCTATACGGAACTTGTCAGGCTCGATCTCTGTCGACCTGGCCTGTATCTGTGAAAGTGCGACCTCAGGCCAGTATGTGGTCTTTGACCAAATCGCGCCATCGAGAACTGCGCCGGTTAGAATCGCGCGATCGAGGACTGTCCCGGCTAGGTTCGCCTCGGCCAAGTTCGCGTCCCTAAGGTCAGCACCATCACGGTAACGGCTTCCAGGAGCCGGGCCAAGGTTTGCCTCCTTAAGGACGATCTCCTGCATGTTTGCCCCTCTGAGGTCTGCTCCCTGCAAGAGTGCCCCACTGAGGTCTGCTCTCTGCAGTTGGGCTTGGCGTAGGCTGGCTCTTTTGATATCGCTTCGAGAAAGATCCAGTCTGCCCTTCTCCTCGGACAGCACATGATCATTGCACACGGGAAGCCGGCACAAGACCGTAAGCGCGGCCTGCACATCAGGGGCACGGACCTTTAGCACGGCCCCTTCTGGTGCCGCTTTGTCGTTCAAATGGGATCGGGATCTGACCATAGCAGCCAGTAGTGTTGCCACATAAGCAACATATGACTGATGCCTGTTGGCGGCCGGATGGAAGCTGGATCGGGTCAGGGCCGCCACCCGGAATGCAACGAGGGCATGCCATCTGGCGACCAGCGGAGGCTTGGAATCATAGGCGATCTGCTCCAGTGCGTAGATCGCCCCCATCCGCACCTGTGGGTTGCCGCTACCCAATTGCTCTACGGCTCTCGTGAGACGATCAGTGACCTGCCCAGACCGGGCTTCACGATAGTTTACTATTCCCACCAAAATCGTTGCAAGCGCTCCGACAAGAACACCTGCGAAGCCAAAAACGGCAGCCGAGAAGCCTGATGGACTTGCTGCCACAATAACGGTCTTCATCTTTACGTCCTCATATTAACCGCGACTAGCCACGGATGCCCACGCAATGACATGTGATCCATTACCGTCCGGCAGGCCTCGATCTGCGGCGTCGACGACGGCGCGAGGAAGGACCTTCCTTCTTAAAATTACAGAGCGGGCAATGCCCCATTTAGATACAGTCTCAGGCCCTGGGGCGTGCAGACCCGGCGTCGAACACGGGTGGCACTCGCTCGCTCATCGGCAGATCCGGTCGGCCTCGGCGCGCCCGAGCCGATGAGCGTCGAGGGGTCTTGGGCGCTCTGAACGGCGGATCTCGCGTGTCAAGCGACCGCGGAGCTGCCACCGTCGGTGACGAAACGCCAGTGCCCAGACGCGGCAACCCGAGGCCGGGGGTTGTTCAGCGAGCCGGCACTATGGGAGCCCGGCGCGCGCCGTTCACGCTGATAGCGGATAAAACCGCCAGGCGCAGTCAGGGAGCCGGTCCCTAGGGACCGGCTCCGTGGTTCTTCGTGAAACAAGATCGGTCGGCTACATGCAGGCGTCGATGGACAACCCCAGCTGCGCGGCGACGAAGGCCCCGAGCGCCTGCATCGTGGGGGCGGGAATGGTGCCCTGGTCATAGAGGGCCTGAGCCAGATTGGCGAGACCCTCGCGGGGGGTGGGTTCGGAGGAGGCGTGCTGACCAAGTTCGCCGGTGGCGGCGAACACCGCGGTGGCCTGGCCCCAGCAGGCTTGATCGTTGGGCGCGGCTGATGCGGTGAGCGGGGCGGCGCTGGCCGCGGGCGCGGCCGCGACAACGCCGGAACCCAGCGCCGCCACCGCGAGCGCGGCGACGATGACGCCGCGGCCGCCTAGGCTGAGACGGTTGAAGAACCTGGACATGATGGGCGTTCCTTTCTGAAACGTTTACCCGGTGATCGCACGCACCGCTGTGGCGCGCGGATGAGCCATTCAAACCGGCGCCGACTGGGCCGCGCCTGAGTAACGGGTGCTCATTTCTGCGTAGCCCGACCGACGCCGCGGATGAGTAATCGGCGCCGCACCTTCTTCACCGATCCCTGTTTCAGCCAGCGGCCCGGCTACCACCCCTGCGAGCCGGCCGCGCTCGGCGTGGCCGAGCTGCCGGCCCTGGACCGGATGCTGATCAGCCACCACCACTACGACCACTGCGACCTGAAGGCGTTTCGCGCCTACCGCGACAGCGGCGCGCCGATGCTGGTCGTCGGCCCGGGGCGGCCCGGGCCGCCGGCACGGCTTCACCAACGTCACGTCGCTGGCCCCATGGCACAGCGCGCAGATCGGCGGGGTAACAGTCACCGCTGCCCCGGCCCGGCATGCTGTCTGCGAGGTCACCTGCGCCGGTGCGGGCGCCGTCGGCGTAGGCGCCGGAGCGGTCCCGGCAGATCACCTCCACCCCCGGGTGGGCGGCCAGCCAGTCCGCCAGGGGCTGGGCCTCGCGACCTTCCAGCAGCTCCAGCGGGGCGCCAGTCTCGCAGTCGATCAGCACCGTGCCGTAGTTCTGGCCACGTTTGATCGCGAAGTCATCGACCCCGAGCACACGTGGGGCAGGTGGGGGCGGGTCTGGGATGGCCATGACCAGGCGCAGCAGGGAAGACCGGCTCGCCGCCGCGCACAGCACCCGGGCAAGCCGCGCTCCGGCCCGCCCGGCCAGCGCCACCGCAACCGCGCCCAGCATCCCTGCCAGCAGCGGGGTCCGCCGCGCATACCGGCTGGTCAGGCCCTCCACCTGCTCGGCGAACGTGGCCGCGGGGCAGTCCGGGGCATCGCAGAAGAACCGGCGCACCGCCAGCCGGATCATCACCTTCTGGCCGCCGATCGCGGCGTCGGCCAGCCGCCGCTGATAGCGGCTGTGCACCCGGACCGAGAACCGGCCGCAGGCCGGGCAGGACGCCTGCTCGGCCCGGGCCCGGGCCCAGATGCACAGCCTCGCCCCGGCCAGCTCGGCCTTCTCTGCGACCGTCCCGGCCAGGTGCGGCGGCAGCACCCCCAAGACCGTGACGATCGAGTCTGACAAGCACGAGCTGACCTGTGACAATGGCATGGCGGACTCCTGGGCGACCGGCTGGGACTA
>Ga0126372_10001271_pt1 | contig 10127 bp, 9 predicted proteins | sample PanSoiMetaPlot_6_FD_92762 | JGI IMG/M metagenome (GOLD analysis project Ga0126372, IMG submission 92762) | Tropical forest soil microbial communities from Panama - MetaG Plot_6 | ecosystem: Environmental > Terrestrial > Soil > Tropical forest > Bulk soil | place: Panama | collected 2016-02-17
CAGTATTCGCAACTCATCGCGCGCCGTATCCGCGAACAGAACGTCTTTTCCGTTGTGCTCCCCTGCAACGCCTCACTCGACGAAATTCGCAGTTACGCGCCCGTTGGAATCGTTCTCTCAGGCGGTCCATCCTCGGTGTATGACCCGGACGCCCCTCTCGCCGACGACGGCGTCTTCACCCTCGGCGTCCCCGTGCTCGGCATCTGTTATGGCCTGCAGTACATGGTGCATACCCTGGGAGGTAAGGTCAGTCCTGCAGCCAAACGCGAATACGGCCACGCCAAAGTCGAAGTCCAGGATGGCTCGCGCCTTTTCCGCGGCCTGCCCAAGGTCCTCGCGGTCTGGATGTCGCACGGCGACGAGGCAGCCCAGCTACCGACCGGTTTCCGCCTCACCGCGAGTTCCCCCAACGCCGTAGCCGCCATCGAGAATCCCGAGCGCTCGCTGTGGGCCGTGCAGTTTCACCCCGAGGTACATCACACGCCGCTCGGCACCGACATTCTGCGTAACTTCGTTCTCGACATTTGCGGCGCTAGACCCAACTGGACCGCCCAGCGCTTCATCGACGAAACCGTGGCCCAGGTTCGCCAGACCGTGGGCAATGGCCGCGCCATCTGCGCTCTATCTGGAGGTGTCGACTCCGCTGTTGCCGCCACGCTCGTCGACCGCGCGCTTCGCGACGGCAGCGGCAAGTCGCGCCTGACCTGCGTCTTCGTCGACAACGGCGTCCTGCGCAAAAACGAGTTCGAAAAAGTACAGCAGAACCTGCGTGACAAACTGGGCCTGCACCTCGATGCCGTCGATGCCAGCGCGCGTTTCCTTTCCCGCCTCAAAGGCGTCACCGATCCCGAAACCAAGCGCAAGATCATCGGCAATGAGTTCATCGCTGTGTTCGAGGAAGAGGCCCACCGCATCGCCCAGCAGGAAGGCCCCGTAGACTTCTTAGTTCAAGGGACGCTTTATCCCGACGTCATCGAATCGCGCTCCGTGCGCGGTCCCTCGCAGACTATTAAGAGCCATCACAACGTCGGCGGGCTGCCAGAGAAGATGAAACTCAGGCTCGTCGAACCCTTAAAGGATTTATTTAAGGATGAAGTGCGCCGCATCGGCCGCGACCTCGGCATGCCGGAAGAGATCCTGCAGCGGCAACCCTTTCCTGGCCCTGGCCTCGCGGTGCGTATCGTCGGCGAAGTCACGCCCGAGCGGCTCGCCATTCTCAAGCACGCCGATGACATCGTCGTCACGGAAATCAAACGCGCCGGGCTCTACACCAAGATCTGGCAATCGTTTGCCGTGCTGCTCCCCGTGATGTCGGTAGGCGTGATGGGCGACATGCGCACGTACGCCTACACCTGCACCGTGCGTGCCGTGCACTCCGAAGATGGCATGACCGCCGACTGGGTGCCGCTGCCCACCGAAGTCCTCAAGACGATCTCCAGCCGCCTAGTAAACGAAGTGAAGGGAATCAACCGCGTGGTTTACGACATCACGTCCAAGCCCCCAGGCACGATCGAATGGGAGTAGAGATCTCGCAGAGGGCCTTGCACTCACTGCAATCAAAATGAGCTGGCGAAGTGGCCTGTTATCGCTAAGCACGCGAAGGATGTGCCCGTGGAAGAAGTGCGCCCGAGCCCGCCCCAACTGACCGTCACCGTCGGCGAAACTTATGACGTCCAGTTCTCCGCCGACACGCCACAAGAGTTACTGCTCGACCTGCTTTTGCCGGGTCAGAAGATCCATACCTCCCAGACGATCGTGTTCGCTGCGCTGAATCGAGGTAAGAATTGAGGGTATCGAGGAAACACGTTCAGCAGAATGTCGCGTGCAGATGGTCTGCCTTTCATTGCCGAGCAACTTGACGTTTCGACAGCCGACGACAGCTGATAGCTCACGGCTGGAAGCTGATAGCTGAAGGCTGACGGCTGATAGCTTCGCTACTGTTTGTTCGGATCCCGCTTGGGAATTTTGTGCGACAGTTTCGGAATCAGAAATTCCTGCAACACGTTGCCCGCGCCCACGGCCCCGATCCCGATCAAACCGTTCTCGACCGTCAATTTCGCTCCGTGGCGACTCTCCGCCGGATAGTAAAGATTCGAAATCGCGCCCGCCGCGAAGCTCCCCAGGATGTTCGAGTAGTTCGGTTCCCACTTACCGTTGTCGCCCTTGGCAATCACCGATCGGCTCAGCGCGTAGGCCATCCGCGAGCGCTTGTTCCCGGTTCCCTTGAAGAAGTATCGCGGATCCTGCTTGAAAACCGTGGGTAAGATCATGCCTCCGATGAGGGTTCCCGACAGCAGGTCGCCGTATGCGGCGCCGAAGCGCTTGCCATATCCGGCCGCACCCTGGCCGTAACCAGGGAAATAATTTCGAGCCTGCTCCACTCCTGCCTGGACTCCCACTAAAGCGATGCTGACCGGATCCAACACCGACTTACGGGCCAGTTCGAATTTCTGCCGCGCATTGAGGGGAGCGGCGTCGGGAACGTAAGTGACATAAAAATTCGGAAACACACCCAGGACGCGCTGCTTTTCTTCTTCCTTGATCTGTTCCTGGGCCACCTCGACGGGCGAGGCAGTTACCTTGACTTCCGTCAGCGCGGTCGCGACCGGCATTGCGATCTTGGGGACGATGAAGAACTCCCCGGCATGAAGCGTTCCTGAAGATGACTGCGGAGCGAAACCCGTGGCCGTGATCGTCAGCTTGAATGGCCCCGACGCGATGTTTGAGAACGAAAACTCCCCGTCGTCGCCCGATAACACTTCCAGGTTCAAAGATTGGTCTTCGCGGACCAGCTTTACATGCGCGCCCGTGATTGGAGCTCCCTCAGCATCCTCCACTGTCCCGTTAATGTTGCCCGTCGAGTCCAGATTCGGCGTCACACCGCTCCGCGCCGGGCTTTGCTTCTGCTGCTCCGTTGGGGATGTTGCTTGGGACGCGTCCGGCGGAGAAGCCGGTGCCACAGCCGGGACGGTAGATGTTGTGTCCGACTGAGCTATGGCCACAACTCCACAAGACAGAACGCAGATGCTGAGCCAGACCAGAGGCACGACGATTGCATTGCTGACCTTTGGCCAGATATGTGCCTGATATGAAATTTTCTTAGCGGAATCCACGGTTAAATTCAATTTATAGCCTTCGCTCTCAACTCCCGGCAAGTACCGAGGGTGCGTACTTGACTCGGCCCTTCCGGTGCACTTATTTCAGGATATTTTTGATGCCTCCGATGGACTGAATGATGTGTGAACTCACGCTCACATGGTCATCGAAGCGCAAGCTCCGCAAAAGAAAGCCGCCGGAGACAAGATCGGGACAGAAAAAACATTGGTAAAAAAGGCCGCCAAACGGGCCCTTATAGGATTTATAGATTAAACATTCGTTAGAGAAGAAATGATCGTAAAGAAATGTAATGAGCCGTACAGCACCATTCCGCAAGGAAATACCTGTGAGGACTAAAGAAATACCTCGGAGGACCGAGGTTGAAAACAGCTGATAGCTGAGAGCTGAAAGTGAGAGCCTAAAGCCTAAAGCCTAGAGCCGAGATCCTAGAGCCGAGTGCCTCCTCACGATCGTTGCTCTGTGAGGCTCATTCGCGTTTCGATTTTCGCCATCAACGCGTCCGTCACAGGCACGCTCATCCGGTGTCGCCTGGCTGCGTGCACGACGGCCCCGCCGATGGCGTCCAGTTCAGGCGTTCGCCCGCCCTCAACATCTTTTTGCATGGAGCTGCGCGTTCCCGGCGGGAGCTTGCGGATGAAGTTGAGTATCGCTTCCGCATCCACGCGGGCGCCCTCGGCCTGACCTACCGCGCAGGCTTCGCGCACTGCTGCCTGCAACTCTGGCCATTTCTCTTCATCCGCGACGATCTCGCTCATGCTCCGGTCGAATGCCGTCGTCGTCAGGGCTGCAGGAGCGAGGAATACCAGCTTGCTCCACAATAGCGTTGGCTCATCGTCCACAAAGTTGCACGTGAAGCCCATCTTCTGCAGCTTGTCGATCGTCGTCTGCAGCCTCTCGCGGCCCTCGGACGATACATTCAGGCGCACAAACGGTGACCGGTGGAAAATGTGTCCCATGCTCACGCGCTCGCTTTCCACGACGATGGTCGCCGCAATCACCCGCTCCCTCCCGTACTTCGAGCGCAGCAATTCCACATGGTCGAGCCCGTTCAGCAAAGGCACAATCGCTCCGATGGAACCTGCATCGGTAATTGATTGCAACGCCGCACCCAGTTGTGTGGCTTTGACCGTGAGCCACAGCACGTCCACCGGCGGGACCGACGACGCCCAACCCACACGCACGCTGAAGTTTCCGAACGTGCTCTCGAGATGCAGCTTCGGCGGGTGTTCCGACAGCGTTTCCCGCCGCACGACCAGCGTGACGTCTTCTCCAGACCGGGCGAGGCAAGCGCCGATCAGTCCTCCCACTCCGCCCGCTCCCAAGATTGCGTGTCGCATCAAATCTTCTTTCTTTTCTTCCGTCAGATCTCCGAGCGCTGATCGCGACGCACCGTGTCCATAGAAAACGCGGGGACACACACGGCAATGTACTCGGCGCCGCCTTCCTCTGGAGTCGAATACTGTACCCACTCGCCACGATGTGCGATTACTGCTTGTCCGGCCTTGACATCCATCTGGCCGTGCTTGTGCTTCACGCGTAGCAAACCCTTGAGGACAACAGTAAATTCATCGAACGCGGGAGTCTGGCCAGGCTCTTCCCAGCCTTCAGGACTGCGCATGTGAGCCACGCTCACGTCGGACACGTCGGTGTTTACTCGGCCAATGTATTCGTCGATAGTCTTCGGTTTATTTCCGGCGGAGCGAATGCGTGTCGGTTGGGATACTAGGGTGGGCATGGATTTCTTTTTCCTCCCGGAGCCTAAAGCCTGATGCCTAGAGCCCAGAGCCTAATTGCCTATTTCTCGAGCAGCCAGCGCGAAATAGCGGTCACCCATTTGCGTGGAGCAAATCGTGTTGATTCGGCGATCACCCAGTTCATGAAACCGGAAATGGCAACCGTTCTCCCCTTCATCAGGGCGCGGTACCCGTCCTGTGCCACCGTTTTCACATCCATCGGACGAAATGTTGTGAAAAGACGCGTCTTCTCGCTCTCGGCTCGCTTCTGAAAATTTGTGTCCGTTGCTCCCGGGCAGAAGCAGGTCAAGGTCACGCCTGTGCCTTTCAGTTCGTTGGCCAAGCCCTCCGAGAACGTAATCACGAACGCCTTCGTCGCGTAATACACCGACATGAGCGGCCCGGCCTGAAAACCGGCCGTCGATGCAACATTCATGATTTTGCCGGAATGCCGCTCGAGCATCGGCCCCACAAAGAGCCTGGTCAAATGCGTCAGAGCCGTGATGTTGAGTTCAATCTGCCCAAGCGATACCGTCGTCGGCACCTGGGCGAACTCGCCGAGCACTCCATATCCGGCGTTATTGACCAGGATGTCGACGTTGATCCCGCTGCCTTGCAACATGTCAAACAAGCGCTTCGGCGCTTCCGGGGCCGTGAGATCGAGCGCTGCGGCTCGCGCCGAAATGCCGAACTGCTGTTCGAGTTCACGGGCAAAGTCCGCCAGTTTCTTCTCGCTGCGCGCCACCAGCACCAGGTTGTACTTGTCCCGGGCAAACAGTTTCGCCATTTCATAGCCGATGCCTCCGGAGGCTCCGGTGATCAGTGCGGTTTGAGTGGCGACATTCATGCATCAACCTGGGCGGGATGCATGGCATTGTAAGAGACCGAGCGCAGCTGTGCGCAAAAACCTGACTTTTAAGCCGCCGTCTATGAGACAAAGCATTAAAAAAACAAAAGGCGTGCCGGAACGCGGCACGCCCCCGTAAGCCGGATTCTCTATACGCCGACGGCTACCGGCTCCAAACCGTAAATCGAGTGCCAGGAGGTCGCTGCCTTCAGGCGCTCGTTGACGTTGTTGATGTTCTTCACGCCTTCGTCCTCGAGCCAGTTGCGGAACGCGGCCGCACCCTGCTTCGCATACACCGGGATGCCTTCTTTCCAGGTGGCGCGCCCGCACAGCACGCCATTGAACTTCACGCCCGCCTCGGCTGCGAGTTCAAGCGATTCGGTAAACTCCGAGTTGCTTACGCCCGCCGACAGATAGATGAACGGCTTTGTCGCCACGCCAGCTGCCTTGCGGAATAAGTCCATTGCCTCTTTCTTCGTGTAGGCGGCGGGGCCCTTGAACGACTTCGCGCCCTCCACGAACTTCATGTTCACCGGGACCTCGACTTTCATCACGTCGACCCCGTAACGGTCTTTGGTGAACTCGCGCATGCTCGCGATGACGGCCTCTGGCTTCTTCTTGGCGAACTCCGGGCCTTTCTCATCGACGCCTTCCTCGTAGGCTACAAACTCGAGGAAGAAGGGAATGTCGTTGGCGCGGCACTCGTCGCCCAGCCGCTCCACCCAGGCATGTTTCTTGTTATTGACGTCCTTAGGATCAAACGGCGTGTAATACAGCAGAATCTTGATGCAGTCCGCTCCTGCTTCCTTCAGGCGGCGCACCGACCACAGGTCGAGCAGATCGGGCAGGCGGCCCGGTCCGGTCTTGTCGTATCCGGTTTTCTCATACGCGAGAAGCAGTCCGGCATTGCGCGCGCGGCGCTTGGAAGCAGGCAATCCCCATTCCGGATCGAGCAGGATGGCGCTGGCATGCGGAGTGAGAACTTCGGTGACCAGCGACTTGAATTCTTCCATCATGGCGTCGTTGACGTCGCCGCCTTTTTCCTTGGCCAGCGATTTCTGCAACGATCCGCGTTGATCCATGGCGGCGGCGGCGATCACGCCCCTGTCGTTCGAGACTGCTTTCAGGCCGGCAAGTTTTCCGGATGTGAGCTTCATGAGTCTTCCTCCAGAGAATGGCGCAGGATTGAGATTTTTAAGAGTCCGGATCGCATGATGCGACCAGCGCACATTGTAATACGCGCAGGGTTACCGTGCTTGTGACAGACGACCCACAATGGTCTGCTGCTGTCCGATCAGTGAATCGCATCCCGCACGCGCCAATTCAATCATCCGTCCCAGTTGCTGTTCGTCGAACACGCGGTGTTCGGCCGTGGCCTGCACTTCGACGATTTTGTGGCTGGCCGTCATGACGAAATTCATATCCACGTCCGCGCGCGAGTCCTCTTCGTAGCACAGGTCGAGCATGATCTCGCCGTCCACAATCCCCACGCTAACCGCGGCCACGAAATCGCGCAGAGGAACAGAGGACAGGGTCCCGGCTTCGAGGAGCTTCTCCAGCGCCAGGCCCAAAGCCACAAACGCACCAGTGATGGACACCGTGCGGGTTCCCCCGTCGGCCTGAATGACGTCGCAATCGATCCAGATCGTGCGCTCGCCCAGGCGCTCGAGATCCACGACGGCGCGTAGCGAGCGTCCAATCAACCGCTGGATCTCGTGGGTTCGTCCGCTCGGGCGGCCTTTGCTGACTTCGCGTGTCGAGCGCGTCAGCGTGGCGCGGGGAAGCATCCCATACTCGCCGCTGACCCAGCCCTTTCCCGTATTGCGTAGAAACGTGGGAACAATTTCTTCGACCGACGCCGTGCAGATCACTTTTGTGTTGCCCACCTCGATCAGCGCTGATCCCTCAGCCGTGTTGATGTAGTCAGAAACGATCTTGACGGGACGCAGTTGTTCCGGCGTACGTTTGTCGCTGCGGTAAACCATAGGCGGGGATTGTAAATGAAAATTTGTGGACCAGCTGCCGGGAGCTTGATGCGTGAGATGTGTCTCATAATGGGCCGCTATAATAGCTCGCTACAATACTAGGAAACTTCAGGTTGGTCCCAAAGACGGGTCTGGCAGCCGGGTAGAAGTCCCTCCGCGGGGCCCATGTAATCGGCTATGAACGCTTCCGGCAGCTGGATGACCTCCAGGGCCATTCTGCGCTCAGGAGCCCGCCAAAACCGATTTATGGGCTTTTTCTGGTCACCGATTATCTGTCAGATATACGCAGAAAATGGTCTCGAAACTTGTTCCATTTTGAGAAGTTGGCCTGGAAAATACAGCACCGTGTCACTGCGAACTGCCGAGCTGTTCAACCGCCTTGGAGACGGCGGCGGTGTCGTAAAGTGCCGACAGGTCGGCATGCCCCGCCAGCGTTTCGCGCTCTTTGCCGTCCACCAGAATTTTAACGCGGTTGATGCCGGGAATATTCGCGGCCAAGGTCTGCACTAGAGAGGTCACGGTGAGCTCTTCGACAAAAATGCCGGAGCGGTGGCCGTCCGCAAATGCAGCATTGGTGTCGATCACGGCCAGGTTGGGCTCGACCAGGTAAACCGCACGCACTTCGGAACCTGCGGGGATGGGATGCGGCGACGGCTGGTCGAGGTAGATCCCGAGCAGAGCGCGTAAAAGTTCCTGGGCACGCTGCTGCCTTCCGCTCGGCAACGTGAGACGCGTCGATTGCGGACGCAATATGCCTGCGTCATCGTAAGCGACAAAAAGGGTCACCTGCTCGGTAGGTCCGGCCACAGGCGGAGCGATCGGACGGGAATCGGCCACGCGCGGCACCGGGGTTGCAGCCCGGCCGCGCATGCGACGGAGGTAGAACGCCGCGACCAGTACTGCGACGAGCAGAATGGCGATGCCGATCTTGAGATGCCGGGGAATCAATGTGGCGCTCCCAGTTTGTCGCGCGCCGCGACAATGCCATCCGCCACCGCCGACGCCACGAGTTGCTGGTAGATCGGCGAGGTGAGTTCTGCCGTGTCCCCGGTTTGCGTCGCCACTTCCAGCGCCAGCGCCGGCATGGTGAGGTTGTTCAGCGGGCGCATCGGAGCAGACGCCATGCGAACGGGAAGTTTCTTCCGCAGCTCCGCGGCCAGGCTTTGGGCAGCGCTCTGCGCGGCGGGAAGGAACTGTAATTGGGCGTTATCCCAAGCCAGGAATGGTCCCGAGTTCGCGCCGCCGGCCGGCATCAACGCAGTGAAGACACGCACTCCCAGCCCCTCGCTTGACGCGTGCACCGCGAGGTAGATCTGCGACCGAGTGCCATTGGCGAGAGACGCCCGCTGATCGAGGCTCAGGGTCGCATCCGAGTCCCGCAGAACCAGCGCCGGAATGCCGCGATTCTGAAGTTCCTCGCGAATGCGCCGGGCAAATGCGATCGTGACATCTTTTTCCGCGAACTGGCCGATGGCGGCGCCCCGGTCGTCGCCTCCGTGGCTGGCATCGAGAACTGCGAACACGCGGCGAATGGGAGCCGGCGGCGGTCCCTCGGGAGAAGGCGATGCGGTGATCAAGGGCAGAGTTGATGCGCCGGGCGCGGGAGTGGCAGGGGATGCCGTGCTCGCGGCCGGAGCCTGAACAGAGGAAGGCGCAGGCGCGATCGTTATGGTGCGGCCATTGTTGCTGAAGCTGGCAAGCAAGGGGACCGATCCGTTGATGGTAAGTTCGGCCACTCCATTGTTTTCCTGAAACGTGGTCGAGGAAATGACCTTGCTGTCGAAATCAGTTGTTTCTGGGCCGGAGGGGAGCAGCGGGTCGCGCACGAAGGACATTCGCACCTTGCCCGGCTCGGTGGCAATCGTGGGATTGACCGCAGAAGTGAAGTTGAGCACCAGTTTCGGCTGTGCCTTGTTGAACTCTGCCGAGTAGTGCGTGGCTGCTTGCCCGATGAAGAGACGCCGCGCCGTGACATGAAATATGACCGGAATGCCGAGAAAGCTGGGTAGCAGAGTGGTCAACGAGTTGAGCGGAACCAGGCCGCGCCCGTTTTCCAGCACAAAGTTTTTGGTCAAGTCGATTGGCTTGCCCTGCACGCGCGCCGTGGGATTATTTGCTTTGAAATCGGCGTCTTTTTTGTTGAAACGCAGCTTCCATTTCTGGCCGTCGGTTTTGGCAGTGACCTGTCCCAGCGGTTCCAGGATTTCTACCAAACCCACGTAGTCCTGGCCATTGCGTTCGGTAACGTTGAGAGCGTAGTTCGCAACCGGTGAATAGATCGATAATCGTTTTTCTTCGGGCGCGGGGACAGCCGGGACGACGAACATTCCAGCCGCAACCAAGCCGCCTGCCGCCAAGACGCTAATCCAGCGCATAGATGGTCAGGCCGGAGAGCAGTTTGGGATAGAAGTCGGTGGATTTCTGAGGGAGAACTTCGCCGGCAAA
>Ga0126372_10001272_pt1 | contig 10126 bp, 11 predicted proteins | sample PanSoiMetaPlot_6_FD_92762 | JGI IMG/M metagenome (GOLD analysis project Ga0126372, IMG submission 92762) | Tropical forest soil microbial communities from Panama - MetaG Plot_6 | ecosystem: Environmental > Terrestrial > Soil > Tropical forest > Bulk soil | place: Panama | collected 2016-02-17
GAGGTCGAGGATATCGGAGCGCCGATGGACGTGCTGTGGATGCGGCTGTCCAAGCGGCCGGGGGATGGCGGACAACTCATGGGCCGCATTCTTCCCGGCCGGCTGTTCGTGATGATCGACCGCGGCGACTATTGGCAATGCGCCTATGTGATTCCCAAGGGAGGCTTCGACGAGGTGCGACGCAAGGGGCTGGATGCGTTCCGTCGGTCGCTGGTTGAGATCAATCCTGCGCTTGGCGACCGGGTTCAGGAGCTCGCCTCATGGGACGATATCAAGCTCCTCACGGTGGTCATCGACCGGTTGAAGCGCTGGTATCGCGACGGCCTCTTGTGCATCGGCGATGCGGCGCATGCCATGTCGCCAGTGGGCGGCATCGGCATCAACGTCGCCATCCAGGATGCCGTGGCTGCGGGCAATATCCTCGGCCCGGCGCTGCGCAAGGGTCCAGTGCCAGAGTCTCTGTTGGCCGAGGTGCAAAAGCGCAGGGAATGGCCGACACGCATGACTCAAAGCTTGCAAGTGGTCGTTCAGAACCTGGTCATCCGCAATGTGCTGCAGATGCAGAAGAAACCGCATGCGCCGTTCCTCGTGAAATTGTTTAAGTGGTTTCCGGCACTCCGCCGCATCCCGGGCCGGATCATTGGCATGGGCTTCAGGCCCGAGCACGTGCGCCCGCCCGAGGCCGTTTAACACCCGCCTCAATAGCCGCCGCCGTGGTGAGCTAGTGCATGCTCTGGCGGTGGAGCGCCTTCCCCGACGGGAGGATGTCCCTCGCCTGAGGCTAGGCACACGGCGTCAGACTTGCCTTTGATCAAGGCGAGGATCTGAGGCGTTGGCGCAAGCTCGGCGACGTCGACCTTGGCGAAATGGCCGAACACGGCGACCGCCTCGCGCGAGCGGCCGCCCCACACGCCATCGATACTGCCGGGATAGCAGCCGACGCGCTTGAGCTCGGTCTGTACCGCGAGCGCAAGCTCGCGAGGCTTGAGCTCCACGGGAGAGGGTCCCGGCGGAGGCGTAGCAGCAGCTTCCGCCGGCTTGCCGCCGGCCGGCGCAGCCTCAGGCGGCGTTTTGTCGGCAGGCTCTGCGGGTGCTGGCGCAGGCGCAGCCACCGAGGCTCCTTCGCCCTCTTTCGGCGTATCTGGCTTTCCGGCCGCGTCAGTGGGCGCAGTCTCCTTCGCCGCAGCAGGCTCGGTGACGCTTTGGCGCGTCTTGCCTTCTGAGGTATTTGTATCGGTAGCCACGGCTGCGCCAGGCTTCAACTCGATATTGCGAGGCAGATCGTCGGCCGCAGCCGCGGCCTCGGCACTGATCAGAACATCGCCGGATGGACGCGGTCGGGCGGCGCGTGGCCGTCGAGGAAGGTCTTGATGTTGATGATAACCTTCTCGCCCATGTCGACGCGGCCCTCGAGAGTGGCGGAGCCCATATGCGGCAGCACCACCACCTTCTCGCTCTTGAGCAGCTTCGGATTGACCGCAGGCTCGTGCTCGAACACGTCGAGACCAGCGCCGGCAAGCTCCTCATTCTCGATCATGCGGGCAAGCGCATTCTCGTCGATCACCTCGCCGCGTGCGGTGTTGACGATATAGGCCGACGGTTTCATCAGCGCGAGCCTGCGCGCCGAGAGCAGGTGATAGGTCGCCGGCGTATGCGGGCAGTTGATCGAGATGATGTCCATGCGCGCAAGCATCTGGTCGAGGCTGTCCCAGTAGGTTGCCTCGAGTGCCTTCTCGATATCGGGCGCTACGCGCCTGCGGTTGTGATAGTGGATCTGAAGGCCGAAGGCCTTAGCCCTCTTGGCGACGGCCTGGCCGACCCGCCCCATGCCGACGATGCCGAGCCGCTTGCCGAAGATGCGATGGCCGAGCATCCAGGTTGGGGACCAGCCATGCCACTCGCTGTTGCCGGCTCGGAGGATCGCTGCGCCTTCGGTCAGTCGGCGTGGCACGGCAATGATCAGCGCCATGGTCATGTCGGCGGTGTCCTCGGTCAGCACGCCGGGCGTGTTGGTGACGATGATCGAACGGTTCCGCGCCGTTTCGAGGTCGATATTATCGACGCCGGTGCCGAACTGCGCGATCAGCTTGAGGTTGGGACCTGCTTGGCTCAGAACGCCTCGGTCGATACGATCAGTGACGGTCGGCACCAGCACATTGGCAGTTTTTGCCGCCTCGATCAGCTCCTCGCGCGAGAACGGCTTGTCGTCGACATTGAGCCGTGCATCGAACAGCTCGCGCAGCCGGGTCTCCACGACGTCAGGCAGCTTGCGGGTGACGATAACGATTGGGCGTTCGGCCATTCGCGTTAAGCCAAGGGTGGGTCCGGGGCACGGGGCGACCCGCGGGAGTTAGGTGATTTTTGCTCGTTGCGGGCCATTCTCTAACAGAACCGGCTTTGCGAGATAAAGCGTCATCTTGGCTTAGGCCACGATCCGTTCACTTTTCTGGTCCATCCAAAGTGCGCCGATTCGGAGGCCACGCCTCCCGGCCGGGGGAGCGCATCAAGCGGGGGTGAGACGGTGCCGCAGCGGGCATTGATTGGGGTTGTGATCGCGTTGGGGCTTAGCCTCACGGCGCAAAGTTCGGCAAAGGCTGCCGACAATAACGTCAAACAGGCTGCGGTCGAGGGCGCCAAGAGCGCGCTGCCGGTGCCTCGCTTCGTCAGCCTCAAGTCGGACAAGGTCAACGTGCGCAAAGGACCGAGCACAGATCAATCGATCGTGTGGGTGTTCTCGCGCGCGGGCCTCCCGGTCGAGGTGATCGCCGAATCCGATAATTGGCGGCGCGTGCGCGACAGCGAAGGAGCCGACGGCTGGGTGTTCCATAGCCTGTTGAGCGCGCGGCGTACTGTGCTTGTTGCGCCATGGGCGAAGGGCGAAGAGAGGGTGCCACTCTACAGCTCGAAATCGACGAGCTCGCGCGCGGTTGCAGAGCTTCAATCCGGCGTGCTCGGCAATGTTGTGACATGTGACGGAAGCTGGTGCGAGCTCTCGGTCGACGACTATTCAGGGTACGCTCAACAAGACCAGCTCTGGGGCGTATATCGCGGCGAGGAAATCAAATAAGACGACGGCCGATTTTATTCCAAGACTTCAAGATCTAGCTCGCATCAAAAAATCGGTACAGATCAATTATTATCTGAGGAACCAATCGCTGTGCGGACCATTGGCCCTCCAGTGGCGATCACTATCGCTCGCTAAATTTTGGACTGAAAAGAAAAGGAGGAGATGATGAAACGTCTTCTAACCTCGACGACCGCAGTTCTGCTGTTGGGCCTGACGCCCGCGCTGGCCGCCGAGAGTTCTACGCTTGGCTCAGCCCGGCGTCTCGCAGGACGCCTCAAAGCAGGCGAACCTGCCGAGCCAGGGTAAGGCGGACACGTCAGGTGGCGCTGCTGAGCAAAGTTCGGCAAACCCGTCATCCAAGAGTGTGAAGTCTTCCGAGGCGACTTTGCCCGACAATAACGCGGACTATCAACGACGAGAGTAGCAGCCAGTATTAATGCATAACGCCGGCCGGAGCCGCATCGGCGGTTCCAGCCATTCTTATGCCTTCCTGAAAGAAATTAGCTGGTGGACTTGTCGACCAGCCTGACCAGCACGTCGACGCGAGAGATTGCCATCCCGTCCGGCGCTTTGGGCAAGCCCTCGATCCTGATCGCGCCGGTCGCGATGTCCATCAACTGTCCGGAGTGCTCGCAGAAGAAGTGGTAGTGGTTCGAGGTGTTGGTATCGAAATAGGTCTTGGCGCCCTCGACAGCGACCTCGCGCAGGAGCCCAGCCTCAGTGAATTGGTGCAGCGTATTGTAGACGGTGGCGAGCGACACCGGCACTTTGCGCGCTAAAGCCTCCTCGTGCAGAGCCTCGGCCGTGACGTGACGGTTGCCATTGGCAAACAGGAGGTGCGCGAGTGCGAGACGCTGCTGCGTAGGCCTGAGACCCGCGCCGCGCAACAGATTGGCGATGTCTCCATATGGTTTTTCTGAGGGCAATCTAGGCCTACGCATCTGGTTTATCGGAGGGGTTCGGTTTCCAGCGAAATATAGGATGAAAGCCTCGCCTACCGCAATGTTGAGCCTGGCGCGCGCTTGGCAAAAGGGACGGGGATCGAACGCCAAAATCGGCCAGGCGGTTTTCCGGGCGCGGGGTCCCCGCTCTTTTGAAGGACCTTGGTCTGTGTTAGGAAACCCCCGAATTCGGAAAGCGTTGATAGCTAGGGAGAAAGCGGGACATCCAATGACTGAGCGGCGGGAGCAATTCGAGTATGACGACCTGCTCGCCTGCGCGCGCGGGGAGTTGTTCGGCCCCGGCAACGCGCAACTTCCGCTGCCGCCCATGCTCATGTTCGACCGCATCTCGGAAGTGAAGGAGGAGGGCGGCGAGCATGGTTATGGGCGCATCGTGGCTGAGCTCGACGTGAAGCCCGACCTGTGGTTCTTCCCCTGCCATTTCAAAGGCGACCCCGTCATGCCAGGCTGCCTAGGCCTCGATGCTTTGTGGCAGTTGCTCGGCTTCTTCCTCGGCTGGCTCGGCGCGCCGGGAAGGGGGCGCGCTTTGAGCGTCGGTGAGGTGAAGTTCTCCGGCATGGTGCTCCCCACCATGAAGAAGCTCGAATATATCGTCGAGCTCAAGCGCGTGATCAGGCGCAAATTCACCCTCGGCACCGGCGACGGCTGGTTGAAAGCCGATGGCGAGACCATCTATACGGCCAAAGATTTAAGGGTTGGCCTGTTCCAGGCGGGCGAAGCCGCACCCGCAAGTGTCTGACTTTAAGCGGCGGTGGTTCCCAAGGATTTTGACGCGATGAAGCGCGTGGTCGTAACCGGCATAGGGATCGTGTCCCCGATCGGCAACAGCGCCCAGGAGGTACTCGCCTCTTTGCGCGAGGCGAAGTCTGGCATTGTCAGGGCCGAGGACTATGCCGAGCTCGGCTTCCGCTGCCAGGTGCATGGCGCGCCCAAGCTCGACTGGAAAGAAATGCTCGACCGCAAGGTGCGCCGCTTCATGGGGGCTGGTGCGGCGTGGAACTACCTCGCTATGGAGCAGGCGATCCGCGATGCCGGTCTCGAGGAGGATGACATCTCCAACGAAAGGACGGGCCTAATCATGGGCTCTGGCGGGCCCTCGACACGGGCGATCGTGCAAGCTGCCGACACCGCTCGCGAGAAAGGCCCGAAGAAGGTTGGGCCGTTCGAGGTGCCGAAGGCCATGTGCTCCACGAACTCCGCGACACTCGCCACTCCTTACCACATCAAAGGCGTGAGCTACTCGATCTCGTCGGCTTGCTCGACCTCGGCGCATTGCATCGGCAACGGCGCCGAGCTGATCCAGCTTGGCAAGCAGGACATCGTGTTTGCGGGCGGTGGCGAGGAGCTCGACTGGACGCTCTCGGTCCTGTTCGACGCCATGAACGCGATGTCGTCCGATTTCAACGACCAGCCTGAGCAAGCAAGCCGTCCCTATGATGTCGCCCGCGACGGCTTCGTCATCGCCGGTGGCGCCGGGGTGGTCGTGCTCGAGGAGATCGAGCACGCCAAAGCACGCGGCGCGCGGCTCTATGGCGAGTTGGTCGGCTACGGCGCGACCTCCGACGGCTACGACATGGTGCAGCCGTCTGGCGAGGGCGCCGCACGCTGCATGCGCATGGCCATGCGGAACGGCAACGCCGAGGTCGACTACATCAACCCGCACGCGACCTCGACCCCGATCGGCGACATCAAGGAGATCGAGGCGATACGCGAGGTATTCGGCGAAAAGTGCCCGCCGATCAGCGCCACCAAGGCGCTCACCGGCCATTCGCTCGGCGCCGCCGGCGTGCATGAGGCGATCTATTCGCTGCTCATGATGAACAACGGCTTCATTTGCGAATCCGCCAATATCGAGACCATCGATCCTGCGGTTGCCGACATGCCGATCGCGCGTAAACGCCAGGATAACGTGGCCATTAACACAGTGATGTCGAACAGCTTCGGTTTCGGCGGAACTAACGCCACACTGGTGTTCCGCCGTGTGGATGGGTGAAGCAGGGGAGCTGACGGAGAGACGTCAATCCGTAACCAGAGTAGGCGCCATGGCAACAACAAGGGATATCGCTGAGCCTCGGCCGTTGATGGCGGGGAAGAGGGGATTGGTGATGGGGGTCGCCAACGACCGGTCGATCGCCTGGGGCATCGCCCGGGTGCTGCACGTTCAAGGCGCGGAGCTTGCCTTCTCCTATCAAGGCGGGGCCTTCGGACGGCGCGCTGTGCCGCTCGCCCAATCGATCGGTGCCAAGATCATCGAGGAGGCCGACGTCGAGGATTTGAAGAGTGTTGAGCGTGTGTTCGAGGTGATCCGCAAGAAATGGGGCGCGCTCGATTTCGTCGTGCACGCGCTGGCGTTCTCCGACCGCAACGAGCTCAAGGGCCGGTATTGCGATACCACGCGGGCGAATTTCGAGCACACCATGGTGATCTCGTGCTTCTCCTTCACCGAGGTCTCGAAGCTTGCCGCCGAGCTGATGCCCAATGGTGGCTCTCTGCTCACGCTCACCTATGGCGGATCGACGCGGGTAGTGCCCTGCTACAATGTCATGGGCGTAGCCAAAGCAGCGCTTGAGGCTTCGGTGCGCTACCTCGCTTCAGACCTTGGGCCGCAAAATATCAGGGTGAATGCGCTCTCCGCAGGCCCGATGCGCACGCTCGCTGGCGCCGGCATCTCGGATGCGCGCACGTTGTTCCATTTCCAGCAGCGCCATGCGCCGATGCGCCGCTCGCCGACGCTCGATGAGGTCGGCGGCGCAGCGCTCTATCTTCTGTCGGACCTGTCGGGAGCGGTCACGGGCGAAGTACATTTTGTCGATTGCGGCTACTCGACCATCGCCATGCCGAGCATCGGTGCGCTCAAGGTCATCGAGCAAATCGAGGAGGCCGAGGCGCCCGTCGAGAAGGCGCCCCGCGAAGCGGCCCAATAGGCGCCCTCGGCTGCGCATCTTGAGCTAACGCTCGGAAGCGATTGTGAAAATGATGGCGCGCAACCAGGATCGCGCGCTTCTTCAAGTAAGTGGAGGAAGAAGGGCCATGGCCGCCCATTTCATTGTCATCGCCTGCCTCATTGCCGAACCGCACACCTGCTCGGAGATCCAGGTGCCCGAGGCAGCCGTCGAGGATGTAATCAGTTGCAACCACCAGGCACGGCAGCTGTCGGAAAAATGGCAGGCCGATCACAAGGACCAGTATCTCGTCATCGCCACCAAATGCGTGAAGGCCGAGGATAACCCGGCTGCCAACGCTCCCAGCAGCGATAGCGGCAAGACCGGGGAATCAGGTGCTGCACCTAGCAGCGGCGAAGCGAACAAGCCTGCCGCACAAGGCAAGGGCGACACGCCACAACAATAAGGGGGCCTAAAGGCCCCCCTCAACATGTCAATCGGTAAACCCGATTTAGCTCGCGGCTTCGGCTCTCTCGAACTCGCGGCCAGTCTTCTGATCGACCACCTTCATCGACAGCCTGACCTTGCCGCGGTCGTCGAAGCCGAGCAGCTTCACCCACACGATATCGCCTTCCTTGACCACGTCGGTCACCTGCTTCGGCCTGTGCTCGGCGAGCTGCGAGATATGCACGAGGCCGTCCTTGGCGCCGAAGAAATTCACGAAGGCGCCGAACTCCATCACCTTGACCACCTTGCCCTTGTAGATCTGGCCGACCTCTGGCTCAGAGGCGATTGACTTGATGCGATTGATCGCGGCGCGGATCGATTCGGCGTTGGCCGAGGCGATCTTCACCGTGCCGTCGTCGGAGATATCGATCTTGGCGCCGGATTCGGCCACGATCTCACGGATTACCGAGCCGCCAGAGCCGATCACCTCTCTAATCTTGTCGACCGGGATATGGATGGTCTCGATGCGTGGCGCATACTCGCCGAGCTCTGGCCGCGCCGTGTTTATGGCCTTGTTCATCTCGGCGAGGATATGCATGCGACCTTCGCGCGCCTGGCTGAGCGCGACCTTCATGATCTCCTCGGTGATGCCGGTGATCTTGATGTCCATCTGGAGCGAGGTCACGCCCTCTGAGGTGCCTGCCACCTTGAAGTCCATGTCGCCGAGATGGTCCTCGTCGCCTAGGATGTCCGACAACACGGCGAAGCGCTCCGCTTCCTTGATGAGGCCCATGGCGATGCCGGCGACCGGACGCCTGATCGGGATGCCCGCGTCCATCATGGCGAGAGAACAACCGCACACCGTGGCCATCGAGGAAGAGCCGTTCGACTCGGTGATCTCCGAGACGAGGCGGATGGTGTAGGGAAAGCTTTCGCGATCTGGCAGCACCGGGTGGATGGCGCGCCAGGCAAGTTTGCCGTGGCCGATCTCGCGCCGGCCAGGTGAGCCGAGGCGTCCGACTTCGCCGACCGAATAGGGCGGGAAGTTGTAGTGCAGCATGAAGGTCTCTTTGTAGGTGCCCTGGAGGGCGTCGACATATTGCTCGTCCTCGCCGGTGCCGAGCGTGGCGACGGCAAGCGACTGCGTCTCACCCCGGGTGAACAGTGCGCTTCCATGCGTGCGCGGAAGAATGCCGACCTCGCACACGATCGGGCGCACCGTCTGGAGGTCGCGGCCGTCGATGCGCCTTGAGCTCTGCAGGATGCTCGACCGCACCACTTCTTTCTCGGCCTCCTTGAAGGCACTTGCTACTTGCGGGGCTCTCGTCCCGTCGTCATCCTCGGGGACCAGCGCAGCAACCACCTTCTGCTTGACGGCGGCGACGCGGTTGTGGCGCTCCTGCTTGCCGGCGATGGCATAAGCCTCGCGAAGCTCGGCCTCGGTCAGCTCTCGCACGCGGGCGAGAAGCTCGTTATCTTCCTTGATCTTGAGCTCCCAAGGCTCCTTCGCCGTGCGCTCGGCAAGCCTGACAATAGCGTCAATGACCGGCTTGAAGTGCTGCTGGCCGTTTATCACGGCGCCGAGCATCACTTCCTCGGGCAATTCCTTGGCCTCCGATTCGACCATCAGCACGGCGTCGCTGGTTCCGGCCACTACGAGATCGAGCGAGCTTTCGCTCATCTCATCGATCATCGGGTTCAGCACGTACTTGCCCTCGATATAGCCGACGCGCGCGGCGCCGATCGGGCCGAGGAAAGGAACGCCGGAAATGGTCAGAGCCGCGGAGGTTGCAACCATCGCTACGATGTCGGGATCGTTCTCGAGGTCGTGCGAGAGCACGGTGACGATGATTTGCGTCTCGTTCTTGAAGCCCGGAGCGAACAGCGGCCTGATCGGCCGGTCGATCAGCCGCGAGGTGAGGGTTTCCTTCTCGGTCGGGCGCCCCTCGCGCTTGAAATAGCCGCCGGGGATCTTTCCGGCGGCGAAGGTCTTCTCCTGGTAGTTCACGGTCAAAGGAAAGAAGTCGATGCCGGGTTTCTCTTCCTTGGCGACAACGACGGTGGCGAGGACCGATGTCTCGCCATAGGTGGCGAGCACGGCGGCGTCAGCCTGGCGGGCGATGCGGCCGGTCTCGAGCCTAAGCGGGCGTCCCGCCCATTCGATTTCTACGGTTTGCTTATTCAACATGTGGTTGTGTCCCAATACGTGGGGAATGATAGGGCCGCGTCATTCGCTTAATGGCGAAAGCGCTGCCACGTTCAAGCATGCAAGTCGATGCATCGGCGAAAACGCCATGACGATGGCTGTCACCGGCGGATACCCAACCGGTTGATGAGCTTCTGGTACCGGTCTTCGTCTGTCGACTTGACGTAATCGAGCAGCCGGCGCCGCTGGCTCACCAGTTTGAGCAGGCCGCGCCGAGAATGGTTGTCCTTGATATGCGTCTTGAAATGATCGGTGAGATTGGTGATGCGCTCCGTCAGGATGGCGACCTGAACCTCTGGAGAACCGGTATCGCCGGATTTGGTCGCATATTCCTTGATGAGCTCTTGCTTGCGCTCAGCGCTGATCGACATCGGATTGTCCTTGCTGTTTAGAGGGTTTGGTCAGGGGGCCGGGCCGGGATGTCGTCCAGCACGGTCGGCTCATATGCGCGGGCGAGCAATCAAAGGCGCCCATGCAATGGCGGCAATATAGGGATTATCTGCTCAGAGGCCAGAGGAATTTGGGGGAAATTCCTGGGAGGTTCAGCACGGCAAATTGAAAA
>Ga0126372_10001274_pt1 | contig 10118 bp, 10 predicted proteins | sample PanSoiMetaPlot_6_FD_92762 | JGI IMG/M metagenome (GOLD analysis project Ga0126372, IMG submission 92762) | Tropical forest soil microbial communities from Panama - MetaG Plot_6 | ecosystem: Environmental > Terrestrial > Soil > Tropical forest > Bulk soil | place: Panama | collected 2016-02-17
GCATCGGCTTGAGCATCGAGTCGTGCAACGCATAGATCACCATGAAGGGCGTGATGATGCCGGAAGTCTCGGCGGGATCGAACCACGTCGGCGCGAGCGAGATGTGGGCGCCCCAGATCATTTCGCCGGCGGGCGCTTCCGAGCGCCCCGCGGGCGCGTCGGCCGTGGCGGCGGGCGACGGGCCAAGGATCGCGAACGTGAGGACGAACAGCGAAGCGAAGAGGCCTCGAACCTGTTTCATGGAAGCCTCCGTGTTCTATCGTGCGTTTGGCTCTCTATTTTCCTTTCAGTCGGACATCTTCGTAGGGGGCCGAAAATGCCCAGCCCGTGATGAGGCCGAGCCCCGATTCGGCCACACGAGGACCATGCGCGTGGATGAAGCCGAGCTCCCAGACTGGAGCGTACATGGCCTTCTCGAAGACGAGCTGCTGGATGCGGTGCAGTGTCGCCTCGCGGCGCTTGCGGTCGAGGTCGCCGGCCTGCTCGCGAAAGAGCCCATCGATGTCGGGATAGCTGCCATAAACGTAGGGTCCGCCGCCGACCGAGAACACTTCCAGCCGCGTGGCCGCGTTGCCGAAGGCGCCGCTGATGCTGTAGGCGAGATTCTTCAGCTTCTTTTCCTGGTAGGCCTTGAAGAAGGCGGCGCGCTCGAGCGGACGGAGCCTCACGCGGATGCCGACCGCCTGCAGATAGCCCATGAGCGCCTCGCTCATCGTCGCAGTCGGGGGCTCGCACCAGAGGTCTCCAGCGTCGAAGCCGTTGGGATACCCGGCCTCGGCCAGAAGCTGCTTGGCGCGCGCCGGATCGAACGGGTACGCCGGCGGCTGCCAGAAGAAGTCGAAGCTGGCGGGAATGATGCTCCAGGTGATCCGTGAGAAGCCCAGCGTGAGCGCCTCGTTGACCGCCTGACGGTTCATCGCGTGGTTCGCGGCCAGGCGCACACGCCGATCGGCCCACGGGGACTTCGGATCCCACTGGTCGAGGAACACGAGCCAGTGCGTCGACACGATGGGCGTCGGCTTCAGCGTGAGCCCGCGGGTCCGCCGGACGTCTTCGGCCAGCTCGCCCTGGACCAAGTAGATGACGTCGGCTTCGCCGCGCTTGAGCATTGCCAGCCGCGTGGCCTCGTCCTGAACGGATTTGATGACCAGACGCTTGACGCTGGGGACCTTTCTCCAGTACTGCTCGTGAGCCTCGAGCACGAGCTCGATTCCCGGGTTGAACGCGACGAAGCGATAGGGACCGGCGCCGATCGGCGCCTTCTTGAAGCCGTCGTCGCCCACCTTCTCCAGGTACTTTTTCGGCACGACCCAGCCGGCGCCCGTGGTGAGGCTGCCGTAGTAGGTCATGAAGTCGGGCCACGGCTCCTTGAGTTTGAAGCGCACCCGCAGCAGGTCCGCGACCTCCACGACCGGCACTCGCTCGTGCATGAGCTTCGCCGCGGCGCCCCGGTACCGCTCGAACGAGAACTTCACGTCTTCGGCCGTGACCGGATCGCCGTTGTGAAACCTGGCCCCCTGACGCAGCACGAACTCGTAGACGAGGCCGTCCTTCGAGAGGCTCCAGGATTCGGCCAGGCTCGGTGCCATCGGGTTGCCGGGCATCGGCTTCACGAGCGCGTCGTGGAGCGCGTAGAGGATCATAAACGGCGTGCCGATCCCGGGCGTCTCGGCCGGTTCGAACCACGTGGGCGCGAGCGTGATGTGCGCCGCCCACGTCACCTGGCCTGCGGGCGGCTCGGACGCCGCGCGTGCGGGCGGCACGACGGCAAGCACCACTGACAGAACGAGCAGCGAGGCCAGACGCCGCATCGCGGCAGTCCTAGACCGGCTCGGTGCGGCCCCACACGACGGCCAGGACCGTGGCGCCGTTCTTCGTCGTCACGGTGTGCACGCAGCCGTTCGGCCGGTAGTTCATGTTGCCGGTGGCGACCGGCCCGGACTCGTCAGCATTGGCGCCCTCGAGCACGAAGATCAGCTCGTCGCCGACGTGCCGATGGGGCGGCAAGGTCGCGCCCGGCTCGAACTGGGCGAGGATCGCGCGGCGCTCCTGGGTCCCGCCCTTGTCCTCCCAGATCCGCTTCTGGCGCACACCCGGGCGCGCCTCGATCCACGGCAGATCGCTCAGCGCGAAGATCTGTGACGGTGGTCCGCTGGCCCTCTGCGCCAGCGGCTCGACGCCACCGGTGATGATCGCCAGCACCGTGGCGCCGTTGGGCGCCGACACGGTGTGGACGCAGCCGTTGGGCCGGTAGCCGACGTCGCCCGCGGTGATCGCGCCGAACTCGTCCGAGATGGCGCCTTCGATGACGAAGACCAGCTCATCGCCGGCGTGCCGGTGCAGCGGGAGCTTCGCGCCCGGCGCGATCCGGGTCATGGCGGCCCGCCGCTTGGTCTCCGGATGGTCCCAGATGCTCTTGGCGCGAACGCCGGGCTGCCGCTCTTCCCACGGCAAATCGCTGAGCGTGATGATTCGCGATCGTGGAGTCGCCGTCGTGCTCATGGGAGTCTCCTCGCGCGCGTGACGTGTGCCGGAGAGTAACGCGCGCCGCCGCGGGGGTCAACGCGGGCCCGGTCGCGCTACTTCGCCTTGAGCTTCAGATCCTCGTACGGTGCGGAAAAGGCGTAGCCGGCGATGAGCCCGAGGCCGGATTCGTCCACGCGGCGGCCGACGCCGTTGACGAAGGCGAGCTCGTACATGGGCGCGACCATCGCCTTGTCGGTCACGAGCTGCTGGACACGATGGAGCATCGTCTCGCGCTTGGCGCGGTCGAGCTCGGTGGCCTGCTCGCGGAAGAGTCCGTCGACGTCCGGGTAGCCGCCGTAGGCGAACTGACCGCCCGAGATCACGTAGGCCTCGAGCCGCGTCGCCGCGTTGCCGAAGGCGCCTCCGATGATCTGGATCAGGTTCTTCAGCTTCTTCTCGGCGATGCTCTTGCTGAAGGCGGCGCGCTCGAGCGGGCGAAGCTTGGCGCGGATCCCCACGGACTGCAGATAACCGATCATCGCCTCGGCCGCGTCGGCCGACGTCATGTCGCAGAAGTAGTCGCCGGCATCGAAGCCCGCCGGGTAGCCGGCCTCCGCGAGGAGCTTCTTGGCCCCGGCGGGATCGAGCGTGTAGGCCGGCGGCTGCCAGAAGAAGTCGAACGAGCTCGGCACGATGCTGAACGTGATCCGCGAGAGCCCGGACGTCCGCGCCTGGTCGATGGCCTTGCGGTCGATGGCGAGGTTCGCGGCGAGCCGTACGCGGCGGTCGTGCCACGGCGACTTCGCGTCCCACTGGTCGGCGAAGTAGAGCCAGTGCGTGGACGGATAGACGGCCTTCGCCGTGAGCCCCGGCGTGCGTCGCACCTCGTCGCCGAGCTCGCCGATCATCGAGAACGCGATGTCCGCCTCACCGCGCTTGAGCGCGGCCAGGCGCGTCGACGGATCGGGAATCGTGCGCAGCACGAGCCGCTTCACGCTCGGGCTCTTTCGCCAGTAGCCGTCGAACGCTTCCAGGATGAGCTCGATCCCCGGTGTGAACGACACGAAGCGGTACGGGCCCGCGCCGATCGGCGCCTTGCGAAAGCCGTCCTCCCCCACCCGCTCGACGTACTTCTTGGGCACGACCCAGCCGGCGCCGGTCGCGAGCGTGCCGTAGAAGGTCATGAAGTCGGGCCACGGCTGGCGGAGCCGGAAGCGCACGCGCCCGCCGTCGGGTGTCTCGACCGCGACGACGCGCTCCTTGAGGCCGCGCGCGAAAATACCTCGGTAGCGTTCGAAGGAGAACTTCACATCCTCGGCCGTGACCGGCTCGCCGTTGTGGAACTTCACACCCCGGCGCAGCACGAAGTCGTAGACGAGGCCGTCCGGCGAGACGGTCCACGACTCGGCCAGGCTGGGCGCGAGCGGCTTGCCGGGCATCGGCTTGACGACCGCGTCGTGGAGCGCGAACAGCACCATGAACGACGTGATGATCGTCGTCTCGGCGGGATCGAAGTACGTCGGCACGAGGGTCGTGTGCACGGCCCACGTGATCGACTCGCCAGGCGCGTCGGCCGCAACGGCTGCGAGCGCCGGCGCCAGAGACACCAGGAGAGCGACCGCGACCCGCTTCATCGCGCCAGCTGGCGCCCGATGAACTCCCGCATCAGCTCGATCGCCTTGTCGTTGGCGGCGCTCGCCTGGCCGATGAAACCGTGACGCGCGCCCGGGAAGTGCACGCGCTCGATCGCGCCGCCGGCCTGCTGGTAGGCCTGGACGAACGCGTCGGTGATCTCCGCCGGCACGTTGTCGTCGAGCTCGGGATGCGCGAGCCAGACGGGCGGCAGCGCGCGGTTCTCGCGGGCCGTCACGATCCGCGTCACGCTCGCCTCCGCCATCTGCGCGTCGCTGAGGAAGTAGCCGTGGTGGGCGGCAATCAACCGCTTGGCGTCGAAGCCCGAGCCGTCGTTCTCGCGCCCGACGACGTAGCGGAAGCGGGCCAGCGGATCGGCGACCGGATAGAGCGCCAGCACGAATGCCACCGACTCGTCCGCCGGCGCCGCATCGAGCGCACCGTCGGGCGTGACGATCGGCGTTCCCGGGAACGCACCGGGCTTGAGCCCGGCTAGCAGCGCCAGCTGGCCGCCGCTCGAGCTACCTACGAGACCGACGCGGCGCGGATCGATCCCGAGGCTCCGCGCCTGCGCGCGTACGTAGCGGATGCCCGCGGCCACGTCGGCGCTGGCGGCTGGGTGCTTGGCCTCCGAGCCCTGCCGGAAGTCGAGCGAGACCACGACCAGCCCGGACGCCGCGAGCGCGCGGCCGTGGATCGCTCCCGACAGGCGATCGTTCCGGCTCCACGCGCCGCCGTGGACGTCGACCAGCACGGCCAGCGGAGCCTCGGCCTGACCGTTCGGACGGTACACGCGAGCCAGCCGCTCCTTGCCGTCGACTCTGGCGAACGGAACATCGCGTTCGTCGACTTCGTACGGAGCCGCCAGATCGAAGCGGATTTTCGTAGACATCGGTGATCCTCCCGGAATGACCTCATACGACGCCATCGAGACCTGGTCAAGGGTAAGCACCGGATTGACGGTCGAGAACCGGCGCGTTTAGCTGGAATGAGAGGTTATCGCAATCCCGCCCCCGATACACGCGAAGTCGTGTTCCACCTCGACTCTACGGCGGCACCGAGCGCGTCGTGGCCTCGCTGACCAACGAGCTGGTCCGGCGCGGTCATCGAGTGACGTTGTTCGCCAGCAGCGATTCGCAGACGGATGCCGAGCTGGTGGGTCCGATCGACCGCGCGCTGCGCCTGGATCCGCGGGCCGCAGATCCCGTCGCCCCGCACGTGCTGGAGCTCGCTCAGGTGTGCGAGCGTGCGCGCCATTCACTGCCACATCGACTATCTCGCCTTCCAGCTCGGTCGAATGGTCCGCACGCCGACGATCCACATCCTGCATGGCCGCCTGGACCTGCCTTACTATCCGCGGCTCTTCTCGCAGATGTCCGACGTGCGTGTCGTCTCCATCAGCGACGCGCAGCGGGCGCCGCTCCGGGGCGTGGACGTGAGCTGGGTGGGTACCGTCTATCACGGCCTCGCGCTCGAGCCGTACACGTTCTCGGAGGAGGGTGGAGAGTATCGACCTGCGCGTGGCGCAGGGACGTGAGAACGCCGCCGTCGAGCTGCTCGCGCGCGACGGCGACGTCGAGGTGATCGTCCGCCGCTGATGCCCTAGGCGTGGAGCGCGGGCAGGACCTCGGCCGTGAATCGCTCGAGCTGGGCGAGCTGATCGTCGCCCACGAACCGGATGCAGAGATCGCTGACGCCGGCTGCGGCATACCGCTGGAGCGCGGCGATCACGACGTCGGCGGGTCCGAGCCCCATCGTGCCGCGCGAGTGCACACCGCCGCCGTAATAGGTCGCGAGGAATTCGGTGGTGACGCGTTCGGCGGTGCGCGGATCGTTCTCCATCCGGACCGTGGTGTAGACGCAGAGCTCGAAGGGCGTGCCGGCGCGGCCGTGGCGGGCCAGCGCCTCCTGGGCGCGCTCGCGGACGAGCCGGCACTCCTCGGCGTGGACGTAGGTCGTGATGATGCCGTCGCCGAGCCGGCCGAAGCGGTCGAACTGCGCCGCGAGCATCTCACCGCGGTTGGCCGCGGTGATCAGGATGGGCGGGCCGGCCGGAGTCCACGGCAAGGGGCCGATCGTATGATCGGTCAGCTCCACGTCGCCCTGGTGATGGCTCACCGGCTCGCCGCGCCAGAGCATCCGCCAGATCTCGACATGCTCTTCCAGGCGGCGCACGCGCCGCTTGTGGTCGGCGCCGCACGCGGCCCACTCGCGCTCGGCCGACGGCAGGCTCCACCCGACGCCGAGCCCCACGACGGCGCGGCCGCGCGAGATCTGGTCGAGGTTGGCGATCTGATGGGCGAGCACGACCGGATGACGCAGCGCCGGCAGGAGCACGGCGGTCCCGAGCCGCACGCGGTTCGTGATGCCGGCCAGGTAGGCCAAGGTCGTGAGCGGCTCGAGCCGCGGCTTGGCCACGATGCTGTCGCCGACCCACACGGCGTCGTAGCCCGCCTGGTCGGCGTGCCGCGCCATCGTCCAGCACTCCTCGACAGGAGGCCGGCGCGCGGACTGCATGACGACTCCGCGGGTCGGGATGAGGACACCCAGGCGCATGGCGGGCGTTAGTGTACTCCGGGATTCCGGCTCGTCAGCCCAGGAGCTTGCGCAGCGAGCCGAGCAGCCGGTCCGGATCGAGCTCGAGATCGGTGCGCCGCTCGGCAATCCGGCCCTTGCCGTCGACCAGCACCACGAGGCTTCCGTGCACGATCCGCTCGCGCGCCGTGGCGCTGAGACCGAAAGCCCGGACCACGCGCCCGACGTCGTCCGCCGCGCCCGTCAGGAGCTGCCAGCTCGCGAGATCGAGCCCGTACGCGTGGGCGTACCGGCGCAGCACATCCGGGCGGTCCGTGGCCGGATCGAGCGTGATCGAGACGAAACGCACGCGCGCGTCGAGCTTCTCCGAGCGCACGCGGCTCTGCGTCCGGGCGAGCTGCGCGGTGATCAACGGACACGCCTCCGCGCAGGTGGTGAAGACGAAGCTGACGACGAGCACGCGGCCCCGGAGCGCCTCCGACTTCACGACGGCGCCGGTCTGATCGATCAGCTCGAAGGCCGGCATCATCTCCGGCCGTCCCCGCGAGCAGGCGGATAGGAGCAGCAGCCCGGCGAGCAGCGCGGCCGCCGCTCTCACGCGGCGGCCACCGGCCACGCCCGGGCGAATCCCCGGGCGCGAACGACGATCGCGAGCACGATGAGCGCGTAGCCTGCCGGGATCAGCACGGGCTCGAGCCGCCCGAGCCACTGCAAGGTGGTCGCCGAGACACCTGCCACCGCGAGCAGGACGCCGAAGGAGCCAAGGCCGCAGTGCGTGAGCGACGACACGCTGGCGCCGAACAACCCGGCCACGCCTGCGCCGCTCAGCGAGCCAACCGCGCCCCAGCGCGTCGCGAGGCCTCCGATGCCGAGGTAGAGCCCGACGAGCGCCGAGAACGAGAGGAAGAAGAAGAGGCTCGACCACGTGAGCTCGTAGCTCCAGACGGCGACGCCGAAGACCGGATGCCGGCGGCCGTACTCGAGCAGCGGCTCGCGGCCGATCAATGTCACGGCGTCGGCCGCCGACGGGGTGAGCCGGACGATCCGGCGCGCGTTCTCCCAGGCCGCATAGCGCCGCACGTAGTTCGGCGCGCCGCCGAGGCCGGCCACGAGAACGACGAGGATCAGCGTCTGGTAGACGACGAAGACTCCCGCGGTCGTCGCGGCCACGGTCCAGGGCCGCGCGCGGACCCGCGCTCGCAACATCTGCAGTGGGCTCGATGTGCGTGCTGCAGACCGTCGCGGGGTTGGGGCCCCGCCGGTCGAGGCGCGCCTGTAAATCATGGCCGCGGCGCTTCCCACGCGCGCCCGCTCTCTTCCCGCACCAGGGCGAGCACGCGCGCCTTGAGTGCCATGAACTCCGCTGTCGCGATGAGCTCCGCGGGCCGCGGCCGCGCCAGCTTCACCGGAATCTGATCGCGCACCCGGCCCGGGCGGGCCGTCATGACGGCGACGCGGTCGGCCAGGAAGATCGCCTCGTCGATGTCGTGCGTGACGAACAGCACCGTCGTGCGCATCTCGCGCCAGACGCCGAGCAAGAGCTCCTGCATCGCCAGCCGCGTCTGCGCGTCGAGTGCGCCGAACGGCTCGTCCATCAGCATCACGCGCGGCCGGTTGACGAGAACGCGGGCGATGCCGACGCGCTGCTGCATGCCGCCGCTGAGCTCGCCCGGGTACGCGCGCTCGAAGCCCGAGAGCCCGACGAGATCCAGATATGCGCGGGCCTGCGCCATGCGTGCCCTGGCCCCGATCCCGCGCATCTTGAGGCCGAACTCGACGTTGCCGAGCACCGTCTTCCACGGAAACAGCGAGTGCTGCTGGAACACCATCCCGCGGTCGGCTCCCGGCTCCGTCACCGGCTCGCCGTCGATGACCACGCTCCCGGCCGCCGGCGGCACGAAGCCCGCCACCGCGTTGAGCACGCTGGTCTTGCCGCACCCCGACGGGCCCAGCAACGCCACGAACTCGCCCGGCACCGTCATCAGACTGAAGCGGCGCACCGCTTCGACGCGCCGGTCGTCGCGGCCGAACACGATGTCGAGATCGGTGATCTCGATGCGGCCCGTGGCGACGTCGCTCGCGATGCCGGTCACGTGCCCGCCTTGTCGCGTCGAGGCAGCCACGGCATGAAGCGTGCGCCGATCACCCGCACGATCAGGCTCGAGAGCATGCCGAGCACACCGATCGTCAGCATGCCGACGACGATCTGCGGATATTTCACGATCCCGTAGGCGACCCACGTGAAGTACCCGACGCCGAATTGCCCGGAGATCATCTCGGCCGAGATCAGACAGATCCACGACACGCCCATCCCGACCGAGAGCCCCGTCACGATCGACGGCGAGGCGCCGGGCAGCACCACCTCGCGGAAAATCGCGGCGCGCAGCGCGCCGAGACTCATCGCCGCGCGAACGAGCTGCCGGTCGATGGCCTCGACGCCGTGGATCGTGTTCAGCACGATCGGAAAAAAGGCGCCGAGCGTGGTGATGAACACGATGCTCGATCGCTCGGTGGGCCAGAGCATGATGCTGATCGGCACCCACGCCACCGCCGGAATCGGGCGGAGCAGCTCGATCGGCGGCAACAGGATGTCCTCGAAGAGCGCGAACCAGCCGATCAGCAGGCCGAGCCCGACGCCGAGCGCGGTGGCGATGGCGAAGCCCAGCCAGATGCGCTCGAGGCTCGCGAGGATGTGCACGTAGAACGCGCGGCTGCCGAAGAGCTCGATCGCTTCGGTGAGGACGTCGGCCGGCGACGGGATGTTCTGGAAGCGCACGTAGAGGTCGAGGTCCCAAAGGGTGGCGAGGTGCCACGCCAGCACGAAGAGCCCGATCGAGAGCGCGCGCAGCGCAGGCCGGCGCCAGCTCGACAGCACGAGCGGTGCAGTGGCGGCCGTCCGCGCGGCCGGCGCGCTGACGAGCGGCGTGGTGGCCATCTATTTGGTGGCTCCGAGCTTCTTGGCTTCGTCGAGCGAGAGGACCCGGCCGCCGTGCTTGCTCGCGAACGCCTCGGCCTCGTCCTTCCACGCGAACGCGACGAGCGACGCGGTGGCGGCCTTGCCGACGCCGTCGGCCACGTAGAACGCGCGATGGGCGAAGAGCTTGAGGCCGGTCGGATAGTCGAACACGTACGCGGCGTTGACAACGCGCCCCGCCTGGTCGGCCTCGCGCAGCGCGCCCATCAAGCTCCCCAACGTCGCATAGGGCTTGACGGCCTCGCCCTTGGGCCACATCTCGGCGGCCGCGCGCGCGTCCTTGATCGGCGCGCCGGTGCTCGCGTCCTTGCCCTCGAGGGCCGAGGTGCCCGCGACCATGACGCGCTGATCGCGCGCGTAGTCGCGGCCGAGCTCGCGATAGGCCTGCTTGACGTAGCGGTCGTCGATGAAGCCCTCGACGTCCGCGCTTTTGATGATGCCCATCTTCTGGAGCACGGAGGCGTCGTGCTTCAAGACCTCGACCCACCTCGGCTTGATCGTCGCGTCGAGC
>Ga0126372_10001275_pt1 | contig 10118 bp, 9 predicted proteins | sample PanSoiMetaPlot_6_FD_92762 | JGI IMG/M metagenome (GOLD analysis project Ga0126372, IMG submission 92762) | Tropical forest soil microbial communities from Panama - MetaG Plot_6 | ecosystem: Environmental > Terrestrial > Soil > Tropical forest > Bulk soil | place: Panama | collected 2016-02-17
ATGATGGCCAGCAGATCGCCATCATCCGGGGCCATCGGGAAGCCGACGTGGTGCTGATCTGCCATTCGGAGAAGTAATCGTGTTAGTCCCCGGTTTGGGATCAGTTGGAGCACCGGATGACGTGCATCCACGCAAGTCCTCTTGGACTTGGTGTTCCACCGATCCGCCTTATAAATTGGAGTGGCAGCAATTGGCCTATGCTTTCTAGCAATGAAAGCGCTCCATCTGTTCATGGTGTCAATTCTCGTCTTAGCGGCCGGAATGGAAACGCTCACCCTCCGATTTCATGGAGATCTCGGTGTATCGTTCGCGTGGCCACTCGGTTCGAGTCTGGTAAAGATTTCCGGGGAAGCGCCGGGCGGTTTGGCCTTTGCCGCATTTTTTTGTGCGGCCGGAAGTGAGGTGCTACTGATCTTGTCGTTCATCCTGGGTCTGGCGGCGCTGAGGCAGCGCGACCCTGATCGAAATCACAAGGTGGGGACTGCTGGAAAGAAGTAGATGCTGCACTGCCGGTTCCTCTGGTTGATAGCATCCAAGCCTCGTTAGCAGTCAAACCGTGTCGCAGCCCCCGATCTGTCCCTGCTGGCGGCCCGGCAGGGGATAGCCCTTTTTGGCCCTTTTCGGCTGGCAGGTTTCGTCATATACTCCGCTCCCGCGGCAGTGCCCAAGCAACCCGGACCGCGGGAATGTCTTCCCAAGGGACGCACGGAGGTGCAGCAATGGCGCGTATTTACGATCTGATTAGAGGTCAGGAAACGTACCGTGCCGACAGTAAGCAGACAGTGCTGGAGTTAGCCAAGGCGATGGTGGAGCGAAACATCGGCGCCGTTCCCGTGCTTGAGAATGGGGACCTGGTCGGAATTTTCTCCGAGCGCGACCTGATGAAGCGCGTCGTGGTCCCCGGGCTCGACCCCAATACGACCCTGGTGGCGGAGGTCATGACCACCGATCCGTTGACGGTCACCCCCCAGGAAGAAATCGAAACATGCATGGGACTGATGCGGCGCCACGGATTCCGCCACCTGCCGATTTGCGAAGGCAAGGTGCTGCGGGGCATGGTGTCGCTGCGCGACATTATGCTGCACGACATCAGCGAGAAGGATCACGAGGTGCGGATGATGCGCGCCTATATTCAGGCTTCGCCGGAAGGCTGAAACAGGCCTTCTCCCAAACCGTGGACCTTAGTAACAAGCCCACCCAAAGTCTCCTGGTACGGTTCAATCCTCCCATCAACCCCAATCTGCTTTGCGGAATCTGAGAACGAGCGTTTTTGGAGCCCAGAGGACGGCTGTCGGGGTCGTTAGCGCCGGTGCAGAGGCGGGTGAGACCGCAGTAACGGCAGGGTAATCATTCGTGCGGTTACTTTCAGGTTACTTCGGTGCATTGACCTCTCGGGAGGACCTGTTAAGTTGGCGATGGGTATTAGTGGGTTTTTTCTGCCCGTTGCAGGGTTGCGGTTCTGTTGGGAGAGCAAGGGTTGAACTTGAGAAGCCAGTTCGTCTTCTACACGCTCTGGATTGGCCACCCGGTGCTGCAGTCGGTAGTGGCGGCGGCGATGATTCGGAAGAAGTCGTACCGGGCATTTCCGTTCTTTTTCGGATACGTGGTCTGGCAGATCCTGACGTTCGCGTTGCTGTTCCCGGTTTATCGCTCCGAGTCGTACGAACTGTTTTTCTACACCTACTGGACGACGAGCGCGGTGAGCGTGGCCCTGGGCTTTAAAGTCATTCACGAAATTTTTGTCGACATCTTCAAGCCGTATCACACGTTGAAAGACCTGGGCTCGGTGCTGTTCAAGTGGGCGGGACTCGTGATGCTACTGGTCGCAGGCGTTGTGGCAGCGTCAAACCCGGTCACCAATTCCGGGCCGCTGGTGGAGGCGATCATCACGCTGCAGCGCAGCGTGCGGGTCGTGCAGGTCGGACTCGTGCTGTTCCTGCTCTTCTTCTCGAAGTACCTGGGAATTTCCTGGAAGCAACGCAGCTTCGGCATCGCGCTGGGCTTCGGTATCTTCGCCGGGTCGGAACTGGGAGTGGTCGCGCTGAACGCCGGGACGTATCTGGGGGAAACACTTTCAAACTACGTCAACATGGGTTCCTACAACTGCGCGATCCTGACCTGGGCGGTTTACGCGTGGATGAAGTGTCCGGAGCGGCAGGCAACGACAACGTTGTTCCGGTCGCAACGCTGGGAGCGGAGTCTCACGGAGCTGCACCGGCCGGCAGCGGTGGGAGCGAATTCGCTGATTCCTCTGTTTGAAAATATGGTGGATCGAGCGCTGTCGCGTACCGCGCACGCAAACGCAAAATTGCAACCCGAACCGGTCGAACCCCACGTCAATACGGCCGTTCCGGCCGGATCGACGCCGCGGAGCGGCATAACCCAACGGTCTCGCAAAACTGCGAAACTAGCAACCACCGGCTGAAACGCCCGTCCCGCGCGGCTTTTCGGCTCTTCAACAACTCCAATCCTCTCAGCAGTTTCCAGTCGCTATAGCCGACCGGTCGGTTCTCTCGCTTGCAAGGTAAATTCTGGGAGAACTGCTACATTTTTTGGAAAGCCAGTCCTATTTTGAGACACCCGTAGGCTATTGAAAATAAATGAGTAACAGGCTCTAGTCCGCGACTGAACGAGGACTCTCGTGCAACACTAATGAAATCAAAGGGATGGGACTTGCATATGCCTGTATAATTCGTGGCCGTGCAGGGCTTTCGATGCTGGAAAGCTTTGCACGTACGACAAGGAGAGAACCCGATGAAAAACGTGATCAGGCTGACCGTGTTGATGCTTGGTCTGGCGACAACCTATGTGGCTGTGGCCGCTCCGATGCTTCCGGCTCCGGACGGCGGCCCCATTCCACTATGCAATCCAAAGACAGGATGCCCTCAGGATCGCAAATAGGGCAAGTCACCGAAGTAACCAAAGGTAACTTCGGCCTGTAGTAGTTTTGCGATACAAATCTCGGCGGGCCGACCAGTGCGAGAAGCACTGGCGGCCCTCTTTTTGTTTTCGTGTTGTTTAATTTGACGCGAATCTTTGTCCGCGATTGAGGGTGAGGGACGAGAGCTCTTCAGTCGTGCGGAGTCAGCCTACAAAACTTGCGTGACCAAAAATCGCGTTTAACTTTTCGGGTGAAGGGTATTGCGCAGCGCTCCCGGATCATGAATTGGAGGCTGGCACGTGAATCCGGAGCAAAGCACCGCGAGACTTTCGCCGGACTGAATTTGCTGGAGGTTCGGCAAAGTCTCCTTCAATGCTGGAGGCAGGTTCTGCGCAACGATCTGATTGTGGGTCATCTGGATCACGGCCTGATTCAGGCGGAAAGATTCGGTTGCGGCGCGTAACAACTTCTCCGCGTTTTCGTCTTGCCCAATAACGACAACCTGAGTATGCGGCTGCGAGAAATGAACCGCGGCGATGCCGTAGGTGGCTGCGAAAATTCCGAACTGTTCGGCAAGTCCGGCGAACACTTCGAGTGTCTGCTGCGCCTTGTCGCGGTAGGAAGAATCGCCGGTGTAACCGTGCACGCGCAACAAGGCGATCGCGGCGACAGAATTGCCGGCAGGAGTCGGTGAATCCTGGAAAGGCTTGCGATGCGTGGCAAGCACGCCGAGAGCGTCATGATCCGCGTGGGGCGTATCAAAGAAGCCGCCGGGAACCGGATCGAAGAAGCGTTCGATCATGATGTCGGCAATCTTTTTGGCAAAGTTGAAGTAGGTCAGATCGGCGGTTGCTTCGTAGGCATCGAGGCAGGCGACGGCAGTGAACGCATAATCGTCGAGCAGTCCGGAGACACTGCGGTGCACGGCGTCGGGATCGGAGTAGGCGATGACGTGTACGAGGCCACGTTCCGGCTGCCAGGCGTCGGAAAGAATGCGGTCGATTGATTTCAGGGCAAAGCGGCGCGCCTCGGTCAGTCCTAATGCGTGCGCCGCTGCCAGATAGGCCGAGACGCAGAGAGCATTCCAACCGACATAGACGGTCTTGTCGACGTAGGGCATGGGGCGCGTCAAGCGCGCGGCATACATCTTCTTTTTGGCCGACTCGAGGAGTTCGACGACGCGATCGTAGGGAAGATTGAGATGCGAAGAAATATCCTTCGCGGACATTCCAACGTGGAGGACGTTTTTCGCGGGATTGTGGTGCATGTGTCCGACTTCGTTGATGTTGTAGTGAAGACCAGCGACGCGGGCCTCATCGTCGGTGAGCACAGCCTGCGTTTCGTCGACGGTCCAGGTGAAGTAGTCGCCGTCGTCCTCCATAGAGTAGTCGGCGTCCTGCGAGGCGTAGAAGCCGCCATGCTCGCGATTGCTCAACCAGTCGTCCATCCAGCGAACGATGTCGCGGGCGACACCCGCAAAGAACTCGGATCTGGTGGCCTGAAAGGCGTGGACATAGTTTTTGAGCAGTTCGGAGTTGTCGTAACACATTTTTTCGAAGTGGGGCACGATCCAGCGCTCGTCAACGGAGTAGCGATGGAAGCCTCCGGCAAGCTGATCGTAAACGCCGCCGCGCGCCATTTTCTCGAGCGTATTGACGAAAACATTGCGGGCATCCTCGTCGCCGGTGCGGGCGTAAAAGTCGATCAGCAGATCAAGAGCGGCGGGATGCGGAAACTTGGGCGCATTGCCGAAACCGCCGTGCGTAGGATCGTAAGATTGAAACGCGGACTTCACGATTGAATCGATCACGCGAGGAGAGAATTCGGCCTTCCGGCCGGAAAAGGATTCACGCGAGAGTGAGGTCTCTACCAGTTGCGCCTGTTCCGTGACATCGCCTTGCTTCTCGCGAAAAGCGGCGGCAATCGACAGCAGGACGCGCTTGAAGCTGGGGCGGCCGTACAGGTCGGTGGGCGGGAAGTATGTGCCGCCGTAAAAGGGCTTGCCGTCGGAGGTGAGGAAAGCAGTGAGCGGCCAGCCACCCTGCCCGGAGATGGCGCTTACGGCGACCTGGTAGCGGCTGTCGATGTCAGGACGCTCGTCGCGGTCGACCTTTACTGGGATGAAGTTCTCGTTGACGATCTGCGCGACCTCAGAGTCGTCGTAGGACTCGCGATCCATTACGTGGCACCAGTGACACCAGACGGCACCGATATCCAGCAGCATGGGTTTCCCCTCGCGCCGGGCGGCGGCGAACGCCTCCTCGCCCCACTCGTGCCAGTGGATGGGCTGATGCATGGCAGAACGCAGGTAGGCAGAAGAAGCCCTGGCGAGCGCGTTGAGGGTCTGGGTGGTCATCAGGAGAGTGTAACTGTTTTTGGGGGCGGAAAAGGGAATTGGAGATTGAAGATTGCAAAAGTCAGAGTGCGGAAGTCAGAGTGTATAGCCAGATAGCAGAACTTCGAGGATTCAAGGATCAGAGTTGATGAACCGTTTCGCGAGCCTGAGACTCAATCTCCCAGGGCCAAGGTCACCAGTTCAGTATCCAGATATTCGGTCAATTCCTTGAGTTTTCCGTCGGCCAGGCGGAAGACGAAACAATAGCGATTGTTGTAGGGCAATCCTTTCTTAGTAGTGTTCCTGCCGCGCGCCTCGACTGCAACGTAGTCCTCGTCGGCGATAAACCGCAGAGCCTCCACTATGATCGGAGGCTTGACCCGGGCAAGAAGAGCGCCGAACAAGTCGTCAAGCACCGCCCGTTTGCCGTCGTATTTTCTCGACCACTTGGTTGTGCCCGTGACCGTCCAGCTGAAGTCGTCGGCCATGCTCTCGACGAAGGGCAGAGAGTTGCCTTGGGCAAGCTCAGCAAAAATATGCTGCATCAATTTTTTGTTTTCGGGAGCGGTCATGGTGATTGGACATCGTGCCGCGAGTTTGGGGTGCAAGAAAATCTGAATAGGGCGGTCGGTGGGTGGCTGGGTTTCGCCGGGAGTGTAGACGGAGGTTGAAGCGGGGGATTGGCGATAGTAGAGATCCCTCGACTCCGCGCGCCGTCCGCTGCGCGGACTGCGCACTCCACTCGGGATGACATTGATTAGTGAGGGCTGCACGGCGGGCGTGCGCCGCTCCAGATGACAACAAGAGAGAGTTTTATTCAAGAGCAGAAATATAGTGGCCCAGTAGTAATGAGTCCGACGCGGACATACGTGCATGTGTGATGAGAGTCATTCGTGGGAAATCAGGCGTCGCGTGAGGGAGCAGTAGAGGTCGATCGCGTCCGCGAGTTGTTTTTTCTCGATGTATTCGCCTTCAGTGTGTGCGACGTGGATGGAGCCGGGTCCGATGAGCAGCGGTCTGCCCCAGTGGGTGAGGGCCGGAATATCGGTGGTAAAAGCGGCGACCATGGTAGGAAGGCCATCGGGCGCTTCGAGTCGGACAAACGGGATGTCGAGGACGAAGTCGACGCGTGCAAGCGTGCCGACGGCCGCGACAATCTGACGTCGAAGCTCATCGGAGGGGCCGACGAGTCGATAGAGCAGCTGCGCGCGAGCTCGGTCGGGAATGACGTTGGGGGCGCGTCCACCGTCGATGATGCCAATGTTTAACGTGCAGGGACCAATGCCCTCGGCAATGGGAAGCGGCATGGCGCGTAGGCGGGCAAGAGCCTCAAGCAGTTTGTTGATGGCAGACTCGCCGAGTTCGGGATAGGCGGAGTGCGCCATTTTTCCTTCGGCGGTGAGTTCCACGCGCAGCGAGCCCTTGGATGCGATGGCGACGCGATTCTCGGTGGGCTCGCCGTTGATGAGAAATCGTGAACCGAAGGGCCGGAGATTGGCGGCTTTTGCGCCCAGGCTATTGCGCTCCTCGCCGACGAGAAAGAGAAGACCGACGGCACTCCCTTCGTTGCGCAGGCGTTCGGCGGCGGCGATTTGCGCGGCGATAATTCCCTTGGCGTCGCAGGAACCACGGCCAAGGATGCGGGTTTCGTCCTCTGATGAAGGAATGAAGGGTGGAACCGTATCCATGTGAGTGGACAAGACGACAGGCGGATTCGGTTGATCGGGCAGCGTGGCCCAGATGTTGTCGCGCCGAGCTTCGACCGGCATTTTTTGCGCGACGAATCCCAGGGCTTGCAATTCGCCGGCAAGAAAGTTGGCGACATCGGCTTCGTTGCCGGTGATGGACTCGATGTCAACGAGCGCGCGTGTGAGGGCGACGACGTCCATGGAAGAAGAGGATACCTTAGGCGGTGCATTGGGAGCAGGGCGGAAACGGGGAACATCGAATTGCATTGGGCGAGATACGATGCCAGGTGACGTTGCAAAAATGCGCGAGTAACAGGCAATCTGATAGTCATGCCGGAACTGCCGGACATTACGGCGTACATCAGCGCACTCGAGCCGCGCGTTCTGGGACAGCCGATCGAGCGGGTCAGGCTTGCGAGCCCTTTTCTGCTGCGCACGGCGCAACCACCAGTCGAAAGCGTACACGGCCGAACCGTTCGCGAGGTACGACGATTGGGGAAGCGCATCGTCATCGCTGTTGAGGGCGATCTGTGGCTGGCATTGCACCTGATGATTGCAGGACGCCTGCACTGGCGCGCGGTTGACGCAAAGCTCTCCGGCCGCCATAATCTCGCGGCATTTGATTTTCCCGACGGCTCGCTGGTGCTGACAGAATCCGGATCGGCACGGCGCGCGTCGTTGCACGTGATCAGCGGGGAGGAGAACCTGGGTGCGCTCGATGCCGGTGGAATCGATGTGTTCGCGAGCGATCTGGAGACGTTTCGCGCTGTGCTTACGGCGGAGAACCACACGCTCAAGCGGGCGCTCACCGATCCGCGCTTGCTGAGCGGGATTGGCAACGCGTATTCGGATGAAATTTTGCACGCGGCACAACTGTCGCCGGTCGCGCTGACGCAAAAGCTCAAACCCGAGCAGTGGGAGCGGCTGTTCAATGCGACGCGCAAAACATTGAGAGTCTGGATTGAGTGGTTACAGAGCGAAGCGCAGAAGAGTTTCCCCGAGAAGGTGACAGCGTTTCGCAAAGGCATGGCAGTGCACGGGCGGTATGGCGAGCCTTGTCCGAGATGCGGCGACAAGGTTCTACGGATCCGTTACGCAGACAAGGAAACCAATTACTGCGCCAAATGCCAGACGGGTGGCAAGGTTCTTGCGGACCGCAGCCTGTCGCGGCTGCTGGGTTCAGACTGGCCGCGCACCATGGAAGAGTTGGAAGCACTGAAACGGCGCTGAGGATCAGGCCGTTGTTTGCTGGCCGGGAAAAAAACAGCGGCGGTTGGTGCTTCGTCGTGGGTGGCTCTGAAGATGAGGTAGTCTGTTTGCGGTGACGCGCGCAAGTTCTTCGATCAAATCAATTTTTCTGGCTGGCCCGGCAGGGCGTCTAGAGGCTCTCCTCAACGTTGGGCAAGCGGATGCCTCACACGCCGCTGTGGTGTGCCACCCGCATCCTCTTTATGGCGGGACGCTGCACAACAAAGTCGTGTTTCACACCATGAAGGCGCTGAACAGTTTCGGTTTCCCCGTGCTGAGGTTCAATTTCCGCGGGACCGGCCTGAGCGAGGGCGAGCACGACAACGGGAAAGGGGAAGTGGAGGACGTGCGAACGGCTCTTGACTGGACGGACCGTGAATTCGGGAAGCCCATGGTGTTTGCGGGGTTCTCGTTCGGCGCCGCGGTCGGATTGCGGGCCGCTTGTGCGGACGGCCGTGTCATCGCGATGGCTGGCCTAGGCGTGCCGGTGTCTCCGATAGACGAGCGTGCGTACGACTACGAGTTCCTGCGAACGTGTGCAAAGCCCAAGCTGTTTGTCAGCGGCGCGCGCGATCAATTTGGGCCAAAAGCGCAGCTGGAAAAGCTGGTCGCGATTGCTGCGGAGCCAAAGAAGCTTGTGCTGATCGAGGCTAGCGACCATTTCTTTGAAGGCCGGCTGCGGGAATTGAGGGAGGCGATCGAGACGTGGGTGAGAGTGGCTCTAGGCTCTGGGCTTTAGGCTCTCGGCTCTGGGCGCTGGGAACGGCCGGAAATCCCGATTACCCGATTGAGGTTCAAGTAGGGATCCTTCGACTCTGCAGGAACTGCGCTTTGCTTGTTCCTGCCTCGCTCCGGATGACACTGCTTTAATTTTGCGCATTACACCAAAGGTTAGGCAGCCAAAAAACGCATGACACCAAGAGGTAAGCAGCTAAAAAAGAAGTTAAAGTGCTAAAAGTTGTCACCCGGGCTGAAGCCTGAACTTGTCCGCGCCCGAACGCTTATAGACCGCGCGCCCGAACCCTATAGTCCGCGGTCCCTGAACCCTTATAATCCCTGCCCATGCACGAGCCGTTTGCCTCCGAGCGCGAGACTCTTGCCCTCGCGATGCGCACTCTCGCGCGACAGATTTTTCTGCACGCACTGAGGGAGGCGAGCATTGAGAAGGCATTCGATCGCCACGTGCATTGCGAGCGCGGAGTGCTTCGGGTGTGCGAAGACCTGTACGACCTGAGTTCGTACGGACGCGTGTTCGTCGTCTCGATTGGCAAGGCTGCGCACACCATGGTCGAGGCGTTGCGCGGGCGTGTGGGGGAGTCGCTCGAGGGCATTGTGGCGACTTCGGTAGCGCCGTCATCCCAGGTGCGCGCCTTCCGCTATTTTCAGGGCGGGCATCCTGTGCCGAACCAGGAGTCGATCCGCGGCGCCGAAGCGATATTGAAGTCGCTGGGAGCGCAGAACGAATCGTCGCTGGTCATCTTTATGCTGAGTGGCGGGGGATCGTCGATCGCCGAAAAACCGGTTGACGACGAGATGCTGCTCGAAGACCTGATCGAGACGTACCGCGTGCTGGTGCATTCGGGAGGAACGATCGCCGAGATCAACGCGGTGCGCAAACACCTGTCGGCGGTAAAGGGCGGGCGGTTGGCACTGGCGGCGTATCCGGCGCAACAGGTTTCGCTGATGGTGTCCGATGTGCCGGACGCATCGCTGGATGCGCTGGCATCAGGGCCGACGATGCCGGATACGACGACGGTGGAGGATTGCTACTCGATCGCAAACAAGCACGAAATGCTTGGGCAGTTTCCGCCCACGGTGCGGGATTTGTTCGGACGGCATGCGTTGGAAGAGACACCGAAATCGGACCATCCGGCGTTCCTGCGCTCGCGCTGGTGGCCGATCTTGTCGAATGAAGCGGCGGTGAAGATCGCTAATGCCGAAGCAGCACGGCTGAGTTTCACAGTGA
>Ga0126372_10001276_pt1 | contig 10116 bp, 8 predicted proteins | sample PanSoiMetaPlot_6_FD_92762 | JGI IMG/M metagenome (GOLD analysis project Ga0126372, IMG submission 92762) | Tropical forest soil microbial communities from Panama - MetaG Plot_6 | ecosystem: Environmental > Terrestrial > Soil > Tropical forest > Bulk soil | place: Panama | collected 2016-02-17
GAGGTGTTCGCCAGCCCCTGGTTCGCGGCCATTTACTTGCTGCTGTTCGTCTCGCTCGTCGGGTGCCTGGTGCCCAGGACGCTCGGTTATGCCCAGTCGGCGCGGGCCAGACCCGTCGCCACCCCACGGAACCTGGCGAGGTTGCCCCACCACAAGGCGACCACGGCGGATGTCGGGCCGCAGCAGGCGGTGGACCTCGTCGCCGGGCACCTCGGGGGTTGGCGTGTCCAGCGGCGCGCGGAGCCCAGCGGCGCCCAGACGCTTTCGGCCGAGAAGGGCTACCTGCGCGAGGTCGGCAACCTGGTGTTCCATTTCGCGCTGCTGTCGCTGCTGGTTTCGTTCGCGTTGGGCAAGCTGTTCGGCTACGAGGGCCAGGTGATCGTGCTGGCCAACGGCGGCCAGTTCTGCAACTCCGGGCTGCTCGCTTACGACTCCTTCCGGGCGGGTCTGCGGATCGACGGCACCGAACTCGACCCGTTCTGCATCCAGCTGGACGGGTTTGCCGCCGACTACGACGATGTGACCGGTCAGGCCCGTTCGTTCAACGCCGACGTGTCTTACCAGGACACCGGTGATCTGGACTCGGGGCGGTGGCGGCATGCCGCGCTGCGCGTCAACCATCCACTGCGGCTGTCCGGGGATCGGGTCTACCTGCTCGGACACGGCTATGCGCCGATCTTCACCGTGAAGTTTCCCAACGGCCAGCAGCGCACTAACACCGTTCAGTGGCGCCCGGTCGACCCGCAGACGCTGCTCTCCGAGGGTGCCACGAAATTCGACCCGCCCGGCGTCGTGGATGCCGAGCAGCGGCGCAAGAGCCAGCTCGCGATCACCGGGCTGCTCGCCCCGACCGCGTTCCTCGATGGCAAGATCCTGTCATCGTCCTTTCCGGAGCCGCGCGATCCGGCGGTGGCGATCGACGTGCTTCGTGGTGATCTGGGCAACGACTCCGGCCGCGGCCAATCGATCTTCAGCGTGGACCAGTCCATGGTCGACTCTGGCCGCTTGACCAAGGTTGCGAGGAAGAACCTGCGGTCGGGGGAGGAGCTGGCGCTCGACGACGGCACCACCGTGCGGTTCGACGGCATCGAGCAGTGGGCTTCGCTGCAGGTGTCGCATGACCCGGCGCAGCTTTGGGTGCTGGTATCGGCGGTATTCGTGCTGGTTGGTCTCGGGGTGTCGCTCACGGTCAAGCGGCGCCGTTTCTGGGTGCGTGCCACCCCGGCACCCGACGGCGAACCAGACGGCCGTACGGTTGTTGAGCTTGGCGGACTGGCCCGCACCGACCAGGCGGGCTATGGCGAAGAATTCGTCAGGCTCGCGGGCGTCATCGTCACGGCGATCGAGGAGCGGGCCGTGGCAGAGAGGGATGAGCGATGCCGGTCCATGTGACCTTGGCCAGCTACAGCGACTGGTCGTACGCGGCCGCGCTGGTGATCTACGTCGGGGCGCTGCTGCTGCACGCCGCGCAACTGGCCGGGCGTACGGCGCCCAAACGCGAGTTGGTCGCCGCCGGCCCGCGGGTTGGTGAGTCGCCGGCCGAGTCCGAGCAGGCCCGCGAGTCCGAGGACGAGGACGAGGGTCGGCCGGGGGCCCGGAGCCGGCTCGAGCGGTTCGGTCGGATCGCCGTCGCGCTGACCCTGCTCGGTGCGCTGGTCCATGCCGCCTCGCTGGCGCTGCGTGGGCTGGCCGTCGACCGGGTGCCGTGGGGCAACATGTACGAGTTCGGCTCGTCGATCTGCCTGGTCGCGGTCGTTGCCTGGCTGGTAGTGCTGCGCCGCGAGCCGGCCCTGCTGCGGCTTGGCTTGTTCGTGTTGATGCCGATCGTCGTCCTGCTGTTCACCAGCGGCACGCTGCTGTACTCCAAGGCGGCCCCGCTGCAGCCGGCCCTGCAGTCCTACTGGATCATCGTCCATGTCTTCGCCGCGATCACCGCCTCCGGCGTGCTGCTGGTCGCCGGCGTGACGAGCCTGCTCTACCTGGTCCGCACGGCCCACGACGGCGACGGCGATCGGTTTGCCCGCCTCGGCCAGCGGTTGCCGGCAGCCGACGTGCTCGACCGGGTCGCCTACCGCAGCACCGTGTTCGCCTTTCCGGTGTGGACCTTCGCGATCATCGCTGGGGCGGTCTGGGCCGAGACCGCGTGGGGCCGGTACTGGGGCTGGGACCCCAAGGAGACTGTGGCGTTCGTGGCCTGGGTCATCTACGCCGGCTACCTGCACGCCAGGGCGACCGCCGGCTGGCGCAGCGGCCGCGCCGCATGGGTGAACGTCGCCGGCTTGGTGGTCATGGTGTTCAACCTGTTCTTCGTCAACCTCGTGGTCGCTGGGCTGCACTCCTATGCCGGGGTCGGCTGAGCCGACGGTGTGGCCTCGGCTGAGCCGCCTCGGCTGAGCCGACAGCGTGCCGAGGTCCGCTGGGGTGAAACGGCCATGGCGCGGTGGTCGTCATACGCGGTAGTCAGAGTCGACCGTTGCGAGCCGGAGGACTACCGTCGCAGGTAGGCCGGTTGTGCATCGGCGACGGTGGGTGCCCGATGCGGGTAGGCCCGCGCGCGGCGTTTCAAGTTAGGGTCAGGAAGGACCGCAGTTGACCGGACGGCACGAGGAATCAGGAGTGCACCCGGAAACCCCGGGTTTTCCGCCGGGCAGCGAATCGGTGCAATCAGCGCAAGCCGCGCCGCCGGCATGGCAGCCCAACCCGCTGGAGCCACACCCGTCCGGCCCGCAGCAGATCAATATCCACTCGGACTACGGCCCCCGCACTGAGCAGTCCGGCCCGCACCGGCCGGACCAGACCTCGTCCGGGCCGCATCACGTCGACCAGGCGTCCGGTTTGGGCTTGCCGCAGCCGCCCCAGGTCCCGCCGGGCCGGCAATCCCAGCCAGGTCAGCAGGTGGGCCAGCAGTCTGGTCAGCATGGTGGGCGGCATCCGGCCGTCACGCACGACCTGAGCTCGGCGCAACTGCTCAGGCAGACCAAACGCCAGCCGCAGTCGGGGTGGCGGCGCGCGGTGTACGTGGCCACCGGGCGCGCGCTCAACCTCGGCGAAAGCCCGGCCGATCGGCATAGACGCGAGCTCATCGGACGGATCAACCAGCCGCTGCAGGGCTGCTACAAGATCGCTATGCTCAGCCTGAAGGGCGGTGTGGGCAAGACCACCACCACGGCCGCGCTCGGTGCCACGTTCTCCTCGCTGCGCGGCGACCGGGTGATCGCCGTCGACGCCAACCCCGACCGTGGGACGCTGTCGCAGAAGATCCCGCTGGAGACCACCGCGACCGTCCGGCACCTGCTGCGCGACGCCGAGCGCATCCGCCGCTACTCCGACGTGCGTGCCTACACCTCGCAGGGTTCGAGCCGGCTGGAGGTGCTGGCCAGTGAGCAAGATCCTGCCGTGTCCGAAGCGTTCAGCGAGGGCGACTACCGCCGTACCGTCAACCTGCTGGAGCACTTCTACAACATCCTGCTGACCGACTGCGGAACCGGGCTCATGCACTCGGCGATGAAGGGCATCCTCGACCTCGCCGACTCGATCGTGATCGTCTCGTCCGGCTCGATAGACGGCGCGCGCTCGGCGTCGGCGACACTGGACTGGCTGGACGCGCACGGTTACCGGGCGCTCGTCGCCCGCTCGGTCGCCGTCATCAACTCGGTGCGTCCCAAGGCGGGAAAGGTCGATCTGAACAAGGTGGCCGACCACTTCGCGGCCAGGTGCCGGGCAGTGTCGCGAATCCCGTTCGACCCGCACCTGGAGGAGGGCGCCGAACTGGAGCTCGATCGGTTGGCCGACTCGACCAGGCTTGCCCTGCTGGAACTCGCCGCGACCGTGGCCGACGACTTTCCGCAGGCCATGAACCGCGTGCGGGCCCGATGAGCCCCTGCCCGGGCAGGCCCGATCGGCCGGTTCTAGACAGATCCGCCGGGTAGATCGTCGTCGTGTCGCTTGATCCGCCGCTCGCTGAGCCGGCGCAGGAACTCTGGGTCGTCGTCGGGGGGCACCACACGGGGGCGCTTGGATATGGTCGGCCGCTGCGGCCGCAGAGCGAACCACACGGCCGCCGCCACCGCGGCCATACCGATCAAGGCGAACAGATACAACACATCTTCGAGAGTAGCTTCTTGCAGCGCAGTCTTACTCTCATCCTTCATGGATTCCGTCGACCGCAGGATCATCGCCGCGCTCCGCGCCAACGGCAGGGCGACCTTCGCCGAACTCGGCCGCCAGGTCGGGCTGTCCGCATCCGCGGTTCACGAGCGCGTCGGCAAGCTCGAAGCCACAGGAGTCATCGTTGGGTACCACGCGGTGGTCAACCCCCGCGCGGTAGGGCTGGGGGTCACCGCACTGATCGGCATCCAACCTACCGATACCGGGGACGATGAGGAGATCGCCGCCGGCATCGCCGCGCTCGCGGAGGTGGAGGCTTGCTACGCCGTCGCCGGCGACGAGGCCTTCGTGGTCAAGATACGGGTGCCGACCGTTGACGAGTTGGAGCTCTCGCTCGGCCGGTTGCGCCGCATCGATGGCGTGGCTAGAACGCGCACCACGGTTGTGCTGTCCACTCGTTTCGAAGGCCGCCCGTATACCCCCGGTGTCACCTGACGCGCCCGTCGTAGGCTTGATGCCCATGTCGGATGGGCATGCCCCACGGGGCGGGGGGATTTTGGGCGCGGTGGCCGCATACACGGCGGCCAGGCTCGGGCTGCTTGCCGCCGTCGCGGCCATGCTTGTGCTGCTCAACGTTCCGCTGCTGGTCGCGCTGCTGGTCGCGCTCGTGCTGTCGCTGTCGCTGTCGCTCGTGCTGTTCCGCGGCCTGCGCGCGCGGCTCAACGCCGAGCTCGCCGCCGCAAGATCCCGCCGGGTCGCCGAGCGGGCCAGGCTCCGCGCGTCCCTCCGCGGCGAGCCGGCTGACGAGGACTGATCACGTTTCTCCGGCTCCACGCCTGACGGAATCGTGTGAGGCCGATCACGTCGTAGCGGCGTTCGAGCCAACATCGATCAGCGGGAAGCCACCGGATGAGTCAGCTCTACGTAGAGCCGGCTGAACTCAGGGCGTATGCGCAGTACATGCGTACCGTTGCCGGCCAGTTCGGTCCGGTCCAGTTCTTCGGATTTTGGCCGCTGGCTTCGCTGCGGGCGAAAGCGACGCGCTCAGCCGAGGGCGAAAGCGAGAGCCAGTGCGGTTGCCAGGGACCAGGCGAGCATGGCCAGGGCGGTGTCGCGCAGCACCCGTATGAGCCGGCGGCCCCCGTACCCGCGCCGAATTCGGCGAACCGCGGGGAACAGCAGCGGCAGGGCGAGTAGCCCGGCTAGCGCCGCGGTCGTGCGCAGCGCCAGCATGATCGTCAGCAGGAACGGCACTGTGACCAGCGCCTGGTACAGCAGGCGTGAGTCCCGGTCGCCGAGCAGCACGGCGAGTGTGCGCTTGCCGGACTCGGAGTCGGTGGGGATGTCGCGTAGATTATTGGCGACGAGCACGGCGGCCGAGAAGGCGCCGACCGCCACCGAACAGCCGAACGCGATGCCGTTGATCTGGCCGGTCTGCACGTACAGCGTGCCAAGCACGGCGACCGGGCCGAAGAACACGAACACCGCGAACTCGCCGAGCGCGTGGTATCCGTAGGGCCGCCTGCCGCCGGTGTAAAACCAGGCGGCCGGCAGGCACAGCGCACCAACGGCGAGCATCAGCCATTTCTGCGTGGCGACGATCAGCACCAAGCCGGCGATCGCTCCGATCCCGAGTGCGATCAGCGCGGCCAGCCGGACCGAGCCCGGCGATGCCAGACCGGAGCCGACCAGCCGCACCGGCCCAACCCTGACCCGGTCCGTGCCGCGCACACCGTCGGCGTAGTCGTTGGCGTAGTTGACGCCGACGATCAGTGCTAGGGCGACGAGCAGCGCGAGCGCCGCCTGCCACCACACCAGGCTGCCGACCGCGGCGGCGGCCCCGCTGCCCACCAGGACCGGCGCAATGGCGTTAGGCAGGGTGCGCGGGCGCGCACCCTCGATCCACTGTCCGATCGTGGCCACGGTGTTGGGACGCTACCGTGTGTTGCCGCTTCGGCGGTGGTCCGGGTCCCCCGACGTCATGACAGCGACGCCATGACAGCGATGACGCGACAGCGACGCCATGGCACCGACGTCATGGACGCCATGAGAGCGACGTCGTGACAGCCTCGCGCTAGAGGCGTGACCGGTTTGCCTGCCGCTCGGCCAGATACCGTCGCACGGCTTCGCGGTCGACCTTTCCGATGCCGTGCCGCGGCAGCCTCGGCACGAACTCGATCAACTTTGGAACGGCCGCCGGCCCGGCCAATTCGCGCACGCTGGCGCGCAGCTCGCCAACGTCGGGCACGCATGCCGGGGCGGCGACGACGGCCGCGGCCACCAGTTGACCCCAGTACGGATCCGCCAGCCCGACCACACACGACTCGATGACCGCCGGCGAGGCCTCGATCGCGCGTTTTACCAGTTCAGCCGGCACCTTCTCGCCACCGGTGATGATGACGTCGTCGCCGCGACCCAGGACGTCCAGTGTCCCGTCCTCGTGCACGCGGCCGAAGTCGCCGGTGCTGACCCAGCCGCCGGTGAATGTGGCCGCCGTCAGCTCGGGGCGCAGCCGGTAGCCGGTGGCCAGCGTCGGGCCACCGATATGGATCCGTTGCTGGGCGTCAACGCGCACCCGTACCCCGCCCAGCGCCCGCCCGTCGTACACGCAACCGCCAGCGGTCTCGGTCATACCGTATGTAGTGATCACCCTGGCCCCTGCCTGCCTGGCCCGGTCGATCAGCGCCGGCGGTGACGCGGCGCCACCGATCAGCACGGCGTCGAAGCCGCGAAGCGCGTCGAGCGCCGTGCCGCCCGCGTCGAGCAGCCTGGTCAGCTGCGTCGGCACCAGCGCGGTGTACCGCGGGCCCCGCTGGCTCAGGACGGCGCCCGCCGCGTCCGTGAAGGCGCCGGCACGGAACCCGCGGCGCAGGTCGAGAACCACGGGATCGATACCGGCCAGTGCCGAGCGCACCAGCACCTGCAGGCCGGCGATGTGCCGTACCGGCAGCGCGAGCAGCCAGCGCCCAGCGCCGCCGAGCCGCTCGTGCGTCGCCTCGGCCGACACCGTGAGCGCCGCGGCGGGCAGCTCGACGAGCTTCGGTTCGCCCGCCGAGCCGGACGTCGCCACCAGCGCGGCCGCACCGGATTCCACGTCGGGTTCGGCCGCGACCACGAGCCGCTCGTGCTCTGCCGCCGGCACCGGCAGCACCGCCGCGCCGCCGCTCAACGCCTCGGCCAGCGCCCAGGCGACCGAGCGCACCGACTCCACCGAGCCGTCGCACACCATTACCCGTACCCGCACCGTACGGACCGTAGCCACGCCAGCCGTCCCCGCTCACGTGGGCATCCTCACGACGGTGTGTCCCAGGCAACGAGGGGATGCCCAGGTGGGAACGGTGGGGCGGTGAAGGGCTGGTTAGCCTTGCGGGGTGACTAAGGTGACCGAACCCGCCGAATCCAGCATCGAGCCGGCCGCCGACTGGCAGCCCACCGGCGACTATCGCGACATCCGGTACGAGACCGCCGAGGGGATCGCCAAGATCACGATCAACCGTCCCGAGGTGCGAAACGCGTTCCGCCCACAGACGCTGTTCGAGCTCTCCGACGCGTTCAACGCCGCTCGCGACGACGACGAGATCGGCGTGGTCATCCTTACCGGCGAGGGGGACTTGGCGTTCTGCTCCGGCGGTGATCAGCGGATTCGCGGTGACGACGGGTACATCGGCGATTCCGCGACCGACGCCGTGGCCAGAAAGGGCATCGGCCGGCTCAACGTGCTCGACCTGCAGATCCAGATCCGGCGCACGCCCAAGCCCGTGGTGGCGATGGTCGCCGGCTACGCGATCGGGGGTGGGCACGTGCTGCATCTGGTGTGCGACCTGACGATCGCCGCCGACAACGCCCGCTTCGGTCAGACCGGCCCCAAGGTCGGCTCGTTCGACGGCGGCTACGGCTCTGGGCTGCTGGCCAGGATCGTCGGGCAGAAAAAGGCGCGTGAGATCTGGTTCCTGTGCCGGCAGTATGACGCCCGGCAGGCGCTGGACATGGGCCTGGTCAACACCGTTGTCCCGCTTCGGGACCTGGAGCGGGAAACGGTCACCTGGTGCCGCGAGATGCTGCAGCACTCGCCGCTGGCGTTGCGCATGCTCAAGGCGTCCCTCAACGCCGCCGACGACGGTCTGGCCGGTATCCAGCAGCTGGCCGGCGACGCGACGTTGCTGTTCTACATGACCGAGGAGGCGCAGGAGGGCCGCGACGCCTACACCGGCCGCCGCAGACCCGACTTCACCCGCTTTCCCAAGCGCCCGTAGGAGGCGGCGCCAATCCGGGCCGATCATGCGGCGCTCCAGTCGTCGTCGGTTATCACCAGGTGGCCGAGAAAACGTAACCCCGCGGCGTTGGCAGCGAATCGAAGCTGCGTGGTGGCGTTGCGGTCGGCGGCGCTGGCTTCCGGATTGCCCGTCGGGTGGTTGTGCCCGACGCCGAAGGCGTGGCCGTCGTTGCGCAGCACGGTCGAGAGCACGTCGCGAATCGGCAGCGGCGCACCGTCGCTGGCGCCGTCCGCCACGCCCACGACCTTGCGAACTCGTAACCGCCGGTCGCACACCACCACGGCAAGGCGCTCGTGCCGAAGCCCGAACAGCTCCTGCCGAAGCAGCGGTACCAGGTCCTCCGGACCGGTCACCCGCACTTCGTTGAGCGGCTCTCGCCTGGTCGACAGCGCGAGCGCGGCCACAAGGCGAGAGCCCTTGGCCGGCCCGACGCCGGCAATCTTGGTCAGCTGCTCGGGGTGCATGCGGGACAGACCCGGCACGCCGCCGACGGTGTGCAGCAGCCGGTGCGCCAGGTGCAGCGCGCTTTCGCCGCCCTGACCGACCGACAGCAGGACAGCGACCAACTCGGCGTCGGTGAGCGCGTGCGGCCCTAGTTGCAGCAGCCGCTCTCGTGGTCGTTGGTCCGCGGGCAGATCGAGAATTCGGATCATGAGATGGACAATAGGGTGGGGCACTGACAGTCCCGGGCCGGATTGAGCGGCGGCAGTAGTGTCCGTGGCTTGTGAACCCGTCATCCGCGCTGGCCACGGTCCTTGTCGACGAACTGGTCAGGTGTGGCGTGCGGGACGCCGTGCTCAGCCCGGGGTCGCGTAACAGCCCGCTGTCGTTCGCGCTGTTCGCGTCGGACGCCGCCGGGGCGCTGCGGTTACACGTGCGGATAGACGAGCGCGGCGCCGGGTTCCTGGCGCTCGGCGTGGCCGCGTGTTCCGGTCGTCCGGTAGCGGTGTTCTGCACGTCCGGCACGGCCGCAGCCAACCTGCACCCGGCCGCGCTCGAGGCCGACCACGCCGGGGTGCCGTTGTTGCTGGTCACCGCGGACCGTCCGGCTGAGCTGGTCGGCACTGGGGCGTCCCAGACCGTCAACCAGGCCGGGCTTTACGGTCCGGCCGCGCGGATGTCGATCACGTTGGGCGTGGCTGAGCGACGAGTCGGCCAGAACGCGCGGTGGCGTTCGACGGTGTGCCGGGCTGTGGCGGCCGCGACCGGCGACCCGCCCGGCCCGGTGCAGCTGAACGTACCGCTGCGTGAACCATTGGTGCCCGACCTCGGCTCGGACCAGGGCTGGCCGGAGCCCCTGCTGGGGCGCACCGGCGGCCAGCGGTGGACCGCGTGGCCGGCGCCGACCGTGGCCGATGCCCCGCCCGAAGCCGATGTACTGGTCGAGGTCGATGTGCCCGGAGTTGATGTGCCCGTGGTCGATGTGCCGGACCGAGCCGATGTGCCGGCCGAGGCCGCGCCGACGAGCGCTGGCGTGTTGGTTCGATTTGGCGCGGAGGTCCGAACCGGTGTGCCGGGCTGGGAACTGGCACCCAGGACGCTGGTGATCGCCGGGCATGGCGCCGTGCCGGTTCCGGGCTGGCTGGCGGCGCTGCCTCGGGTGGCCGAGCCGGGTTCGCCGCTGTGGGCGGCTCGCTGGCCGCCGGTCCATGGCTGCTCGGCACGCTCGACCCGCGGCTTAGCCCCGAACAGGTCATTGTGGTCGGCCGGCCGACACTGCACCGGCCGGTGCAGC
>Ga0126372_10001277_pt1 | contig 10116 bp, 6 predicted proteins | sample PanSoiMetaPlot_6_FD_92762 | JGI IMG/M metagenome (GOLD analysis project Ga0126372, IMG submission 92762) | Tropical forest soil microbial communities from Panama - MetaG Plot_6 | ecosystem: Environmental > Terrestrial > Soil > Tropical forest > Bulk soil | place: Panama | collected 2016-02-17
CAGATGCGGATGGCCCTGCGGGCCGCCCGCGGGTGGATGAGAATCGCCCGTGGTTCAGTAGTGCGTAGTGGGTCAGCTACTCGGTGTGCGGCTTGGGGCGATTCACGTATCAGTCACCCAAGGGCGGAGCGGGCCTGGGCGGCGATCTCGATGTCCTCGCGGGCGGTTATGACCAGGGTGCGGACCGGCGCGCCGGCGGTGCTTATGTCGGCGTCGGGGTGGCAGTCGCGGTTGCGGGCCGGGTCGACCGCCAACCCCAGATAGGAAAGGCCGGCGGTGGTGTCGGCACGCAAAAGGGAATCGTGCTCGCCGGCACCACCGGTGAACACCAATACGTCTAGACCGTTCATGGCGGCGGTCATCGCGGCGATGTGGGCGCGCAGGCGGTGACCATAGACGTCTAATGCCAGCGCGGCCGGGGCGCTACCGGAATCGGCGGCGCTGTGCACGTCGCGCAGGTCGCCGCCGGGGAGTTCGGCGAGCCCGGCCAGGCCGCTGTGGTGCACGAGGGCGTCATCGAGCTCGTCGACGCTGAGCTTGCCGTGCCGCTGCAGCCACACCAGCAGGCCGGGGTCGACGCTGCCGCTGCGGGTGGCCATGACGAGCCCTTCGAGCGGGGTGAAGCCCATGGTGGTGTCGACCGAGCGGCCGCCGGCGACGGCGCACAGGGAGGCGCCGGCGCCAAGGTGGCAGGTCACCACCCGCAGCGACGCGAGCGGGCGGCCCAGCAGCGCGGCGGCGCGGCGGGCGGCGTAGGCATGGGACAGGCCGTGGAAGCCGTAGCGGCGCAGGTCCCACTGCCGCCGCCACGCCGCGGGCAGGGCGTAGGTGGCCGCGAAGTCGGGCAGGCCGGCGTGGAAGGCGGTGTCGAAGCAGGCGACGGCGGGAACGCCGGGCAGCGCGGCGCGTACCGCGTCGATGCCGGCCAGGGCGCGCGGCTGGTGCAGCGGCGCCAGGTCGGTCAGCTCGGCGAGGCGGTCACGGACCGCGGAGTCGAGCACCACGGGGCCGGTGAAAAAGGAACCTCCGTGCACGACCCGGTGACCCACGACGTCGACGCGGGGCAGCCCGCCGACGAACTCCTTGACGTGCCCGGTTCCGTCCCACCGCTCGATGTGGGCCTCGGCGAGCACCTCGTCGGCCGATCCGAGCAGCCGCATCTTGAGACTGGACGACCCGGTGTTGACGACCAGCACGTTCACCGGCGGCCCGGCCAGCCCGCCCGCCTCGTTCACCGGCCGCCCGGTCACCTCGTTCACCGGGAGCCCGGCCAGCTCCAGTCGAGCACCTCGGGCAGGTCCTCGCCGTGGGTTCGGATCCAGTGGGCGTGCCGGGTCCGCTGGTCCTGCATGTGCTGGCGCAGCAGAGCTGCCCGAGCGCCGAGGCCCGGCACCCGGTCGATGACGTCGATGACGAGCCGGTAGCGGTCCATGTCGTTGAGCACGAGCATGTCGAACGGGGTGGTCGTGGTGCCCTCCTCCTTGTAGCCGCGCACGTGCAGGTTGCGGTGGTTGGTGCGGCGGTAGGTCAGCCGATGGATCAGCCACGGGTACCCGTGATAGGCGAAGATCACCGGCCGGTCCGGGGTGAACAGGGCGTCGAACTCGCGGTCGTTGAGGCCGTGCGAGTGCTCGGTGTCGGGCTGCAGACGCATGAGGTCCACGACGTTGACGACGCGGACCTTGAGCGCGGGCAGGTGCTGGCGCAGCAGGTCGGTCGCTGCGAGGATCTCCAGGGTCGGGGCGTCGCCGGCGCAGGCGAGCACGACGTCGGGTTCGCCGTCGGTGTCGTTGCTGGCCCATTCCCAGATGCCGGCGCCGCGGGCGCAGTGCAGGACGGCGTCCTCGACGCTGAGCCAGTCGGGGGTGTCGTTCTTGCCGGAGACGATGACGTTGATGGCGTCGCGGCTGCGCAGGCAGGCGTCGGCCACGGCCAGCAGGGTGTTGGTGTCCGGCGGCAGGTAGACCCGGACGACCTCGGCCTTCTTGTTCATGACGTGGTCGACGAAACCGGGGTCCTGGTGCGAGAAGCCGTTGTGGTCCTGGCGCCACACGTGCGAGCTGAGCAGGTAGTTCAGCGAGGCGACCGGCCGGCGCCACGGCAGCCGCTGGTGGACCTTGAGCCACTTGGCGTGCTGGTTGAACATCGAGTCGACGATGTGGATGAACGCCTCGTAGCAGTTGAACAGCCCGTGCCGGCCGGTCAGGAGGTAACCCTCCAGGAACCCCTGGCACAGGTGCTCGGAGAGCACCTCAACGACCCGGCCGGCGCGGTCGAGGTGCTCGTCGACCGGCAGCAGCTCGGCCTGCCACTGCTTCGGCGTGGCCTCGTACACCGCGTCCAGCCGGTTGGACGCGGTCTCGTCCGGCCCGAAGATCCGGAAGTTGCGGACGTCGGAGGACAGCCGCAGCACGTCGCGCAGCATCCGGCCGAGGGCTCGGGTGGGCTCGGATTTCGTGGCGCCGTGGGCGGTGACCTCGACGGCGTAGGAGCGGAACTCGGGCAGGATCAGCTCGCGCAGCAGCAGGCCGCCGTTGGCGTGCGGGTTGGCGCCCATCCGCCGCTGACCCCGCGGCACCAGCGCCAGCACCTCGGGTTTGGGCCGGCCGGTCTCGTCGAACAGCTCATCGGGGCGGTAGCCGCGCAGCCACGACTCCAGCTGCCGCAGATGCTCGGGGTTCTCGCGGACCCGCGGCAACGGGACCTGGTGGGCCCGCCAGGTGCCGGCCACCGGCACGCCGTCCACTTCGGACGGCCCGGTCCAGCCCTTCGGGCTGCGCAGGACGATCACTGGCCAGCGCGGGCGCCGGTGCTCGCCGCCGAACCGGGCTTGGTACTGAATGCCGTGGATCTCGGCGATCACCTCGTCGAGCACGGTGGCCATCCGGGCGTGCATCTGGTCCGGCTGGTCGCCCTCGACGTAGTAGGGCGCGTAGCCGTAGCCGCGCAGCAACGCGTCGAGTTCGTCACGCGGGATGCGGGCCAGCAGGGCCGGGTTTGCGATCTTGTATCCGTTCAGGTGCAGGATCCGCAGCACCGCCCCGTCGTGCACCGGGTCCAGCAGTTTGTTGGCGTGCCAGCTGGCCGCCAGCGGCCCGGTCTCGGCCTCGCCGTCGCCGATCACGCACGCGACCAGCAGGTCGGGGTTGTCGAACGCGGCGCCGAAGGCGTGCGCCAGCGAGTAACCCAGCTCGCCACCCTCGTGGATCGACCCTGGCACCTCCGGGGCGACGTGGCTGGGCACCCCGCCGGGGAAGGAGAACTGCCGAAACAGCAGCGCCATCCCGCGGGTGTCCATCGTCACTGCCGGTGCGACCTCGGTGTAGCTGCCCTCCAGCCAGGTGTTGGCCAGCAGCGCCGGCCCGCCGTGGCCGGGGCCGGTGACGAACAGGACGTTCAGGTCCGTCGCTTTGATCACCCGGTTCAGGTGGGCGTAGACGAAGTTCAGGCCGGGCGCGGTGCCCCAGTGACCCAGCAACCGCGGCTTGATGTGCTCGGGCGCGAGCGGCTCGGCCAGCAGCGGGTTGTCCAGCAGGTAGATCTGCGCGGCGGACAGGTAGTTCGCCGCGCGCCAGTAGACGTCGACGGCGAGCAGTTGCTCGGTCCCGGCGAGCTCCCGCTGCTGCTGGGGCATCTCGAACCTCCTGTGTTCGTCTTGATCCCCTCCGGGCTCGTCGGTTCCTAGCTTGCCGCGCCGGGAACGCCGGCCGCCACGTCGTAGACCTCTGTTCCACGGGACGTTCGGCCCTGGACGCCGGGCCGTTCGTTGCTGCCGCGGCCGATCCGGCGCGGCGGATCGTGACGTTGTGCACGATCACCAGGGGTTCCTATGAACGCACACCACCCTTCGCTGACGCTGCCGGACCAGCGGTGGCGGTCGGTTATCGCCGCCGCCGGCGCCGCGCCGTCCACGCACAACACGCAGCCGTGGCGGTTCGTCGTCGAACCCGACGCGATCCACCTGCACCTGGACCCGGCCCGAACGTTGCCGGTCGCCGACCCGGCCTACAGAGAGGCCCGGATCAGCTGCGGCGCCGCGCTGCTCAACCTGCGCATGGCGCTGCGCGTGCTCGACCTCGAACCGCTGGTCACGCTGCTGCCGCAGCGCCGGCACGCCACGCTGCTGGCCACGGTGCGGCTGCATACCGCCAAGCCGGCAACCCCGCAGGAGATCGCGCTGCACGCCGCGATCAGCCGCCGGCACAGCCACCGGCACCCGTTCCACCCGGCCCCGCTGCCCTCCTCTGTGCTGCAGAACATCGTCTATGCCGCCAGTGTCGAGGGTGGATATCTGCGGCTGGCCCACGACCCACCGGCCGTCCGGGCGCTGACCAGCCTGATCCGCCGCGCCGACCACCAGCAGTCCCTCAACGTCGCGCACCAGGCCGAACTGGCGGCGTGGGTGACCCACGACAGCACCCGGCCCGACGGCGTGCAGGTGGCCGCGGCCGGTCCACGGCCTTCGGCCGGCAGTGTGCTGGCGATGCGCGACTTCGGCCAGGGCTCGGACAAGCAGGCGGGCTTGGCAGAGCAAGGCGGCCTGTCCGAACAAACCGGTCCAGCCGAACAAGGCGGCCTAGCCGAGCGGGCAGATCCGGCTGAGCGGGAGGGCTCGACCAAGCGGGCGGACTCGACCAAGCGGGCGGACTCGACCGAGCGGGCGGATCCGACCGGCCGAGGCCGCCTGGAGCGAGACTACGAGGCGGATCCGCTGCTGGCAGTGTTGCTGTCCACCGGCGACACCCCACGCGACCAGATCCAGGCCGGCCAGGCGTTGCAACGCGCCCTGCTCACCGCGACCCACCATGGTGCCGCGGCATCCATCTTCAGCGCGCCCACCGAGGTGCCCTCGATCCGCGCGGCGCTGCGCGACCTGATGGGCGGCACCATGTACCCCCAGCTGGTCCTGCGATTCGGCTCAGGAGTCTCCACCGCAAGCAGCCCCCGCCGACCAGTAGACGACCTTGTCGACCCGAGCTAAATGAGTAGACATCATGGCCCTGCGGCCGCTCAATTCAGCGAGAGCGTGGCCTGGACCTTTCCACCCACGATATCGCCCGTTGGTACGAATCCGACTTTACGATAGAACGGCGCCGGGCCGCCCTGCTCATCGAGCCAGCTGGTCTTCAGTACCCGGTGTCCCTCGGCCCGCAACCGGTCGGCGAGCAGCGGGACGACCCGTGAACCAATGCCCCGGCGCTGATGCCGGCGGTCAATCAGCAGCCGCCATAGCAGCGGCTCGGGGTGTGCCGACGCTGACTCGTCGAGTATGACGAACCCCGCCAGCTCCGAGTCCGCAGCGATGGCACGCATCCACGGCACCGTCGCTTCGGGGGGCACGAGCGCGTCCCGGAACGAGTCGGCCATCGTGGCCACGAAGCGCTCCTGCGAGTGGTGCGTGGCAAGCTTGGCGACGGCCCCCACGTTTCCCGGCGTGATCTTCACCAGCCGCACGTCCGCCGGCGGACCGGCCGGCCGCGCCAGCCATTCCCGCCGGTCCTCGCGCAGCAACGCGTAGCGCTCGTCGTCCAGCCACTCACCGCGCACCGCCGCGGCCGCCTTCGCGCACCCCTCGTACCGGAAGCCGAGGTGTTCCACCAGCCGAGCCGACGCACTGTTGCGCGGGTCGAGCTTCGCCGTGATCCGGTGGACGCCGCCATGGCCGAACAGCGCGTCCACCACCGCGGCCACCGCCTCGCGGCCGAGGCCTAACCGCTGCCGGTCTCGCCGGAGTGTGAAGCCGATCATCGCCTGTGCCCCGGTACCGTCCAGCCCCACGGCAACATCGCCCACTAACTCTCCGCCGCAGTCGATCGCGATCTGTACCCAGTCGCCGGGCACCGGCCCGGTCACCATCTGCTGCGACTCGACGAACGCCGCCGCGTCCAGCGGACTGACCGGCAGCTCCCAGCCCTGGTACCGCGCAACCGCTGGATCATTTCGGTACCCCGCGAAAATGGCAGCATCCGCGGCCGCGAAGGCACGCAACCTCAACCGCCGTGTGCAAATCGGCAGAAATCCGAATGTGACCAAACCACGGCCTTCCACAAGCTCGTTACGGTTAGCACGTCCCTATCGCTGGACGAGCTGGCATGAAACATGACGCGCGAGGCCGGCACGGTGTTGCTTATGGCGAGGTTTCTTATGGCGAGGTGTGGGTGGCTCGGCGCTCGCTCGGGTCGGTTCGGTAGGCGAGCGCCTGCAGGCCGTACAGCTCGGCGTAGACGCCGTCGGCCGCCATCAGCTCGTCGTGGGTGCCCTGCTCGATGAGCCTGCCTGCCTCCAGCACGACGATCCGGTCGGCATGGCGGACGTTGGCCAAGCGGTGCGTCACCAGCACGGTCGTGCGCTTCAGGCTGTCGCGAGGGCCGGCAGTGCCGTCAACAGAAGCACCAACAGTGCCGTCAACAGAACCGCCGACAGCACCGTCAACAGGGCCACCGGCAGTGCCGTCAACAGAACCACCGACAGTGCCGTCAACGGGGCCACCGGCAGCGCCGTTGATCCGGCTGGCCGCGTGCAACGCCCGGAATACCCGGTGCTCGGCGCGCGCATCGAGCGCCGCCGTCGGCTCGTCTGCGACCAGGACGGCCGCGTCGCGGTAGCTGCCGCGGGCGACGCTGAGCCGCTGCCACTGGCCGCCGGACAGGTCCTGGCCGTCTTCGAACAGGCGCGACAGGATGGTGTCCTCCTTTCGCGGCAGGGTGTCGATGACCTCGTCGGCGCCGGAGGTGCGGGCGCTGGCCGTCCACAGGTGGCCGTGGCGAGCGTCCCGGTCGAGCCGGCCGACACGGATGTTGTCCGCGGCGGTGATCGGCCAGCGCAGCGGCTCCTGCGTGATCACCGAGATCTGCGAGTGGATGCTGTGCGCCTCGACGGTGGCGATGTCCACGCCGTCCCAGAACACCCGCCCGCTGTCGGGCTGATACAGCCCGGTGATGAGTTTGCCGAGCGTCGACTTGCCGGAGCCGTTCTCGCCGACCAGGGCGATGACCTCGCCACGGCGCAGGGTCAGGCTGACGTCCCGCAGGGCGGGCGACTCCTGGCCAGGGTAGGTAAAGGTGACGTCCTCGAGCCGGATCGTGGCGGGGTTGGTCGGGGCGGCGGCGCGGGCCGCCGACCGGTGCCGCGCGCTCGCGTCGCCGAGCAGCTTGTGGTACAGGTCGACGTAGAAACTGTCCTCGTACAGCTGGTTCACACCGTAGATCGTGTTGTTGAGCGCCGTCGACGCGGTACGCATCGCGACGACGGCGGCGCCGGCGAGGGCCAGCGGCATGGTCTCGGCGTACAGCAGCCAGCCGAGCACGATGTAGGCCAGGCCGGTACCCATGCCGGCGATGGCACGGCCGCTCAGCTGCACCGCGGTCTGGCGGCGCTCGACCCGGATGGCCTCGGCGGTCAGGCGCTCCGCGATCCGGCGATGCTCGCGGAGCAGGACCGGCTGGGTGGTGAACGCGCGGACCTCGATGGCGGCCTCCCTCCCGGTGACCAGGTCGCCGACCACCCAGGACTGGCGGTCCCGAGCGATCATCCGCAGGAACGACTCGTACCCCAGCTTGGCCGCGCGCATCGCCGCCCACGCGTCCGCGCCGGCCGCGATCATCAGCGCGGGCAGCAGCCACGGGCTGAGCACCCCGACGGTAGCCATCGCGGCGGCCATCGAGACCCCGGATGAGATCAGGCTGGCCACGGTCTGGATCGAGCGGCGCAGCGCCCGCACCCCGTGCACACCACCCTGGCGCACCAGTTCCTGGAAGTCGGAGTCGTCGAACGCGACGGCCGGCACGCCGAGCACGACGATGTACAGCTGGTCGCGTGCGGCCTGCTCGACGCGCGGCGCCAGCACGCCCTGCACCAGCGACACCACCGCATCCAGCCCGGCCCTGGCCGCGAACGACGCCACCACCAGCGCGATCGCCGGCAGCGACGCGATGACCCGCTCCGGGGTCGGACCCTGCTCAAGCAGCGCGGCCAGCACGTTCGCCGTCGCCAGCAGCCCAAACGCGGTCACGCAACCCGAAGCCAGGTGAACCAGCCCGGCGACCACCGTCCAGCCGTGCGATACCCGCCAGGACAGCCGCACAACGGTCGCCACCGTGATCGGCACCGAGCGCACGGTCCGCCACCAGCCCGCCTCGGCCACCTCCCGGTCGGCGTCGGCCCATTTCGGTGCGGCCACGCCGTCGATCCCAATCAATGGCGCATCGGCGCCGTCCGCTTCCCCTCGATGCATATCCGCCCCTGTCACCGTTTCCGATTCCGCCGGACACAGCATCATCGCGCACCCGCACCCCCGAAAAGCCCAAATCGCTTGACCATCCCACCCAGAGAAAAGTTGATCACGGAGTTATGACCCGTTGGATCGATTCAGAAGGGCCACTTTCGTGATCAAAAAGTCCGGGAGTGCAACACCAGCGGGACGGGCGTTAGCTGGCTTCGGAGGCAGGGCGGTCGGCGACGGAGGAGACCTGGCCGATGCTCTCGATCATATGAACCTGGCCGTCACGCAGCCGGTAGGAGGCGCACACAATGGCGCACTGGTTTCTGGCGACCGCTTCGTAGACCACACTGGAGCGATGAATCAGAAGATCGGCCGTTGACGTGATGTGGGCGCGGCCGATGTCGTCGTGGTCGGTTATGCCGCGCGCCTGCGCGGCGAGCACGCCTGGCAGCAAATGTTCGACTATGGCCCGCTGGAATCCGGGCGGGACGGCGCCGCTGCGCAGCGCACGGACGGCCGCCCCGACGGCACCGCAACTATCGTGGCCGAGAACCACCACCAGCGGCGTCCGCAGCCCGTGCACCGCGAACTCGACGCTGGCCAGGGCATCGGTACCGAGCAGGTGTCCGGCGGTGCGCACCACGAACAGGTCGCCGATCCCCCGGTCGAAGATGATCTCAGCGGCCACCCTGGAGTCGGAGCAGCCGAGCACCACGGCGAACGGCGCTTGGCCGGCTGCCGTATCCACCCGGTGCGCAGCATCCTGATTGGGATGCAGCGGCCGGCCGGCGGCGAACCGTTCATTACCGGCGAGTAGGGCGGCCCATGCCTGCTCCGGGCTGCGCGGGCGGCGCTCGATGATCGGCTCCCTGACCATGCCCAGCAGTGTGGCATCCAGGTCGGCACAATGCGGCCAAAACTGTCGGACGCCCAGCGGGCTTTTGCCGGGCACCGGTAGCCGCGACGCAAGGACGGTACACCACTTCTAGTTACTATGCGTGGGCGGCTACGCCTGCTCATGGGCTCCGTGACCACGCAGCGCATTCGGTTAGACGTTCGTCACTTTTACCGGCCGGCTTGCTGCGGTGCCGCGGGTGATGTTCGAGTTCGGGGCCTTGACGGCGGCGGAGTCACGCCGGACGGCCACGGTCATGCACCGTGGAGGCCGTCGCCGGGGATCCGCCCGCTGGCCACGGGCGGCACGATGCCTGCCGGTGGGTCCGAGTTGCTCGACTTATGTCGTTGAGCACCGGTACAAGTCGCTCGACAACAATCCGGCAAGCTGGCGGTCCGATGGCCCGGCGAGCTGGCAAGCCGGTGGCCCGGCGATCTGATGGACCCGACAAGCCAGCGATCCGACAATCTAACGGACCTGGCAAACCAACGATCCGGCAAGCCAGCGGTCCAGCGATCTGACGGGCCCGGCAAGTCAGCGATCCGGCGATCTGACGGGCCCGGCAAGCCGGTGGTCCGGCAAGCCGGTGGTCCGGCAAGCCGGTGGTCCGGCGATCTGATGGTCCGGCGATCTGATGGTCGGGAACAAGGCGGCTGGGGACTGGAGTGAATGGGATCTGTCTATCGTCTCGGTGGACCCGATGATTGGCCCGGTGGCCAGGACGCCTAGACCAGCCGTTCCAGTACCGGCTCACCCGGATCGTGATGCATAACTTCCATGCATGGAGCTTTGGTTGATGGCGAAATCCCGCTGCGGACGCTGACCCGTTTGCACCACACACCAGACCCAAACGCACCACACACCGGACCCAAACGCGCCACACACCCGGCCAAACGCGCCACACGCCCGACGAAACGCGCCACACGCCCGGGCAAACGCGCCACACGCCCGACGAAACGCGCCACACGCCCGGGCAAACGCGCCACACGCCCGACGAAAC